>CESM01101796.1_pt1 | contig 12242 bp, 16 predicted proteins | sample 361421 | NCBI WGS metagenome assembly CESM01 (sample SAMEA2622219, study PRJEB7988) | marine metagenome | isolation source: saline water (ENVO:00002010), including | reverse complement strand
ATTATATGATAAGGCAACTCGTGCCATTGATAATGTTCTTGTCGCTGATTTCTTTTAGTTCGCTTGTACCCAGCTCTTTGCCATGTCACCTTCCAAATATTGTTTGTTTTAAGATATCGATGAGACAAAATATCATAACCCTCCATATAAAAAATACGCGACATATATAATCGTCCCGTTGAATGTGGATATATATCTTTTGTTTTTATTTCTCTCCACTTTTACAGTGTTCAGTAACTACTTGTCACGTTTCTTAGTTAATTCAAAGACATAGTTTTAATAGAAGTAGTTTTTCACTTATTCATTTTTTTCACGCACCAAAAATACTTCGGACCTCTTAGCACTACGTACCATAGACCCAATTACTTATCACACACCGCGTGCTATCGCCCTGTGCTCGTTCCAGATAAAGATGTAGATATCTGATAGGTGGATTTGCTTCTACTATAAAACGTAAGTACAAATCTGCACCTTCGTCCGATTCACTTAAATCTAGTCCACAATCATACCTCATCATAGTTATAAACTCCTCTCTAGTTAAGGATATTTGATCTAAGTGGTAAGGTAATAATATTATTCTGCTTCTCTGAACAAATGGTATGACACAGCAATCTGGAGCTAACACCACTCCATTTACATGCTGATTTTGCTCTATTGCATCGAAGGGATTCACCTCTCTTTTTAATTTTTTCGTTTTTTGCAACAATGGTCGTGTGGTCCCCCTACGCTGTGCTCTGGCAGTGCTTTGTTGAGATAAACGTTGGAGCAGCAGTCGAACCTCTGATCTTTGATCCTCCGTCAACGGAGTAGCCTTGGTGTCACTCATATGTAGAAAAAAAAACCGTATATATAATAGAATTTTTGCCTACAAAATGAAAAAGAGTAAAGGTAGGCAAAAAATGTTTTTGTATTTAATTTGTCATAATGTTCCACAAATAAAAACACACACTTACATTGGAGCATCTGGTAATTTTATAAGGCGGTTGAAGCAACATAATTTGGAAACGCCCGGAGGACCAAGAATTACTCGTAGGGCTGCTGGGAACTGGAAAGCTGTGATGATTCTTGAACTACCGTCTTCCAGAAATTTTTCTAGTAAGATTTTGAAAAAAGAGTGGAAAAGTTCCTCTCGAGGTTTGGAGTCTCGAATAAGGAAAGGGTTTGAAATAGCACAAAAATATAAAGTGAAGTTGTACATCACAAAAGAAGAAAAGTGCAACATTAGACTTCTTACCCTCTTAAACAAACGTTGGACGAAGGATTTTAAGATAAAGTTATCTAATAAAGAGTGGAGTAATATAATTGATGGTAGTGATATTTAATCTTTTTTATGTAGTTTTAATTTACGGCGATACGGTGCTATTTTTTCTAAAGGCGTATCTGTTTTTCGCACTGAGACTTTCAATTGTTTCTTCGGGTATTCTACTTCAACCTGATTGATAAAAGCTTTAAATTTAGTCAGTACAGAATCTATACTCACTATATTGATTGGTTCCATTTTGGAAAACAGTAAATCGTATGAATTACCGTTGTCAATTAAATCAATTTGAAATTCTAACTCCGTCAAGTTTAAAAACATTTTCAAAACGCCCTCTACTTGTGTTTTATCGTTATCTTCAACCTTTTCTAAATTATATGACTTCGGTAGATCAGTGTATTCATCATCCAACCCTCTTCGTCTCTTCTTAAGTAATTTTTTCTCTTTCCCATACTTCCAGCTTTCCACAATTAGATATCCACGCTCCAATTCCACTGTGATTTTGTAAATGCGCTTATTCATCATTTCTATCTGACGCACATCATCAAAATTTATTGTGGGCATTTTTGCTATGATAACTTTATACTTGCTGTTGAAGGCATCGTGAATGCTTATCTGAAGATTATTTCTACCATTTAAGACCCCAATGTATTGCACTAATTCAGCAACAAACTTTAAATCTTCCTGTTTAAGATTACTTTGTGGCAATCTACTTGTTAGCTTAGAAACTTTTCTCGGTTCCGATTCCATATGATATATATGCAAGCGATTATTATCATTAAATAGCCAATCGTCATAAAAGGCAGCGACGATATTTTGACGTTGAACTTTGGAAGTGAAAACCTATCTCGTATACTTTTTCTATTACGAAGTATTCTTTTGCATGTCAAAAGAACCCATGCGTTGGATAAATCGGCAGTGACATCACATTGTAAACCGTGGCTTTTTACAATAAGTTTCCAATCTTCAATCAATTGATCAGTAAACACTTCGATGTTTTCTATACGTAATTGAAACCCTGTTTTATTATGTAAGTAACCCTTGAATGTAATGTGAAGATCAGAATTTTGTTGTTGATCAGCTGCTACTAGCTCCTCCTTCAGTTTTTGTACGAATTGATCTTCATCGGTATTGACATTGTACACCGTATTCATTTATATCATCACATGAGTCTATATATACTATTCAAACAGGGTATCCATTAACCACAGCGCATTTCTACTTTTTAAAAAATTTTTCGTGGTGTAGTATTTATTTACAGATTGTAGAAGCTGAACTTCAACTCGTTGTGGCATGTTAAGCACAGTGATCCAATCTAGTGCTTCATCGACCTCTACTTGTGATTGTGTTAGCGCTTGGGTAAAAGCATTTATAACACTTCTTACTTTATGTCTATCACATTCTGACCAGTTTTCAGTTTTTATTTTTCCTAATGTTTTTATGTCTTCAGTATATACAATTCGTGTGAACAAACATCTACAAAACGGTAGAACCTTTTCATCTACGTCTATAATCTCCCCTCTAGTATCTATTGCTTCCAATAATCTTTTAGACCAGTACGGCATTGTGGTGTGATCTACCTCACTAGTAATCCCTTGAAGGTCATAGTTTTCAAAATCCTGTACAATAATTTCCCTACAAGTTGGACATTTCAGTTCCTCTATGGTGCCATCTGTTTCCATTGCATGAGCTCTAAACTCATGAAGACATTTTCCACACATACCGTGACCACAGGGGTAAAGAATCTTTGGTACTACGATACAATTATAATTTCGCAGACATATGGGACATACTGGCGTATTCACCGTCTTTATATTATTTTCCATTACATTAATGTAATGAAAAGTATTTATATAAAATGGAAGTCGTTGAACGTCCGTTGGATAGTATAACCTTTTTTTTTTAACTATGAAATGTGGAACTATAGTCTTCTAATATTATGCGTCATTTATGCCTTGTTTTATTTTCTATGGGTTTCGAAAAGTGTTGGGATTTGGTTATCCATACTTACCCACGCATTTGCCTTACCAGTCATCTATGCTGACTTTCCCAATATTTTGAGTGTATCAACCTCCTTAACTGTGCTGGCGTCATTACTTTTCCACATACTTAATGATGGCTACGACCTGGATGAAGATAAGGAATTTAGGCGATTTGATCACGGCTGGTCGGTGTTTTTGATCTATCTCATCACATTTAAGGTGGCTTACAAAAAAATTCCGGAATGGGGCATGATAATACTCCTTATTGTAACGAGTATTCCTATAGCCTTCCTTACAAATCCCCGTACTTATATTTTCCTCGCCGTAGCAGCATTTGTTATTATGGCTGTACTACTGTACCGAAAATATAATATTCAATTTATGTTATCATTTACACTATTGATGATAGCAGTATCTAGTCGATACTGGCCTATACTAGATAATAAGTACCATAGACATTCGGTGTGGCATGCTTTGGTTTTCACATCGGTCTTTTATGCACATTGTGGTATTCTATTGGTGAGAGAGAAAGAGAAAGAAGTAGAGATTGATCCATCTTTAACGGTAAAAAAGAAAACAGCGTATAAACAAGAAATTAAATTTTAATAAATGAGATCATCTAAACAAGAACCGTTTAATTTTAAATTACCTTTGCTCTGCATACGGGGCAAGTCGTATTGCGTTGTAGCCATTGATCTATACACTTTACGTGGAAGCAATGCTGTTTCACTTCTGAGCACGGCAATGCTCTAAACTTTTGCCTTTTCTTTATTTTATCGAAACAAATAGCACACTCGTCGTCCAACGTTGCTTCAGCTTTGTACTCCGGTATAACAGATACATCGTTTGATGGTCTAGGCTCTTCACCACCCAAAGCACGTTCTATGGCATCTGCTAAGTTTACAGTCACCTGTGGTATTTCCATGTTGAGTGTATTTCGATCTTCGCATAAATAACAACTTTGACCGTTGCGACAATCACATCTTCGAAATCGAAAACTATTAGAAGCAACGGCGCTAAAAATATGTTGGTCTAAATCTCTTCTTCTCCGCGGTAAATTGACGCGAAAACTTTGTTGGTTACTCTCACGTACTTCGTAAATTCGTACGAAATTAGACATTATTAATACTATACATTTATATTTATATTAAATTATCATAAACACATGGCACATCCAATAGCTTTTAAGCAGCCAGGTACACATTCTTCCTCTTCCTCTTCTTCTTCTTCTCCACCACCTCCAACATTAACATTGGTACCGCCGCCTCCACCTCCTTCGGATACTGGACCGGTGTTCGTGTTGCCTACTTGTACTGTGGCACAGTTTCCCATTTTATATATACATGTCTTATCTTATATACAAACACTCAAGGTGAATCAAGATATATAGTTTTATAAATATCTAATGAATCTGGACTGCCAGGAGGGTCGTCATTATCCGTTGTGGACGGTGTACTCTCAGTTTCAGTCTCAGCTTCAGGCTCTGGAGACACTTTTATGTTTGGATCTGATATTTTTCTTCTTCTTTTTGATTTTGGGCTCATGGATTCTTTTATTTTATTTACAATACTTTCCGGGTGAACCACACTTACGCTTAATTTACATCCCATTAATAATAGTCCTAATAAGCTAATATATATTTTTTGGATTTGTTTTCCGACCGTTTGTTATACTTAAATATCCACCTTGGTATTACTTTTCCTCCATATAGGGTCCACATAAAACGTTGTTCTGGAGTGTTCAACTGCTTTTTTAAATATATTTTGTGCCTACACATTGGACATGACGTGATATTATGAAATATTAACTTCGAGTGGCACGTTTTACACCATGAATGAGAACAAACGTTTGTAAAAATATGAATATCATTTGAAAAACATATAGGACAGGTCATTTTTCAGACGGTATTAGAAGAAAATAGTATAAATTTTTAAATATCTATAATAAATCTTTAGATGCTTCGAGTTCTTGTTGGAGTCTTTATTGGTGTCTATATAACACAGAATTACAATGTACCGGATATGACTGCTATGTTGAAGGAGATTCAAAACATTTTGATAAAATATGAAAAGCCTCCTCGAGGGAAATAGTTTCCAATGTTTTATCGGTGGTAACCGGAGTGTAATAAACCGACCGATTTTGTTGCATCAATTTCTCGTACTCTGTTTTTACTTCTTCCGGGCATGCATCTTTCGTAACAATGCCTTCTAAAAGCGCTATCTTTTGACCACAGTCGTCGTCTTGCATTTTACTGGTCATAGACAATAAAGCCAACGCCTTGTATTTTATAACGTCTTCAATATCCCCTTCATTCTTCCACAGTAAATAAGACAACTCCTTTAATTGAAACGCACGCTTAATCGCCAGACCATTATTTTTATAAGTGTTCATGTTAAAAAACCTATCTGCTGCTATTGATAACGTTCGAGATAAGTGGTACTGCGGGTTGAGTTCTTTTAATGTTTTAACACGGTCAGTGTCAAATAGAATAGATGTTGAATACCTTGAGCAATCATTAGATACTTGTAAAGCTTGTAGCAACATTCTATTTTTTTCTTTTAGATCCTCTGTTTCATCTGCTTTTTCTAGTAAAAGATCTCTATATGTTGTAGCAATACGAAGAAGTTCCACAGTCCAATTAGCACTTTTGACCGACTTATATGTAAACGTTGGATGTGACTTCAATTGTACACGTCTATATCTCACCGTGTGTATTAGTTTTTTAAATTTTTCAAGGTATATTTGAGCAGACTTAATAGTTGGGGTTTTATTAAATGCACGTTGATGTTCCGAAAGTTTTATCAACTCTTTAGTGGTAACTTTTGGAGAGTTTACTACACATTGTTCATAATATAGTGACGTCATTTTCTATTTTTATGTACACATTTATACTCTTTTATCACATTAATATACAACTTTCCTCGCTCTGTTTATCAATACGTTTGTTTTGTAACAACCCTTTCTGCTTCGCTATTGTTTCTAGGTAGGCAACTCTTTTTTGTAATGACTTTAATAAGGTTATCACTTCCACCAACTTTTCGTCCAACTGATCTACTTGTTCGCATATTTCAGCAGAGTAGTTAAATTTAGACATTTTTATAAAATTGATAAGCTTATATAGATTATAATAACGGTGGATATGAGGGATCCTTGTTATTTATTTTACTCTCACACAATTTTACCTTTATTGCGTCCTGCATTAATGAGCTGTTGTAGCAACTATTGTACATGTTGACATCTTTAATGTTTATTGAAGATACTCTTTGAAATTTGTCCATACAGCAACACACAGTTCGTTTACAACGTTTCAACGTTACGATATCGAACACGTTTCTTCGAATTTGATTCATTTTTTCTTGCTTTCTTTTTCCCTTTATACGAACTTTTTTTTAGTATGCCTCTTATTTGTTTTGGTCTTGCCACCAAATGAGAATTTGCCAAAGCACGAGTTGCGATATCTTCCATGCGGAGTTCCACGTTTTTTTTTGAAAATGTTACTCTTTTTCTTTTGGTAGCGGCGGAGGCGTTTTGTTTTGGCATTGTTAAATATGTGTGGCATTAAATAAAATCTTTGTTTGTATTTTTGTTTCGTATCGTTGAACTTTGTTTCAACTACTTTCTTTCTACTGTGCACGACTTTACTATGTACGACTTTATTGTAATGAAGTTTTGTAGAGCATATGGGGTAAAGCGTAGAGCGAATGAATTGAACACAATTCGTAGTTTTTTGGTACACAATAGCTCCTATCAACCCGTACGATAAGGTGTAAAAATCCATTGCCACTTATTTCACCATCCCCGTCTTTTATTGATGCCTTTAGCATGGTGTTACCATTGAGGAGATCTTTGTCCGGCGTTTTGACAAATAACACGGTGTTATCAGGCTGTTCCGCTTTTACTCTAGTATTGATTTCGTATACTCCCGGTCCAAAACATAGGGGTTCTGGCGAGTAAACTACTAGCTCTTCATTATTAAGTAGATCAGATTTTACCCCCCTTGGTTGCTCTACAGGGAAAACTTCTAATTGATGCGAAACGAGTTCCATTTTAGAAGAAAAAGATCAACTATATATACTCCGGCACATCTTCATAAAAAAATGGTAAGAGTAAAACGACGCAGAATAAATTTTGAATCACACATTCAGCAGGGCGAACCAGTTCTGTTTAAAAGTTGTGGTAAATGGTATATAGGGATCGTAGCAGTTGTTAAACTACGTAATTTTGGCAATAACTACAATAGAATAGTAGTATGTGTTAAAGGAAATTTCGTTTCCACCAACGGGTACCACCACCTATACAACTATGGGCAAACACATGTAGACCAGTTTCACTTCACGCCGGTCGAATGCGAAGATGGTACCTTACTATCACTTCCAGGTGATACAGACCGCGTGAGAAAAATCGTTCAGCTTCCAGACCAATATTTTGACACAAATACCCCTTACCAAAAGTGGAATGTGTTAGAATGGAGGGAAAATTTGCAAATGTTACAATCCGTTTGGTTTAAAAATGGGTTCGATACACGAGAAAAATTTGAATGTGTTATAGTAGATATTAAACAGGACAAATTAATACTTCAACCATACAACTCAAGATTGCTACATGAAGTAAGCAAATACAGTGAACAGATTCAACCATATATTACTGTGGACAGAATCAATTACGAAGATAACATTGTTTATGTTGCTGTTCCAAAATATAACTGGACTTATGTATGTCAAACCCCAATTTGTCGTGCACTTGAAGCAAAAGATAAGTATTTGGGATGTGTTTGTACCATTCACAAAAGACCCGAGAAGAGCGGCTTTCTTGTAGACGTTGACTATGGTTCAAGTCGCGGCGGTGAAGATATTTATTGCTACGTTGAAGATAGGGGGGCAACGGCTAACTTTCCATTTCTTCGATTTGACACTCACATGGAGTATGTAGAGTGGGTGAAAATTAGCGATATAAAAGAAGTGAAGCAAATTAAGAACAAATTACATGGTATAGAAGATACAATGATAAATGACAAGCGTGTGAATACAATCAGTGTAGTATGGGAGCATGGATTGCCTTCATCCGAAATCGAGTCTCTCTTCAAGTTGAAGGAGCATGACTTAGAGTTATTGTTTTACTACATATTGAGGCATGAGAAAAATCATTCGAGTAATAAAATCTTGTTTGCGATCTCATACTTAATGTGGTCTCATGCTGCATATATTAATCCAACGTTGTACTCTCCGGGTCATGATAACTACAATTATGATGGATTGAAAAACATTCTCAGTGCCAAACAAGATTTTTACAGACCGCAACAGGGATTGGTTGCTAATCGCGCGCTAGATGCTGTGGGTAATCGATTTCACTGGATGTTGTCAGTATCTGACACATGTACTAAAATTTTAAAAGCGGAGGATCTACGCCGACGTCATCCAATTTTTTCATTTGACCCAATAAATATCACATTATCTGAAGATAAAAAAGTCGTTACTCTTGAGATAAACGTTGAATACAACAATGTATCCAATTTAGATGTAGTCTCGTACACTGCTACAGCGATTAACATGAACCAAATATCATTATATCCATTGATGTGTTTATTGTTGCCAGACGAGCGTCAATATAACAATTTAGACGTTTTTAGATTCAAAAATTATGGAAAGCGAAATGTGAATAAGTTCAAACGAGATGGGACAAATTACATGTCTCAAAATAAAATAAATACGTTGAAAAAATATCAAAGTTATATCGTAAAACGGATGGTAGAGGAGGAGAACGCCGAAAAACCAATTTCAGATGTTTTTTGTAGCAACTTCCAGGGCAGCATGTGCTACAATTCGTTGGTTGGGTTTTGTAAAAAGGATGATGAAGTTTCATACGGAGGATTTTTAAGTTTGGATGTGGGATGGGGAAAGACGGTAATCATTATCGAGTTGATTTTAAGACAGGGGGGAACCAATCTTGTATGCGTGCCTGTAAGTTTGCTAGATCAATGGAAAAGTGAAATAGCCCGTTTTGCACCATCTTTAACAGTTGCAGAATACTACGGTCGTAACAAAAGCCAAGATGCTGATATCGTTTTAACTACATACGGTACCTTAAGGCAAACTGTGGACGAGTTGAAGGAATTTGATCGCGTCATATTTGAGGAAAGTCATACCATAAAGAATTCCGTATCTCAACGTGCAAAGGCATGTGTGAAGATTCGAGCAAAGAAAAGGTGGCTCGTGACTGCCACGCCTTACAATGATAACAACAATGAATTTCAAACACAATTAAGAATGCTAAAAATAAAGCCATTTCATTTGAACACACCATTAGTCAACAACAACGGTCTTTTTAAGAAGATGTTTCGACGATGTGTATTATCCTTAGACTCTCATAGATTAAAGCAAATGGGTATTGTTCCAATAAAAAAGAAGGTAAAGCAGTTGAAGCACGTCTATATTGAATCCGATGATGATACATTAAAGTTGCTACAGGCCTTGAAATCGAAGACCTTAACAACGACGTACACGCCTCAAAAGATTGTGAAACCAGCAGCTATTGCTACACAGATAGCTGTCACTCACCCTAGCTTTTTTCCACTGGCTAAATTTTCAATCCTAAATAAAGATGATAATCAGGAAGTTACAAAAGATCAATTGATACAGTCTTTAGAGAATAGGTCAAACATAAACGAAGCGTATAAACAAAGTGTTATAGAAAAGTTGAACGAAGAAAACGATGGAACATGTTGCATATGTTTGGATGCTTACAGTGAACCTACGATAACACCATGTCTTCATATCTATTGTAACGGGTGCATAAAGAATGCTTTAAAGCATAGGAAAAAATGCCCACAGTGTAGACAAGATTGTGATGTAGGACAATTAAAAAAGATGGTTACTACACATGTTCAATCTGAGGATAGAGACAATACACATTTTTTTACAGACATTTTAGGTAACAGTTACTCTGTTCCAACGGATGTGAAAGAAGCGTACGACAGGTTAAAAGAGAAAACGCCAAAGAAATTTGAATATTTAAAGAAATTTATTAACGAAACTAAGGGGCCGTGTGTTATATTCTCACAGTATCAAATACCACTGGTTGCTTTATCAAAATATTTAAAGAAAGAAAATATGTCGGTTGGAATTATCACAGGAAGAACAACCAGAAAAAAAAGAGGCGAAATGATTGAAGATTTTGCAAACGGAAAGTTAAAGACGTTTCTACTCACTACAAGGACAGCCAGCGTTGGAATTAATCTTCAGAAAGGGTCAACTATTATTTTCCTAGAACCTATTCTGTCAATGGCTGATCGTATTCAAGCCGTCGGAAGATTACATCGCATTGGTCAAACTGAAGATATTGACGTCATGCAACTGTGTGCCAAAAATACATATGAACATGGCATGATAAAGACGTTGGAGGAGTTTAAAGATGAGGAAAAGACAATTAACAGATTGTATAAAGGAAGGCAGAAAAATAAAAGACAGTCCGCATTGAAGTATAAAATGTATTATCACATAGTAAACGAAGCTATTTAAATTATTTTTAAATTACATGATGAAGTGTGTTCATTAAGACTGCTCTCATTACTTTTGCGTCGTAATGAACCCAATCACTAGCACTATCCCACGCTGCCCCGCCTACTTCATAATTATTATCGATAAATGACACATTCAACGTTTCTGCTATATTTTTGGAAACTAAATTATATTTATCTATAAAGTCAGGTCTTCGCCAATCCATGCCTTTCATAATTCTAAAAGACAGAGGGTTGTAATTGTTACTTAATACATACAACCTTTTGTGCTTCAGCTTTTGTTTAAACTTTAAAAGTGCATATTGCAAATGTCTTTTGTACTCTGCTATTGGTGTCGGTTTATTTTCCGGCCAACCTAAATCCCATTGTCCAACATGTATGAAAACACCAAGTTCACATCCATTAAACAATGAAAGAAAGCCTACATTATTAACCAATGAAGCTACATCACGGATGTAAGCGGCCCTAAAATAATATGCTTCCATGCGCATTTGTTTTGCATATTTTGCAAGTATCCGTGCATGACTCGCTCCAACAAAACAAATGGACCTACTTACAAAACGACTTGGTGTGATGTTGGAATTGTATGTGTAAGAATCTATAGCTGATGAACCACATGTTGTGGTTTTTTGTACAATAGGTTTTCTACAATATGTTGTGTTCGGTTGATATCGCGTATTCATATTCACTTGGCGAACGTTTCGTTCCCAACCGGTGGTCAATGGTTTCGTATGAGCAATGCTGTAGTGTTGTTTGCGATACAATACGACAGGCATAGGTGTTTCACGTTGGTAATCCGTAGAATTAAACGCATTGCATGCAATTAGTGTAACATCTATTATTGAGGTGCCATGAATTGGTATGTACGATATCCACTTCTTTTCCAGACTTAGTTTGAACATAATAGCATTTCTACCAAATGAACGTACAATGTAATAGGGATTAGTACAATTAGGAAATATTGAGAAGTAAATTTTGTTATTCTGAATACTTATAGTGTGTGTATTGTGTGTAAGTTTCCAGTAAGGTCTTATCTTGTATGTAGTGACGTTGGAATATTTGATGACGTTGGAATATTTGATGTTTTGGCGGTGTATCACAATACACAGCAAACACGTTAAAAAAAATAAAACGATTACTTTTTTCATGTACAACAAAAAAAATTATAATATATATAATACACTCTCAATTAAAATTTTAAATTAACTTTTATTTTCTTCTCTCTTTCTCTTCAATTTGTATGGGTTCTTCAACGCCTCCTTCATGTACTCTGAAAAAGAGGTGTATTTACCTTCTTCCCAAGCACTGACAGTAATTATATCAGTAGATGGAATAACTGCACATAATTTTCTCATTAGTGTCGTTTCTCCCCATTGAATCCAATTATTTTGAAGGTATTTAATAAGTTGTTTGCACCTGTCGTCATCGTACCAACTCCCCAAAACCATAGTAGCGTATGCAACACTAATGACAAAACGTTCGGAATCAC
>CESM01235652.1_pt1 | contig 12264 bp, 11 predicted proteins | sample 361421 | NCBI WGS metagenome assembly CESM01 (sample SAMEA2622219, study PRJEB7988) | marine metagenome | isolation source: saline water (ENVO:00002010), including | reverse complement strand
AAATTATAAACTTAGTATTGAAACAATTAATTCAACAGGCTTTATAGAGTTATTATCTCTAAATATGCCTGTAATTTTAATTACAGACAAAAAATTTTTTCATATAAAAAAAGAGTATAAGAAATTTTATGACCAATTAATCAAATGCAATGTAATCTTTTTCGATAAAAAAAAAGCAGCAAATTTTATTAAGGACAATATAAACAATATTGATACTTGGTGGTTTCATAAAAATACACAAAAAAAAATAAAATATTTCTGCGATCATTTGTGTAAATATGAGGATGATTTGAATAATGGATTAAATAAAATAATTAAAGAAATTATATGATTTCTATAAAGTATGAATAGATTTTTTTTAAAAAAGGTTTATTAAGAGACGTTTAGTAATATAAGTTAATTAACAATGTTTAATAAAAAAAATATATTAATCACTGGAGGAACAGGATCTTTTGGAAACGAATTTGTTTCTCATCTTATTAAAAATTACAAATGTAACAAAATTATTGTTTTTTCTCGAGACGAATTAAAACAATACAACATGAAAATTAAATTTAATAAATTTAAAAATTTAAGATTTTTGTTAGGAGATATTAGAGATCTTGATAGACTAAAATTTGCCTTTAGAAATGTCGATTTTGTTGTACATGCAGCAGCATTAAAACACGTGCCAATTGCTGAGTACAACCCTTTGGAATTCATTAAGACAAATATTATAGGTTCAAGCAATATTGTTACTGCGGCTTTAGACAATCAAGTTCAAAAAGTTTTGGCCTTATCTACAGACAAAGCTGCAAACCCAATAAATCTTTATGGCGCTACTAAATTATGTGCTGAAAAAATATTTGTAGATGCTAATGCAATAACAGGTGGAAATACAACAAGATTTAGTATTGTGAGGTATGGCAATGTATTGAACTCAAGAGGCTCTATAATTCCATTGATTTTAAAAATAAAATCTGAGAATAAAAAAATTGTTCCATTAACAGATGAAAGAATGACACGTTTTTTTATAAGTTTAAATGAAGCTGCTAGATTTGTAGATAAGAGCTTCAAACTTATGGACAAAGGTGAAATATTTATACCTAAGATGCTGTCTGTATATATAAAAGATTTGATTAAAAGCATTTATCCCCAATGTGAATTAAAAAAAGTAGGAATAAGACCTGGTGAAAAAATTGATGAGCTACTTATATCGGAAAATGAATCTGCCGATGCATATGAGTTAAAAGATGGTTATGTTTTGATTTCAAAAAAAACATTTTTTTCAAGCAAACTGAAAGATAAATTAAAAAAAAATAAGAATTTATTTGAATATAACTCAAAAGATAACAAACAACTACTGGGTCAAAAACAAATTTCTAAACTGCTCAAAAATAAATTTTAATAATTATTAATATTTGAAAATTAACAAAATTATACTTGGTGTAACACAATTTGGAATGCGTTACGGTATAATGAATAAATTTAATATTAATAGAAAAAAAGAATTAAAAAAAATATTAAATTTTTCAAAAAAAAATAAAATAAAATATTTATATACTTCAAAATATTATGGAAATTCAAATAAATTGTTGGAATATGAAAACTTAAATTATTTTGAAATATTCACAAAATTTAAAGCTGAGGATTTATTAAAAGATAACATTAAATTTGAAATCAATAAAATTAAAATAAAATTAAAAAAAAAGAACTTAATTTTATTAATTGATGGGTTTGAAAAGCTTAATATAAAAAAGTCCACAAAAGTTTATAACAGATTGAAGAGTTTAAAAAAAAGCAAGTATATTAGCAAATTTGGATATTCAATTTACTCTTTTATTAATTTAAAAAAAATTTGTAATAATTTTAAACCAGATATTCTGCAATGTCCCTACAGCATTATAGATAGACGTCTCGAAAAAAATAGGTTTTTACAATATTTAAAAAATAAGAAAATTGAAGTCCATGTGAGGTCTATATTTTTACAAGGATTATTATTGATAGACCCCTCAAAATTGCCAAAAAAATTCTTAAAATGGAAAGATAGATTTGAAATTTTTAAATACCAGATGAGCGTGAATAGAGTAAAAAATCTGGATGCATGTATAAATTTTATACAAAATAATAAATATATTGATAAGATTTTAATAGGAGTTGATAATTTAAATCATCTTAAAGAAATAGTTAGCGTAAAATCATACAATAAAATAAAATTTCCAAATATTCATGTAGAAAATAGAAAATTAATTGATCCATCAAAATGGTAAAAAAAAATAAAATAGTTGCTATTGTTCAAGCTAGATTAACATCAACAAGATTTCCAAATAAAGTAATTAAAAAAATTGGTAAATTTACAATAATTGAGTTGATTTATAAAAGATTAAAATTATCAAAGTATTTAGATGATATTGTTTTTACTATTCCAGACAATTCAGAAAACAAAAATTTAGAATTATTTTTAACCAAAAAAAAAATTGACTACATAAAGGGAAGCGAAAATAATGTAGCAAGTAGGTATCTTAAAGCAGCAAAAAAATATAATACCAATATCATTGTTAGAATTACTTCAGATTGTCCTTTAGTTGATCCAAAAATTTTAGACAAAATGGTAAAAGTTTATAGTAAAAGCAATATAGACTATCTAACCAACATTAAAGATACATCTATAGGAAATAAAAAATATTATTATCCAGATGGTCTTGATATAGAAATTTTTTCTACTGCATCATTTAAAAAATCATATCATAAAATTAATTCTAAATATGATCAAGAGCATGTGACTACATTTATTCGAAAGTCTAGCTTATTTAAAAAAAGCTATATAAAAATGAGTCAAGATTTTAGAAAATTGAAATTATCTGTAGATACAAAAGAGAATTTGAAAGATATTAGAAAAATATATAAAGTGTTTTATCCTAATATAAATTTTTCTTTTCAAGATATGTTAATGAATAAAAAAGCAAAAAAAATAATAAATAAAAAACTTAAATCAAAAACAAAAAATTCTAAAAAGATATTTAAGGGATTAGATATGTGGTCAAGAGCAAAAAAAATTATACCAGGAGGAACAATGTTATTATCAAAAAATCCTGATAGATATCTTCCAAATGCATGGCCCACTTATTTCAAAACAGCCAAAGGGTGTGTTATAACAGATCTCGATAATAATCGATTTATAGATTTTTCAACCATGGGTGTTGGAACTAACGTATTAGGCTATGCAAACAGTCAAGTAGACAAAGCCGTAAAAAATACAATCTTAAAAGGAAACCTGTCTACATTGAATTGTAAAGAAGAAGTCTTACTTGCTGAAAAATTAATTGAAATACATCCTTGGTTTGAAATGGTAAGATTTGCTAGAACTGGCGGTGAAGCAAATTCAATTGCAATAAGAATTGCTAGAGCGGCTACTGGTAAAGATAATGTTGCAATTTGTGGATATCATGGGTGGCATGATTGGTACTTGTCTACAAATTTAAATATTTCAAAAAAAAATAATTTAAATACTCATTTAATGAAAAATTTAAATATAAAAGGTGTACCAAAAAAATTAAAAGATTCGGTTTTCTCATTTCATTATGGAGATTTTAAAACCTTAAAAAAATTGGTTAATCAAAAAAATATAGGTACTATCAAAATGGAAATCTGCAGGAATACTGAGCCAAACTTATCGTTTCTGAAAAAAGTAAGAAAATTAGCCTCTGATAAAAAAATTGTTCTTATATTTGATGAGTGTACTACAGGATTTAGAAGTACTTTTGGTGGACTTCACAAAAAAATTAATATTTATCCTGATATTTGTATTTTTGGAAAAACTCTTGGAAATGGCTATGCTATCACGTCAATAATTGGGAAAAAAGAAATCATGGAGTCTGCCAATAATAGTTTTATAAGCAGCACTTTTTGGACAGAGAGAATTGGTTCAGTTGCAGGATTAAAAACAATTGAGGTCATGAAGAATATTAAATCTTGGCAAACAGTAAATAAAGTTGGGAATAAAATTATAAAAGAATGGAGAAAGTTGTTTAAACTTTATAATTTAAACGTAAATATAAATGGCATTCCTTCTCTTACAAACTTTGTCTTTAATAGCAAAAATCATCAAGCCTACAAAACATATATTACTCAAGAAATGTTAAAAAAAAATTTTTTAGCAACTAATTCAATTTATCCATGTGTAAAGCACACAGATAGTTTAATTGAAGTATATTTTGAAAATTTTGAAAAAACACTTAAAGTTATCAGTTTATGTGAAAATGAGGGCCAAGATATAAATAAATATCTTGATAATGAAGTCAGTAAAAAAGATTTTTATAGATATAATTAATTATGAAAAGAATATTAGTTTTTGCAGCTCATCCTGATGATGAATTTTTAGGATGTGGTGCTACATTATTAAAGTTTAAAAAAAAAGGTTTTAAAATCAAATCATTTTTTTTTGGAGATGGTGAAAGCTCACGTAAAATTCATAACAATTTAGTTTTAAATTCAATCATAAGAAGAGAAAAACAAGCTATAGAAGTTTCAAAGAAATCTAAATTTGAAAAACCTGAATTTGCAAGATTACCAGATAACAGACTAGATACCGTACCTATTTTAGAAATTATCAAGTATATTGAAAAGCAAATAAAAACTCATAAACCTGAAATAATATTTACTCACTATGAAAATGATTTAAATATTGATCATCAAATCATATATAAAGCGGTTATAACTGCAACACGACCTCTATCCAAAACATTTGTAAAAAAAATTTATAGTTTTGAAATACCTTCTAGCACAGAATTTTCATTCAACAGAAATTCTAAAAAAATTTTTAACCCTAATTTTTTTGTTGATGTTGAAAAAACTATTAAAGATAAAATCAGACTCTTAAAGATTTATAAGCATGAAATTAAAAAATGGCCTCATCCAAGATCATTGAAATCGATTAAAAATTTATCAATGTATAGAGGTTCTCAAATTGGTACAAAATATGCTGAAGCATTCATATTAGTTAGAGAATTTAATTAATAACACATTAAATGAACATTTTATTTACATGCGCTTGTGGCAAAAAATCGGAGGAATTATTTAAAGTTATAAAAAAAAATTTTAGAGAAAAGATTAATATTTTTGGATGTGATATTAAAGATAAAAAAGAAAAAACTCATCTTAAACAATTCTTTCAAGTTAAATTTTCTAGCGAAAGAAGTTTTATCAGTCAAATTTATGATATATGTAAAAAATTTAAAATAGATTATTTATTTGCTTCTGCTGATAAAGAAATTGAGGTTCTGTCAAAAAATTTTAATAAATTTAAAAAAATAAAAACTAACATTTTAGTTAATAAAGTAAAATATTCAAAAATTTTTAATGATAAATTTAAAACCTACAAAGCACTTGAGAAAATTGGTGTTGATGTACCCAATTATAAATTAATTAAAAAAATCTCGGACATTGAAATGATCTTAAAAAAATTTGACTATCCCAATAAATCAGTAATAGTTAAATCTAGGCAAGGAATTGGTGGTCGGGGAGTTTATTTGTTACTTGGGAAAAATAAAACCGAACATAATGCCTACAAATGGTTTGGAAATTATAATAGGGAAAAAAAATTTTATTCATTAAATAAAAAAATTAAAAAAAAAATTTTTAAACTAAACAATTCAATTGTAATGCAAGCTCTTTCAAGTCCAAGTTATGATGTAGATGTTATGAAATTTAAAAATCATTATATGACAAGTATTAGAAAAAGAATTAATCCAGCGGGTATTCCTTATAGAGGTAGTAAAGTGATAAATCAGAGAGAAATAGAAAAGACCATAAAAAAAGTTTTACAAAATTATAATCTAAAATTTATTTTAGATTTTGATTTTATGACAGATAGTGTTACTAAAAAACCTTTGATTTGTGAAATAAACACGAGGCCGAGCGGAAGTATAGTTGATTCCGAAATTCAAGGTAAAAAAATTTTTACCAAATTTTTGAAAATCTTGTTAAAAAGTTAAAATATGTTCTCTAAAAATTTTAAAATTTCAAACTTGAATTTATCAAACAAATCCAAAGCTATTATTATTGCTGAAATAGGAATAAATCACGAGGGTAATTTTGAAAAATGTATTAAAATGATTAATGAAGCTAATAGGGCAGGAGCAAATTTAATTAAACTTCAAGTTGTCGATCCATCCTCAAATTATGAAAAATTAACTTCTTCATATAAAATTTTTAAAAACTCTGCTTTATCAGATGAACAAATATTCAGGATTTACAATTATTGTAAAAAAAAAAAAATAAATTTATTTTCTACTTTTGATAAAAAAAAATTTGATTTTTTTAAAAAACTTAATCAACCTTGCTATAAAATATCCTCAAGTTTATTTTATGACTACTATTTGATTAAAGATATATTAAAAATGAGTAAACCTGTTCTAATTTCTACGGGAGTATCTGATTTGGAAGATATAAGTAAAATGATTAATCTTTTAAAAAAAGATAAAAACAAAAAAATTTCTCTTCTTCATTGTAGATCATTATATCCAACAGATCTAAAAAAATTACATTTATCAAGAATTAAATATATTTCTGACAAATATGGTGTCATATCTGGTTATTCAGATCACACAGTTGGACTTAATGTCTCTGTGATTGCTGCAAATATGGGTGCAAAAATAATTGAGAAACATTTTACATTAGATACAAAAAGAAAAGGTTTTGATCACAAAATTTCATTAGAACCAAAACAATTTTTACAAATGGTTAAAAAAATAAGAGAAAATGAGATTATTTCAGGAATACCAAATTTTAAAGTGTTTAACAAAGATAATGATTTTAAAAAAATTAGAAAAATAATTCGAGGATATAAACTTGTAAAAAATGTTAAAAAAAATAATTTTTTAAATAAATCTGACTTTTCAACTATAAGAATGTCAAATCCATCAAAATTAACAAAATTTAGTAAAATAATTGGCTTTATTCTTGATAAAAAAATCAATAAAAATTTAAAAAAGGGTAAAGTCTTATCTTTAAATGACTTCAAAAAAAAATAGATTGTACTCAATAAAATAATTAATGGATTTATCCATATATTTAAAAAACTATGAATGTAGCTTTTAGAAGCGATAGTTCTTTTGAAATTGGTACTGGCCATATTCACAGATGCATAAGTATTGCAAGAGAATTTAAGAAAAAAAAAAGTAGAGTATTTTTTTTCGCACATGAGTACAAAGGTAATATCAACAATTTAATTCAACAAGAATTTAAATTATTAAAATTACCAATTCAAAAAAATAAAAATATTTCAAAAAAAAAACAAATTGATAAGGATGCCAATATAACAATTAAATACATAAAAAAGCTCAATATAGATATATTATTTTTAGATCATTATTTTTTAAATGAAATTTGGGAAAAAAAAGTTTCAAAATTTTGTAAAGTAGTACTTGTATCAGATTTTATTAATAGAAACAGTTTTTGTAACTATTATTTAAATTATAATATTCTTTACGAAAATAATTTTATATCAAAAAGGCTTTTATATCCTAATTGTAAGAAATTAATTGGTTTAGATTACTCTATTATAAAAAACTTTTCTAATATTAAAAAAAAAAGAAATAAAAAAAAAATAACTATTTTTTTGGGTGGATCAGATACCAAAAACTTTACTGGTAAAATTATAAATATTCTTTCAGATAAACTCTTTGATAATTTTGTAAAATTGATTGTAATCGGTGTTCAAAATAAGAGGAAAAATCAAATAATTAATCAAATAAAAAATTTAAAAAATTTTCAAGCCGTCTTGGGTAATAAGGATAATTTATACTCTTTTTTTTTAAATTCTAAGTTAGTTATAACTAGTGTTGGTATGTCTATGTATGAACATTTAACATTAGGTTTAAATTCAATAGTAATACCTCAAAATAAATTACAAAAAAAAGTGATTAATAATCTTTCATCAATAAATTTAATTAATTTTGTAAGTGATATAAAGTATATAGACAAAAATTATATATTTAAGAAGCTATACCAAAAAAATTTATTATATAAAAAAAAAATTTTTCAAAATTTGTTTGATAGGAAAGGAATTATTAGAATAGTCAATTACTTTCTATCAAAAAATATATATAAGAAAGCAAAATTAAAAAATGCATCTGAAATTGATAAATTTTTTTTATTCAAATTAGTTAATGATCCTGATGTAATAAAAAATTCTTTAAGTAATAAAATGATAACTTTTAAAGAGCACACAGAGTGGTTCAATAAAACAAAAAAAAACAAAAATTCAAAAATATATATTTTTAAATCATTGTATCACAATTTGGGGCAGGTACGATTTGATAAAATTTCAAATGATAAAACTTTTATTACTTATTCAGTTGCAAATGAATTTAGAGGAATGGGCATAGGCTATAAAATGTTAAAGTTGGCATTAAAAAAAAGAATTTTCAAAACAAGACTTTATGCTGTAGTAAAAAAAAATAATGAAGTTTCAGTAAAAATTTTTAAAAAATTAGGTTTTATTTACCTAAAAAATCATCAAAAAAGAAATTTTATTTATTATTTGAAAAATAAATAAACTTATTTATAAGTATCTCATTTTGTTCAACAATTGAACATTAATTGAATTTTATGAAAAATATAAGTAATGAAAATAACTTTCAGGTTTTGAGAGTAATTAAAAATAATCCAAATTCTTCACAAAGAGAATTAGCTAATAATTTAAACTTTAGTTTGGGTAAACTAAATTATTGTATTAATGCACTTAAAGAAAAGGGCTTAGTTAAAATGAAGAACTTTAAATCTAATTCAAATAAAATAGGTTATGTATATATTCTTACCCCAAAAGGCATAAATATAAAAACAAAATTAACTATTAATTTCATGAAAAAAAAAATGAAAGAGTATGACGAATTAAGAAATGAGTTAAATTTTAAATTAAAATGATAATTTTCTTTATTTTATTATGATTAATAAAACTGCAATAATTTTATGTGGCGGAAAAGGCACAAGATTAGGTTCCTTGAGTAAAAAAATTCCAAAATGTCTTGTTAAAATACATTCCCACCCAATCATTTGGTTTATAATTAATATTCTTAAAAAAAATTCATTCAATCATTTTATATTACCTGTAGGTTACAAAGGAGAAATGATTAAAAATTATATAAAAAAAGATAAAATTTTAAAAAAATTAAATATAGAAATTATTGATACAGGTGTGAATAGCTCAATTGCTTTAAGAATTTTTAAAGTTAAAAATAAAATTCTATCAAATAATTTTTTATTATTAAATGGAGATGCTATTTTAGATTTTAATTTAAAAAATAAGTTTGATAATCATCAAAGAAAAAAATTTGATATGACTTTTTTAGCCTGTGAAGCAAAATTAAATTTTGGAATTGTTGGAAAGATTAAGAATAAAATTATTAGTTTTGAAAGAGAGATAAATTTTTTTTCCGTACTAAAAAGAAACAAAAAAAAATTTATTGCTTATGTTTATTCAGGAATATCTATAATTAATAAAAAAATTTTATCTTATAATTTTAAAGATTTTGAAAATTTTGAAAAAAGCTTCTATCCAATTATAATTAAAAATTTCAAAACAAATCTAGATCATATTCACGGTTCTTGGAATTCAATAGATAATATGAAAGATGTTAAGGAATTAAATAACAAAAATAATAAAAAAAAATTTATTGAAATAGATAAAATCATTAAAAAGATAAAAAATGCAAAATAAATTTTGGAAAAACAAAAGAGTATTTATTACTGGACATACTGGATTTAAAGGCAGTTGGCTTACACTTATATTAGCACAAATGGGTGCGAAAGTAGTAGGCTACTCTTTAGATCCAATATCAAAACCTAATTTTTTTGATAATTGTAAACTTAGCAAATATTTAACTAAAGATATCAGATCAAATATTATTGACTACAAAAAATTAAAAAGAAGTATAAACGACTTTCGTCCTAATATTTTATTTCATCTAGCAGCACAATCAAGTGTATTAGAAAGTTATAAAACACCAAGGGAGACTCTAGAAACAAATATAATTGGAACTTCGAATATACTTCATATTTTGAAAGATATTAAATCTATAAAATCAGCTATAATAGTTACAACAGATAAAGTTTATCTTAATTTGGAGAAGAAGAAAAAATTCAAGGAAAATGACTCTTTAGGTGGGTATGATATTTATAGTGGAAGTAAAGCTGCCTGCGAAATTATTTCACATAGTTATTTTCAATCTTTTTTAAAAAATACTCATTGTAATACAGCAACTGTAAGATCTGGAAATTGTATTGGAGGTGGAGATTGGACAAAAGATAGAATTGTGAAAGATTGCGCAGAATTATTCATTTTTAACAAAAATTTAACTATTAGGAGTCCTAAAGCATCAAGACCCTGGCAGCATGTATTAGAACCTTTATTTGGTTATGTAAATTTAGCTAAAAAACTTTATAGGTCAAAAAAATATTCAGGAGCATGGAATTTTGGTCCTAATGTAAAAAATAATATGAAAGTGATTGACGTTGCAAAGTTTGCAAAAAAAGTTTTAAATTCAAAATCTTCAATATTTATTACTAAACAAAAATTTTATGAGTCAGAACATTTGTCTTTAGATAGCTCTAAATCCAAAAAAATTTTAAATTGGCAAACCCATATGAATGCTAAAAAAGCATTGAAGATGTCGTTAGATTGGTACTATTTCTATTATAAAAATAATAAATCTAAAATTATTGATTTCACATTGAATCAGATATCAGAATACAAAAAAAAATTTATAGATGGCAATTAAAAAAAAAATTAGATTGTTTAAACCCTCGATTGGTAATGAAGAAATATCAAATATAAAAGAGGTTTTCAAAAGATCATGGCTAGGATATGGAAGAAAAGTAAAAGAATTTGAAAACAAATTTTCAAAGTTTATTGGTAGAAGATTCGCTGTAGGTGTTAATTCAGGAACAGCAGCATTACATTTGGCTCTACTATCTCAAGGATTTAAAAAAGGAAAAAAAGTTTTAGTTCCATCTATAACATTCAGTGCAACAGCAGCATCTGTTCTTTATTGTGGGTTGATACCTGTATTTGTAGATGTAAACCATGATGATTTAAATATAAATTTAGATGATTTAAAAAAAAAATATACTAAAGATTGTGTTGCTTTGATCTGTGTGCATATGGGAGGGCACTTGTGTTCAATGGATAAAATTCAACCATGGGCAAGAAGAAAAAAATTGTTTTTGATCGAAGATTGTGCAGAAACCTGTGGCGCCTCATTCAAAGGAAAAAAAATAGGCAATTGGTCAGATATAGCATGTTTTAGTTTTGAAGAAAAAAAAATAATGACAACAGGTGATGGTGGTATGTTGGTACTAGATAAAAAAAAAGATTATGAAAAATTAAAATCTTTGAGTTTTCATGGATGGGATGTTGATCCATGGAAAAGACATAATTTGAGTTTTGAAAAAAAAAAAATTTCAACAAAACATTGGAATTACGAAATTAAAAATCTTGGTTACAAATATAACATGAATGATTTAATGGCTGCAATAGGTTTAGCACAATTTAAAAAAATAAATATGCTAAATAAAAAAAGAGAAAATATTCTTAAAAAATATCTATATGGTATTAAAGATTGTAAATTTATAACTCCAACCTATCCATATAAATTAAAAAATTCATCATATTGGCTTTTTTCCATAAACTGCAAATATAGAGATGATTTAATAAAATTTTTAAAGAAAAAGAATATTAGTACAGCAGTACATTTTGTTCCTTTACCCTTAAATTATCTTTATAAAAAATATCATAAAGCTAATTTAGTAAATGCTTACAAAAATTGGAAAAAAATTATTTCACTTCCTTTTTTCCCAGATTTGGAGCAAAAAAATATAAATTATATAATCAATTGTTTAAAAACCTTTGATAAAAAGTTGGTTAAGAAAAATGAAACAATATAAACTTGCTGAAGGCACTATTGATGTAAAAGACTATCAAATAATGATAGATTTCTTAAAAAAGAAAAAAACATTAACACAATCATTAAATACAAAAAAATTTGAAAAAAAATTTTCAGAATATTTAGGTAGAAAATACTCAGTTTTTGTTAATTCTGGATCTTCTGCAAATTTATTAATAGCTCAAACCTTGTTAGAAGGAAATTTTTTGAAAAATAAAATTGCTATCTTGCCAGCAGTTTCGTGGTCAACAACAGTAAGTCCTTTTTTGCAGCTAGGATATAAAGTGGTTTTATGTGACTGTGACTCTGTAAATTTAGGTTTAGATATCAATCAATTAGAGAA
>CESM01032486.1_pt1 | contig 12266 bp, 11 predicted proteins | sample 361421 | NCBI WGS metagenome assembly CESM01 (sample SAMEA2622219, study PRJEB7988) | marine metagenome | isolation source: saline water (ENVO:00002010), including | reverse complement strand
AATGTCCCTCCCGATGGGATTAGATTTGAATAGCTCAATTAGTCAAGATCGAGGTTCTACAAAAATATCGGCGACGCTAAAAGATATGTCAGGCAATGAATACTTAGCATTTAATGAAAAAGTTAATGCCTACTTGGATAAGAATGGTTTGAGCTCTATTATTTCTGAGCCTGCGGGATTTAGAGTTGTTTTCTCGCACATGAATAGAGTGATAGTTAACTCATTACTATTCGGTGTGGCGATTGGACTTACTATGATTACCCTTATTATTGGATTTTTCTTTCGTTCGCGTCTTTTTGGATTTCTCTCCTCATTTCCAAATATTTTGCCTATTGGTAGCGCATTTGGAATATGGGCAATACTGCATGGAGAAGTTAGCTTCATGGTGTCCGTAGGTATGGGTTCAACTTTAGGAATAATTGTGGACTTTACTGTCCATTTACTCAGCAAATACGACTTAGCAAGAACAGAGCTTGGGAAGAACCCTGAAGAAGCAATCTATTTTTCTTTTGAATCTGTTGGGTTTGCTCTGATAGTTATGACTATTGTTCTATCTATGGGTTTTGCAGTCCTTCATATGGTGAATTTCATTCCTCTTCACCATTTTGCACAATTCTCTATTATTGCCTTTATTGTAGCCCTCTTGATTGATTTCTTTCTTTTCCCAAACTTGCTAGTAAAGTTTGATAAAAGAAAATTTAACTAGTTTTAGTTAAATAATATGCCGTTAATAAACAAGGGATGAGTGTCAGTCCAGCACATACAAACGCAAAACCGTAATTACCTGATCCAAGAACTAGGGGTGCAAGATTATTTCCTATTAAAGTTGAAATATTTCCAAAGCCCATAAATATTCCAAAATTAGTTGCGCTGGTTTGAGTAGTGCACAAAGCCATTAATATAGAAAAGATCAATACCATGAAACCGGCATCGAAAGCATCTACACTTATAATAGCTAAAGATGCTAAAGATCGAGATGTTTCAGCTGAAAAAGAACTTAAAATAAAAAACAATACAATTTGACTAGTAAGAAAGAAAAGCAATAGATAACGTTTTCCAAAATAAATAGACAAGATACCGGCACACAATCCTATTAGTCCACCTAACCACATGCCAAAAGGTCTCATATATCCTATTTCTTCTCCAGACCAACCTAAGACCTTCATATAAAATTCGTTATAAATTACATCAAATATTCCATAAGCAAGGTTTGAAAAGAGCATAAAGATTATTGCTGCTAATGCATTTTTTGTTAAAAGACTCTGGCTTACACCTTTTACAAGATCAGCTATTGATAATCTATTTTTATAAAGCTCAGTATTTGAGCCAGCTTTAAAAGATAGTTCTTTTGAAAAAAGAGGAAAAAGGAAGGTTAAAGACATCATAATGATTAGAATTGAATAACCTAAATTAACCCCATAATTAAAGAAAATTGAGGTTGCTAAAGCCATACCTATACCTCTGCCTAGTGTCTTACTTCCCCACATGAAACCGTTAGCACTTCCTAATTGATCTTCTTTCAAACTATCTGCTGCCAGTGCATCTATTGCAATATCAGAAATTGCTACAAATGAATTATGTAAGGTCAGTAAAGTAATTAGTATAAAACTGACTTCATCTACTTCGATGATTGTTAAGGGTAACACGGCGATGATCATCGCTATCTGGCTAATTAAAATCCAAAATCTTCTTCTTCCAAATCTATTTAAAGTAAATGAATCAATTAAAGGGCCCAGGAATACCTTGAGAGTCCAAGGAATCATTGTGATAGAAAGCAATAATGAGATATCAGTAACAGAAGCTCCCATTGATACAAGATAGGTTGTTAGTGCAAAGAGCGTGCCACCAGAAAGGCCTTGTGATAAATAGACAGCGCTAAGACTTATAATATGCCAAGAACTGCCATCACTTAACAGACGAGATTTAATGAATTCCATTTATTTTTTTAATTTAAAGCAAACGATTGTTTGATGAGGTCATAAGACCTTACTCGTGAAGAGAAGGGTTCACAAATTGTTATTATCTTTAATTCCTCAGGATTAACTTTATCCAATACAGGTTGAAGTTTCTGTCGCACCGTTTGGGAAGAGCCTACAAAAGTCCTATTATCATTTGTTGCTAACAGATCTCCATTTACCGATTCTCTAGCCTCGTCTAAAGTAGGGAAAGAGCCAAAGATACCCTTCTGAGAATTCTGTCTCCATGCCGCTGCGCTTAAAGAAAGTTCTTCGGCTTCTTTATCCGTATCAGCACATATAGAAAAAACACCTACACTAATTTTAGGTTCTTCAGAAAAAATAGAAGGTTGAAAATTGTCTCTGTAAACTTCTGCGAGATCAACACATGAAGGGTCTATGAAATATGCCAATGACATTGGAAGTCCAAAGTGAGCTGCATACTCAGCACCTTGTTGAGAAGAGACTAACAACCAGACTTCTGGGAGTTTCCCAAGTCCGGGCGTTACATTAACTGATTCAAAAGACTCTGTAGAAGAAACACTCCCTTCTAGAAAAGACTTGAGATCATTCATTTTGGTTGGAAAAAATTCTGGTCCAGTAGTCTTTGAGCCATAGGCAAGTGCTCCAGCTTGATAGGCATCGCTGCCAGGAGCTCTACCCAAACCAAGATCAATTCTGTTTGGAAACAAAGACTCTAAGAGGCGGAAGTTTTCTGCAACTTTATAAGGACTATAGTGCATTAACATAACCCCTCCAGAACCTATCCTGATTGATTGTGTCTGAGCGGCAAGACTCGGGATGAGTATTTCAGGAGAACAACCGGCAAAAGAAGTTGAACCATGATGTTCTGCTAACCAAAATCTAGTCAACCCTAAGGAATCGCAATATTTAGCCAGTTCTCGAGTTTCCTTTACAGCCTCATCAGCATTTGAATTAGAAAATATTGGAGACTGGTCAACTACGCTTATTTTCATGGCCCAATGGGTTTTCCATCGATAACTTGATCTAGGTATTCAGACATTCCGTAGCCTACGATTCCTTTATATGTGTATTCGGTCATTCCTTCAGTTATTCGGGTAACAAGACTATCTCCTTCAGGAGTATTTCTTCTATTTCGTAAGGGTATCAAGGAAAGTACTTTACCCTTAACTTCATATTCATCTTCGTCTGTTGCCGCCCAAGCTGTGAAAGTTTTCTGGAAATGATCATCATCATACTGAGTATCAATTTTACAATCCTTGATTACTTCATATTTCCCATCTTTTAAGACTATTCCTCCCCTCCTTTCTGAGCCCTCACCTTGGTGGACAATACTAAACATGAAACCTATCTCATTATTAATATTTATCGTTAACCATCTGTACCATTCTATTGCTTGCCAATATCGTGGGCCCCAGCTTTTATCTCGCAAGCCCAAACCATTTACCGTCCATTCCTCACCATCAATCTTAATAGTTCCTTTACCGGCAGTATGTTGTTCATAATGGGCTTTAGAAAAACTCTTTTCAGGATCTCTTTCTAAGGCCTTGCCATCTTTACGAACTGCTTGTCCACCAAACATTGGGGATATACCGCTTATGTTGATATCAGCTTCACATTCCACTCTAGGATTTTCTTTAAAGGCTTTGCTGGGATTTAGCATGTCCTTAGGATTATCAAGCAATAATATCTTCCCTTTGTATTGAACTTTTAAAGATTTAAAGGGTTCAATAACTTCAAACTTCATACCACCTGCATCAAAGACATCGTTTGTACTTATCTGTGGTCTTCCAAACATAAAACCAATTCTTCCATCTGGGAGGTAAATACAACATGTCATCTCTGCATAACCTTCATTAGGTCTATTCCCTAGCCTAAACCAACCACCCATTTTTTTATTATGATCAAAAACATTGAAGTACATGCTTTCGTTATAATTCGAAGCTTCATCGGGTTGGTGGTTAAACTCATCTTGAGGCTCAAGTCTTATTTCTATATCACTCATACGATTTCCTTTTCTGTTCGTCTATGGCCCAGTTTACATGCTCTCTGACAATCACTGAAGGAAAGTCTTTTCTGATACTTAATACTTCTATAATTCTTTTTGAAAAACTAGCATTGCCCAAAGCAATAGCAATATTGCGCAACCAAGATTCATAACCAGCCCTTCGTATTGGCGAACCTTCTGTCTTGTCTAAAAAGTCTTCTTCAGTCCACTGAAATAACTCACATAAGTCTGTGTCGTCTAGTTTATGTCTTGGTAAGAAGTCTTTCTCATCTGTGTAATGAGTAAATTTATTCCAAGGACAAAAAATCTGGCAATCATCACAACCAAATATTCTATTACCCATCTTTTTTCTAAGTTCATGGGGTATTGCACCTTTATACTCGATAGTTAAGTAAGAAATACACTTTCTAGCATCCAATTCGCTTGGACCCACAAAAGCTTTAGTGGGGCACACATCCAAGCAAGATGTACAAGTGCCGCAATGACTTTTTAAATTTGGATTGTCTATCGGCAGTTCTAAATCTGTATAAATTTCACCAAGAAAAAAGTAAGAACCAGAAGTTTTATTCAAGAGAAGTGTATTCTTACCGATCCAACCTAAACCAGCCTTTTGTGCAATTGCCTTTTCTAACACTGGTGCGCTATCTACAAATACTCTATTGGAATTAGGAGAATGTTCTTGAATTTTTTTTGCTAGCCTCTTAAGCCTAGATCGCATTAATTTATGATAATCGCGACCTCTTGCATATCCTGATATAAAAGCTTTATCTGTATTTTCAAGCAATTCCTTTCCATTGTAGTCTTCAGGAAGATAATTCATCGTTACAGAGATAATTCTCTTTGTACCTTCAAACAATTGATCTGGAAATTCTCTCTTTGAATTATTTCGCTTTAGATAGCTCATCTCGCCTTGATAGCCATTTTCTAACCATCTATCTAAATATCTCTGATCATCAGAAAGATTGATATCCGTTATTCCAACTGAACTAAAGCCAAAGTCTTTAGCCCATTGTTTTATCTGATGGGCTAAATCAATATCAATTTTTTTTATATTCAAATAATTCATTATTAAATTAGTAGAGAGTCTATCCTAGAGATATAATTTTCAAATATAAACTCTTAAGTTGAAATGAAACTATATAGCGCTAGTGAAACAAGAAAAATAGATAACCTTGCCATCAAAGAAAAGGAGATTTCAGGGTATTCACTCATGCAAACGGCTGCTGAGTTTTCATTAGATGTAATTTTGAGGGAGTTTAACCCAGTAGAAGAATTAATTATCTTCTGTTCTAAAGGCAAAAACTCTGGAGATGGTTTTCTTCTAGGAAGTTTTGCAAAAGAATTTGGTCTCGAAGTAACAGTAGTCATGAGCAATACCCCAAATGAGCTGAAGGGAGTATCAAAAAAGGCATTTGCAGAGATGAAAGAATCTAAAGTTAAAACTGTTTCTAATAAATCTATTGAAAAGTTAAAAGTATCCGACAAGGCGGTCATAGTAGATGCATTAATTGGAACAGGCCTTAAAGGTAATTTAAGAAAGAATATAAAGGATTCAATATTAGCTTTAAATAAACTTGGAGTTAAATTACCCGTACTATCTCTCGATATACCATCAGGAGTTAATCCAGATACTGGAAATGTAGATGATATTTGTGTCTATGCAGATATAACAGCTACTTTCGTTACTCAAAAAAAAGGGTGTTTTACCTCGATTGGGAAAAAAGCTTCTGGAGAAGTAATTTATTCAGATTTAGAAATACCAAAAAGAATATTTGCCAAAGTTGCTTCTAAAAGTAATGTTATTGATTACGAAGATTCAATAAGTAGAGTTGTTTATAGAGAACAAGACGCTCATAAAGGAAATTTTGGACATGTGCTTGTTATAGGAGGAGATAAAGGTCTAGGTGGAGCTGGTTTACTTTCTTCCAGAGCAGCAGTGTATTCGGGGGCCGGCTTAACTAGCCTAGTAACAAGACCAGAACATGTTATTGCAAGCTTAGTATCTTGTCCTGAAGTAATGGTGAAAGGAGTTGATTCAGGACAAGATTTAGAAGAACACCTGGTTAAACCAAATGTAATTGCAATAGGTCCAGGTCTAGGTCAATCAGCTTGGTCTGAGCAAATGGTCCAGAGAGTTTTTTGGGAAGCTGAAAAAAGAGATATTTCAGTTATTATGGATGCAGATGCTCTTAATCTTCTAACTACACTTAAGCTCTCAAGTAATTTACCAAAAAAACTGATTTTAACTCCTCACCCTGGAGAGGCTTCAAGACTACTCAATACAACTGTGACTGAAATTGAATCTGATAGGTTTAGTGCAGCAGCAAAGATACAAAAAAAGTTTAATGCGACTGTGGTATTAAAGGGATCTGGAACCATTATTTGTAACCAAAGCAGTGGGACTCAAAAATGGGGTGTATGTGGCTCAGGTAATCCGGGCATGGCTACTGGAGGAATGGGAGATGTATTAACTGGAATTATTGCCGGGATATTGGCTCAAGGACTAACCCTAAAAGATGCTGCCGAAGCAGGAGTGGATTTACATGCCAAGGCAGCTGATCAAGCTTCGTTAGAATTTGGAGAAGCAGGACTTACATCCAGTGATGTCATTAACGAGCTAAGATACTTATTAAAATATGACTAAGCTCATTATCACCTCTAACGAAAATGAAACTATGGCGGCCGGAGGAGAACTAGCCAAAGAAATTTTGGGAATTCAATCTGATAGATCGATAATCATATTCTTAGAAGGTGAACTGGGAGCTGGAAAAACAACTTTTACTAAAGGAATTCTTAAAGGGTTTGATTATCAAGAGTTAGTCAAAAGTCCGACTTATAACCTGGTCGAAATTCATGAAACAAAAAATTATAAAGTCTTTCATTTTGACTTATATAGAATTTCAAAACCGATAGAGCTAGAAGAAATTGGTATAGATGAATATTTAAAAGAGTCAGGATCAGTATCAATCTTTGAGTGGCCTAAAAACGGAGAATCAGTTCTTCCCTCCCCTGACTTTCATGTTCAGATTTCTTATAAAGATACTGACCAAAATAACGAAAGGGAGTTATCAATCTCATGAATGCAAAATCACTCAAAATAATTCTATTGATACTTTCGGTAGTAGCTATAAAGCCAATAATTGCTGATGAATCTAGCATCTACTGTTTTGTAGGGGATGCGGGTGAAGTTAATCCTACACAGGCAAAGGTAGTAAAAGCACTAGCTAATTCTGATTGTTCGATGGTTTGGCATCTTGGAGACATAACACAACTTGGAGTTCAATCGATAGATGACCCAGAACTTCAAGACAGTTTCTTAACTCCATTTAAACCATTCCTAGAGACAGAAATTCCCCTTTATCTGACAGTTGGCAACCATGACTACAAAGGTGACCCGAGCGTCTATCTTGAAGTTGCTAAAGATTATCCGTCTATTTTTCACCCCAGCAATTTCTATACTAAGACCTTTGGAGAATTATGTTTCTTTGCTTTAGATACCACTATTTTTGATAAGTTATATTACTTCTACAAAAGAGGTAGTCAGATTAGATGGCTTGAAGAAGAAGTAGAGAGACTAAAAAATCAATGCGAGTTTTCTATTGTCGTAGCACATCACCCTTTATTTAGTTCAGGTGATAGAGATAGAGCAAATCCTCAATTGGCTATATTCTTGGAGAATCATGTTTTCGGGATCTTTGATATTTATATTACAGGCCATAATCATGTCTTAGCGGACGAAGGAGATCATAAAAAGACACTTCAGTTGATAAGTGCTACAGGGGCTCTACCTGGAGGATCTCCAAAAGAAATTGAATCAGGTAAATTTAATATAGAAACTCCAGGGTTTCTAAAGATGACCATTGAAAAAAATACCGCCAGATACGAGTTTGTTAGTGCGGAAGAAAATGAAATTCTTTGGTCGAATATAAAAGTAGGAACTGGTTTAAGATAAATCTAAATCTATACGATTTGATACCTCAATTGCTAACGCCAAAGAAGAAGTTAGACCAGGTGAGGCGTAACCGAGCACATTCACATACTGATTATTATTTACTGTGCCCGAATCCACTACAAAATCACTTACACCCTTAAGCTTTGGTCTAATACCAGAGTAACCGGGAGTAAGATCTTCTTCCTTGATTTCGGGCCAATAAGATTGAATAGCCCTAAGGAACTGCAATTTATGTTCTACAGAAAGACTATAGTCAATCTCCTCAACCATATATGCAGAAGGCCCAAACCTAATACCTTTACCAAGATCAATTGTTGCATGAAGACCTAAACTATTTTCAGTTGGTGTTGGGTAAATGAGGTGCTCTAATTTTTCTTTACCTTGATAAATATAATACTCACCTTTTACATATTCTTCTTGATAGACATTTTCTTCATTGATGAGATTTGCGATATGAACTGCATTCAGACCTGCAGAATTAACTAAGACATTAGCAATAACTACAAATTGGGTGTCGTTATTTTTATCTTCAACCAGAACTTCAAAACCCTCATTGGAGTGATTAATATTTATAGTCTCATTACCAAGAAAAATAATTCCGCCCTGACTCTGGAAATCTCTACTCAAGGAATGGATAAAAGAATGACTATCAAAAATACCAGTAGATGGAGAAAATATTGATTCCTTATATTCAAGGAAAGGGTATTTCGATTTTAGAGAATTATCATAAGTTAAATCATCCACTCCGCAAATGAGGCCATTTTCATAAATACCATCTAGAGTCTCAGATTCCTCATCTGTTGCAGATAGAATGTATTTACCACAACGGTTAAATTCAATCTTTCGTTCTTTTAAGTACTCATAGAGTAGCTCTTTGCCTTTCAAACAGAGCTTCGACTTCAGTGAGCCTTGATCATAATACATGCCAGCATGTATAACTTCAGAATTTCGACTTGAGGTTTCTTGAGCTATCTGATGATTTCTTTCAATAAGAAAAATGTTGTTAAACTTAGAGGAAAGCTCTCTGCCTATTGCAATACCGGAAACTCCTCCGCCGATCACTAAGCAATCTGCTTCAAATCTTTCTAATTTGTTCAATACTTTCTAAAGAAATTTATTATATTTACTGTTATGGTTGAGGCTCACTCAGTATAGATACCTAAGGAAGAAAAGTTTAGAGAAATCGAATATTTATGAAATTAAATTATGGAATCATAGGAACTGGGATGATGGGTTGTGAACATATACGTAATCTTAGAAAAATACCTGACGTTAATATAGTTGCAATTGCTGACCCTAATGAAAGATCTAGAAAATGGGCTAAACAGAACTGTGAAGATCAATTCAAACCCAGGCTCTACGAAGATTATAAAGAGCTTTTAATGCAGCAAGATATTGATGTTGTTGTGATTGCAAGCCCAAATCACACACATATAGAGATCATGAGAGAAGTATTTAAAACGGATAAACATGTTCTCCTCGAAAAGCCAATGTGCACAAATATATCTGATGGGATGGAAGTACTTGAAGGTAGTAAAAAGCATAAAGGTATAGTCTGGATTGGTCTCGAATACCGGTTTATGTCGCCTATCCAGTCTTTGATCAATCATGTTAATGAAATAGGCAATATTAAGATGCTCTCTATAAGAGAGCATAGATTTCCATTTCTAGAAAAAGTTGATAACTGGAATCGTTTTAATAAAAACACTGGGGGAACACTTGTAGAAAAATGCTGTCATTTTTTTGATTTGATGAATCTCATGGTTCCGAGTAAACCTATAAAAATTTATGCTTCTGGAGGTCAAGACGTAAACCATTTAGAAGAAAAATATGAAGGCAAAACACCTGACATAATTGATAACTCATTTGTGCTCATTGATTACGAAGAAGGTCAAAGAGCGATGCTCGACTTATGTATGTTTGCTGAAGCTGGAAAATATGAACAAGAAATTGTTTTGACCGGGGATTGCGGTAAGTTAGAAACCCGTATTCCAAGCAATGAACTTCTATTAACGAATAGAAAAAAACATTCCTATAAAACTATAGAGATTAAAGAAGATCCAAGAGTTAAAGAAGTGGGGTTTCATCATGGTGCTAGTTATATTGAGCACTTAGAATTAATAGAATGCATCAACAACAACAATCATCCTTTGATAGATTGTCAGAAAGGGCTTGATTCAATTGTTATTGGATTAGCAGCACAAAGATCAATCCAGACAGGAGAACCTGTTCACCTTAATAACTTCTTATAATAAATATGACATACAAATCGATAAAAGACATGCCCCAAGTAGGTTTTGGCCTCTGGAAAATACCTCGGGAAGTTTGTTCAGATACAGTTTATAAAGCCATAGAGTCGGGTTATAGGCATTTAGATTCAGCTTCTGATTATGCTAATGAAAAGGAAGTGGGTAAAGGGATTAAAGCAGCTATAGACCAAGGTTTATGCAAAAGAGAGGACCTTTGGATAACATCCAAACTATGGAATACATACCACCATCCAAATCACGTTAAACCTGCCCTAGAAAAAACACTACAAGACCTAGGGCTAGATTATCTTGATCTTTATATGATTCACTTTCCAATTTCATTAGAGTTTGTACCTTTCGATGATAGATATCCACCTGAATGGTTTCATGATCCTGATAACTCAGAACCTAAAATGATGCCCTCTAGAGTACCTTTATCGGAAACTTGGCATGCAATGGAATCACTAAAAGAAGAAGGCCTGACAAAACATATTGGTATTTGTAATTACTCTTCTAGTTTGCTTCATGACTTGATGAACTACTGTGAAACTAAACCTGAAATTCTTCAAATTGAATCTCATCCTTACCTAACGCAAGAAAAGCTTATACGTTTGGCTAAGAATTATGGTCTAGAGGTAACAGCTTTCTCGCCTTTAGGCTCAATATCCTATGAAGAACTTGGTGGTGCAGAAGAGAGTGAATCACTTCTAAGAAATGAAATTGTAAAATCAATTTCAAAAGATCTTGATATGCCTCCTGCTCAATTAATTCTGGGTTGGGCTCTAAATAGAGGGACTTCGATTGTAGTTAAGAGTACTGACGAAAGTCGTATGAAAGAAAATCTAAATGCCTCAGAAATTAAACTAGACCAATCCATTCTAGATAAAATATCGGCCCTCAATATTAATAAGAGATACAACGATCCGGGTATTTTCTGTGAAGATGCCTTTAATACCTTCTTTCCAATTTATGACTAAAAAAGCTTTCTTACAAGAAGTAGAGAGGGATAAAGACTTAATCACTCCTGCTTCTGCTCAGAATTGGGTAGAAGAAAATAAAATATCGATTGAATCTCAACTTGAAAAATATGGGGCCATTCTTTTTAGCGACCTTCCTATTGAGAGTGCAGAAGACTTTGATCTTTTCGTATCTGCTTTCCAATACGACACATTTACCTATGAAGAATCTCTATCTAATGCGGTCAGAATAAACAAAACCAATAAAGTTTTTACAGCAAATGAAGCTCCTAGAGAAATTGAGATATTTCTTCATCATGAAATGGCTCAAACCCCCATATATCCAAAATATATATTCTTTTTTTGTAAATCCGCTTCTCTCCATGGAGGGGAAACGCCTTTATGTCGTTCAGATTATTTATTCGCCGAACTGCTAAAAGCAGACCCAGATTTAGTAGCTAAGTTTGATAAAAATGGGGTCATCTATAATTCCATTATGTCCAGTGGAGATGAATTAGTCTCCGGCCAAGGGAGAAGTTGGCAAAAAACTCTAGGAGTTAAATCTAAAAAAGAAGCAGAAACTAGACTGAACGATCTTGGTTATTCATGGAATTGGGTTGAGGGAGATAACTTATCAGTTACAACGAAACCATTTGCAGCCATTAAAGAATTAAAGGATGGTAATAAATCATTTTTTAATCAAGTTCTTGCAGCCTCATTAGGTTGGAAAAAGAATTCAGAGGATGATCTCTCACCTGTTAAATTTGGCAATGGTGAAGAAATACCTGAAGCGAGTATTCAAATGATTTCTGAATTGGCCAAATCACTAACCTTGCTTAGGCATTGGAAAGATAATGATATTGTACTAATAGATAACTATAGAGTTATGCATGGCAGAAAACCTTTCTCAGGTGACAAAAATAGAGAGGTCTTAGTTTCATTAACAACTTAAAGATATCTCTTGAAGAATCTCCAAACTTCTTCAGAGGCATTAATATCGTCATTGCCTGACCCAAAGTAATACCAAAAGATAGGATTTTCCCACCAATTGATTTTAAAACCAGGCCACACATGCCTACCTTCAACTATTTTATACATCCATACTTCTTCATTTGAGCGTTGCGACCAGTAACGCTCAAAATAAATATCGTATTCAGAACCTTC
>CESM01133048.1_pt1 | contig 12275 bp, 11 predicted proteins | sample 361421 | NCBI WGS metagenome assembly CESM01 (sample SAMEA2622219, study PRJEB7988) | marine metagenome | isolation source: saline water (ENVO:00002010), including | reverse complement strand
AGGAAGATACTTCAAAAGATGTACAGAAAGCAACTTTTTGACAAACAATCAGAAGATAGTGAAGATAAATATTCAGATGATTTAGATGAGAATATATTTAAAGATTTGTATGATGATAAAACAAAACTTTGGAAATATGGTAAGCGCAAATCTAATATAATGAGGCTGAAATGTTGTTTGAAAGATTATTTGGTTCTGATGGATACCTACAAAAAAAAACTTTCTTCATTTATGACAGGTACACGACCTCTTAGTTTTAATACAGGAAGGGATCAATTTCGTATAGCTTCAAATGATAAAGACAGCGCTACCGGGAAATTATATATTGAATATAGTCTTGCTTTAAATAAAATTGTGTTCAACATAAAATTAACTATGTATGAATTATATAATGTTGGTTTGATAGAACTGGCAAATGAAGACAATATAGTATATGAATATAATATTTTGTATAAAGACATGTTGGATAACATAACAAAAGCATCCGAAAATGCAAATATAAATATATACAATTACTTACTTGAAGATTGTGTGAATAGTCCAGAGAAAGTAACTCATGCGCATATACTTCAAAGGCGAAAACGATATATAAGTTTAAAAGAAAAATCCTCTTTTAATGGCATAATACAAAAAAATGTTGATAGTATTATTGAAAATAATGCTACACTACCAAAATGGTTTTACAATAAAATTTTGGACACTTACATTGAATATGACAGGAATGAACTTGCTGTATTTAAAGATTCGGGTCAAAAATGCAGAGTAAAAGGATTTAATTTTGGTAGGTTAATAGAAGATGCATATACTAGTTACATAAGTGAAGTGAATGCTGGTTCAGGAGATGATGTTGTTCTGTTTGATGAAACATCTAATAATGAGAAAATGTTGAATGCTACTGAATATTTTCAGAGCAAGAGAGTTAACAAGGATAAACATTATAGATGGTTTTACAGAAACGGACAAACTAATGAATATGAGAGAGTGGATGATGGTGCTGAAATTATCAAAGATGAAATTCAAAAAGGAATCGGTTCAACAAAGGTAAAAGGTAAGGTTAGAAAAAGTTCAAAGAGCCTTATTCGTAATTACTATTTAAAGAAAAACAAAAAAAATGGAAAGATGCAGTTGTTGGCTATTTCACAAAACATTAACTTGTTATTACTTGAAGAATTTGTGAAAGAATTAAATCATAGTTTATTTCTAGATTTTGAACAGAAACGCGAAAACAATTTTGTACAGCGTTATTTATGGAAAATTTATGATTTTGAGTCTACAAAGTATTCTAAAAATGTTGAGTTTGTAAACAATTACAAGCAGCAAATGTTTGATGATGGTCATGATGATGGAAGTAATATTATCTTGTACAAATATAATAGTGACAATGCAAAGGTTTCGTATGATGCTAATAAACATGGTAATGAAAAAGATTTTGTTTTATATCCTGAAACTGTAAATAATCAGTTAAGCAAGCAATATAAAATATTCATTACTAATAAAAATTTGTTATTTCTAGGTATTGATAATGAAGCTTTTGAGATTTACGAATCACCTGTAAAACATATTAAACATGTAAGGCAAAAAACTGAAAGTCTTAAAAATAATGTTTTATATGTAATGTTTGAGGATGAAAAAAAATCAAAATATTGGGATGGTTTAAGTTCTGCAAATTTTGAAAAGTTATCTTGTTTTTTTGATAGGGCTAAAGAAGGTGTTTTAAATTCAAGTTACCATTTGGGTATAGATTCAGTGTTAAAGAAAATTGAGGCAAATGTAACTGAATTTCAAAGGAATACAAAAACTACTTATAGTACATCGCAGAAGAGTATTGAATATTTAAATACTCAATTTTCTGAAGACTCAAAGTGCATGATAAAAGTTCTTCAAGACATGAAAAGTTGGTTTAAGGATGATAGTTCAATTTATAAATTTTCTTGTGTTACACCTACAATAGATTATATGAGTTTTTATGAGAAAATGCAATATAATGCGAAGGGCATATTAAAGGAAAAGTTTAAGGATAAGAAAAATGTTTTAACAGATTATTTTACTGGTTTGTATTACAGTCAAGCATTTCAATTTTGTGTTCAAATTCAGGAAGAGTATTTGAGTAAAATGGAGTATTCTTTAATACAAAAATATCCAGCATACAGGAAAGATGTAACTTTAAATACATTCGAAGATAAGTTGCAAAAACAAATAATAAGGGATATGTTCAAATATGAGGGCAATTTTGGTGATATTTTATTTCAAAACGTATTTTCAGAAGGGTATAAGGATGTAAATAATGAATACCTAGGTGTAAATATTAAAAACATTCAAAGTTTTGAAAATACGTGTTTGGATATAATCGAAGCAGAAATATTAAAAGATGTCAAAAATACAGAAAATGTAATATTAGAATTGGACACTAAGGGTAATAGTTTACCGTTTAATAGACGTAATGATAATAGAACATCATCAGCATTTACCAAACTACAATATAATAGAAGTGTAGTAAAATTATTGAGACGTTTTTTTGCGTCTATCCGAAAAGGTGGTAAATACAATAGCAGTCTTTATAATTTTAAGGTTGATTTGTATGAAAACACAAAAGATGATCTATTAAAAAGAAGATTTAATATACTAAAAAAGAGTTATCTTACACAAAATAGAGACTTTATTGAAGAAGATATAGATGTTGTGTATCAGGGCAAGGCTTATATTATTACTGGGTATAATGAAACTACAGAAAGGATTGCTTTACGACAAAAAGGAACATCTGCTGATGAAGTGATATCTCTTGTTGATGCAATGAAAGAAATTGAAGTAAATCCGGATGATATTAAGGGTGTAGAGTCTACTGACCAAAGTTTGAATTTCGATGCTTCTAAATTTGATGATATTTTGTTGTCTGATGGTTTAAGCATAAATATGAATAAGGAACAATTAGTAAAATATATGAAATATTTAAGATTCAAAAAATTTGAGTCTGGCTACAATTCATTGAAAGAAATTTTACATTTATTTTGTGGTTTAAATAGCCCAGATGGTAAAGAAACGGAGTTTGTTGGTATTCTACATTATTTAATATTGTTATGGAGTAAAACAAAAAAAACAAGGATGAACATAAAGACTGTTTATGAAGGTTGTAAATGTTGTGTAATAACAGCAGATGGTAAACGAGACAAAGATTATATGCCAGAAGCTTACAATATAAGAAACAATTATAATGAAGGTGCCATTGTTACATTCAACGATTTAATTTACAAAAGCAAAACAAATAATAACAGTAATACTCCAAATGAAACTAGTAAATGGGAAAAGTTAAAGTATTATTATTATATCGTAGAAAAAATAAGGTATAATAACGATGGTTTTCCTGAGGAATGTAAGTTGCGCGATTACCATAATAATGCATTACGAAACTCATTAGGTAAATGGGTTGATTACAAGTTAGTGGTCAATGTTACAAGATATTCGTCTTCCCCATATAAAGTAAAAAACCCTTCCACAACTGGTAAAATGACAACTGCAAATTATCATCATAGATATGAGACACTTAATGGTAATGAAAATAAGTTAATCTTAGTAGGCACGAATGTAGTTGCTGTAAATGAAGATAAATTTTTAAACAAGGAAGAAGAATTGATTGGTTTAACAGACAATGAATTAGCAACAGAAGACGGTTCAAATTTAGATCGTTTTTATAATATAAAAATGTTAGCATTAGAAAGACATCTTTACAATTTGATTTTTAGATTAATTGGCAAACTTCAAACAATAGAAACATTTTTGAAGGAAAAACAGGTATACAATGCCCCAACAGAAAAAACATTAGTACAAACTTGTTTTTTAAACGCAATGCATAAATTTAATTTTATAGAAACATGGGTTTTAAATCATACTAAATTAATCAATACTGTGGAAAGCCAATTTAGAAAGGTTAATAGAAGAGGTGCTAGAGTTAATATAACTTCCATCAGATCTGCTATGGAATTTAATAGTCAAACTAATGACAATAAATTAATAAAGTTTATGAAAGATGGTTTGACTGTTAATAACTCTCAATATGATAAAGAAAGAAAGGCACTTAGAGACAGCCAAGGTAATCAAAATATGCTAAACAATCAAGTAGAGAATAACCGGATTGAAGACGTGAATAATGATGATGAGGAAAAAAAGGAGGACGAAGAGGATACTTGGCTACTTGACGATAGCTTGAGGCCAAATGAAAATAATAAAGACATGGAGACAATTGTGGAGGATGACATGAGTATGCCTGTAATGAGTAAAATGATGGTAAACTTAATGATTTAAATAGGCATATAGCCTTTATTTTTATTTACTGTACCTGCTACTATATGATATACTGTAATAATTCCAGATGCTATGTATACTGTGACTGCTGTTGATATCCATTTTATTGAGACTGCTGCTAATAATAGTATAGCAACAATAGTCAATGATGCAGTAGTGTTTGAATTTATTTTTTGTCTTAATATGAACCATAAATAAGTTAATGTCCAAGGATATAATAGGATCAACCCCCAAGGTACTCGTTCAACCATTTGTCCTTCAATACAATCTTCATCAAATAATGTATTACAATACCAAGTCATGGAAGAAAAAAAAGACACTCCAATTAAGTACAAAATAAGAAATAATAAATCAAAAAACCCAATTGGTGTTCTAATCATTTTCACTTTTGGATTTGAATAGGTGATACCAACAGCTAATAAAATACCAATAATTGCATTTCCCATATCTAATAATATAGAATTGTTTGTTGGGTCTCTATTTAAATTCGAATCTGCCCAAAATAAATACCCATTGTTTAATTCGTAAATAGCAGTTTCACATAATTCCCACAAAGCCATGAGAGCAAAACTAATTGCTGCTGAAGTTATTCCACCGGGACCAAAAAAGTATAGTAAACATGCAGTCCATGCATGAATAGCTGGATATGCATAAAAACTACCATCTATAAACCCTAATGCCATTATTAAAAAAAGAGTATTTAAGATAATTATTTTTAATAATATATACATTAAATGTCTAAAGTATCAAAATTCTGGGATCAATTAAAAGATCTTGGTCCTAAACCCTTGAGTTATAAAAATATAAGAATAGATACAATGCAAAAGAATCTAGTATGTTTTGTTCGGCCTGATTGCCCGGATTCACAAGATTTAGCTCAAAAATGTGTAAAGTTTCTAGAATATCATAAATTAAAGAATAACTTACTTCCTAATCTACAATTATGGTTGGTGGATAGCTATGGGGATTTAGGGAGTGAAGGTCAATTGTTAAAGTGGGAAGATGATACATTTAAAATATATACAGATTCAGAGGGAATAAAAATGAAATTTCCAGAATACAGTGTAACTAAATTGGATGAAATTTATATGAATAATGGAACATATAATATACCACAACTTGTGTGCTCAGATGTAAATAATAAAATTACTGGGTTATGGTATCAACATCATGAACACAAATTAAGATTGTCATGCAATGACCCATCCTGTCCAGAATGTGTTTAAAATCTTCTGTTACCTTTTGGTTTTTGGCGTTTTATTGTTTTTTTATTTGAACTTGAACGATTTGATGAACCCGATTGTGAGCCTGTTGTTAATCTTCTACTAGGGGCTCTATTAGGAGTATTATTTGCTTGGTTATTGTTTATTTGTGTATTTTGAAACATTGTTGGTTGTTTCCGCTTTTTAGGGTTATTTTTATTTAAAGATCCATTATTATTTCTAGCTACTGGATTTAGGTTGTTGGAAGAAAACGGGTTAACCGGAAATTGTATAGGTACAAGTTGTAGTTGAAACTTGTCATTGTATTTCTCCCAATCATCTTCTTCTATATCATTTTTATTAAATTGGGTTGTAATATCGTCCGGTATTGCGTTAAAGATAGATTCACCAACCGTTCCCAATCTGTTACCGGTTCTAATCTGTAATCTCTTTAATGTTTGATAACTTAAGCCAAGATTCTGTGTTAATTCACGTCTAATGACTTCTATTAAAGGATCTACTCTTGTGGTGGTAGTAGTAGTTGTAGGTGCCAAACTTGCCATATAAAATGTAGTTTATAATTTCTTATATAAAGTATATATAGTCATATATTGTAATATAAGTATATATGATATTTGTGTTTATATTAATATTATGTTTAATCGTTTTGTTTTTATTTTTATTATTGCAATGTCTTTTAGTGGATATTCGTATGTTCGAGCAATCCCTATAAGTATGCGTAATCCAGAGGCATTTATGGTAGAATCTGGTTTACGCACTGGTTTTAAGATTGGATGCAGCGGTGTTAGAGACACATTAAGTAGATGGAATTCTATAGGTTCTTTTATCCCTCAATGTAAAAGTGGTTATGTTGATCAATTTGAGTCTAAACAATGTCATGGTTCAACTGGTTTTTGTTGGTGTTCAGATTCAAGTGGTAAAAGATTATCTGAGAAATTTCGTGCATGGGAGAATGATGGTATTAAATGTGAAACTGACAAGTAGTATATACATAGCGTTACAGTGTAGATATTATAAAAATGTCAAATATTGTTTTGGTAACTGGTTCAAATGGCTTGGTGGGTAATGGTATGCAATTAGCATTAAAGTTAGATGAATGTTTTTATAATGAATTTGATGCTAATTTTAAGTTTCATTTTGTGACTCGTGATGATGCAGATTTGGAAAATGAGGAGTCTTGTAATACGTTATTTAATGCTGTTAAACCTGTTATAGTTGTACATTTAGCAGCTTATGTAGGGGGGCTTTATGCAAACATGCGTAACCCTGTAAATTTCTTTGAAAAAAATATATTAATGCAGATAAATGTGATGCGTGCAAGTAAAAATTGTGGTACAGTAAAACGCATTGTATCTTGTTTGAGTACCTGTATTTTTCCTGCCAAGGTGTCTTACCCAATTAAAGAAGAGTATTTACATGAAGGTGAACCTCATGAATCTAATTTTGCGTATGCATATGCTAAGCGCATGATTGATGTAATTGGTAAAGCATATGAAAGAGAACATCAGATAGAATGTATTAATATTTGCCCAACAAACGTATATGGCCCGATGGATAATTTTTCACTGACAGAGGGGCATGTTATACCTGCATTAATCCATAAATGTTACAATGCTATAAAAAATAATGTTGATTTCGAGGTATCTGGTAGTGGTAAACCTCTGCGACAATTTATTTATAATCTAGATCTAGGTAGAATAATAGTAAGGTTGATAGCAAAACAGGATTTAAAACACAAGACCTATATTTTGTCATCACCACCAGATTTAGAAGTATCAATAAAAAAAATAGCTGAATTAATTTTAGATAATTTTGTAAAATACGATCATGCATTTAAGACATTTGGTGAAAAACGTAACATTAGGCTAGTATGGGATACATCAAAGTCTGATGGTCAATATAAGAAGACTGTTTCAGTGGGTCGTTTATTGGATGAACTAGGGCACATTGACTTTACACCAATTGATTGTGGTGTAAATGCAACAGTAACATGGTTCAATGATAATTATGCGAGTTGTAGGAAATAAAAACTATACTTTTTTTAAAGAAATATATACATGTACATGTAGTTATGATAACAATAACTAATGTCTCAAAATTCTGAAAAACTATTACGAAATATTTTAATTACTAACAATAAAACTTGCAATTTGTTGGAGATGATATCCATAATGATGTCTTTGCAAATGTCAAATTCTGAGAATCCTTATCTTAAAGGTAAAATAGAAGCTGAGTCTGTTTTAGAGAAATTGCGTTTACAGAAGCGTTTAAACAAATTGGGTATGACAATGGGTGTTCATAATAAGCACAAAGCGTATAAGAATACAGTTTCTGAACAAAGACAGAGTGGTGTATCAATTCCTTTAAGAGATGTGTAGTTAGTATACCCCTTGTCTTTGTTTTTTAATTTCTATTGTTTTTGACCATACATATACTAGTGAGGCTATAGCAGCAAACTGTAACCCTAAAAAGTTTGGCCAAGTAAATAAGTAATCTGTGTCAAATAACCTCGCACATGATAAAAGTCCAACAACTATGTTTTTAAGTGATCCGGATATAGCTAAAGTAAGTGGACCATTTTGTTCTATGCACCATATTACAGAATAATTAATTGCTAAACCCATAAAACAACTGCATATCATTAAAATAATAAATTCTGTATGTGTCCATAAATCAAAAAATATAATTTTCTTAAGTTCATTCTCCTTCACATAAATGACTATAATCCCTACAAATAATATGCAAATAGAGTTGTATAAAACTAATGTTGTTTTTTCTAATTTTTGTGCCATAGATACTTGTGTTAATACTTGTTGTCCAGCAGTTAAAATATTGTTAATAAAAACAATACAATAGGCGGTCAAATCAAAATTTAAATCATTTGAAGAAGCAAATAAAGCACCGGCAACTGTACACCAGACAGAACAAATAGCTATTGATGACAATTGTTGTTTTAAATAATATTGTTGTGCGTACATGCACATAAGGATTGAAATTCTTCTTAGAGCAGTAAACATAGCTGCTGACATAAGCTTTGATCCTAATAAACCACAAAATATGTTCAATATTGTTAAAGTAAGTAAGGGTACATGTCTTTTTAATTGTTTAAAACTTAATAATTGAAGTTCAATTTTCTTAAAAATATTCATTATTAATAAAAATGATATTGTTATAATAGATTGCAAAACCATTAGTGCAAATATGGAAGGAAAGTTATAAATGGATAATATCTGTTTGTTTGACCACATGATAAGGATGGAGCTAATCATGTAAGATAATATAGAAGAATAATGTAGTGCCATTTCTAGTTTATGTTAAAATGTATTTAATAAGAAAAATATTTATTTTATATAGGATTAATCATAATGAAGTTAAAACATGTCATTAAATTGTGTTGTGTTGTAGTATCATGTGCAATTGTTTACGAAATTGTTCAATATGCCGATAAAATATCGCCTAATTTGAGGTTTCGTCAAAGAGAGTTTTTAAAGTCAAATTTGATTTCGTCTGTTGATAGTACAACATTGAATTTAAAAGACATTAAAAAAAGTATATTTGGGAGAGGATTATTAGCGATGGATTGTAGTTTACTAAATTGGGATTATTATTTATTATTACCACGTTTTGATGCCCAATCGCTTTTTTGGTATCAGCAAATTTTTAACATGTTACAAAATCCTTCCAAAGGTAAATGGACATCATTAAAAAGCAAAGAACCTTATAATATGTGTGGGTATAGTTGGAAAAAAGAATGGGGTGAATCTGACTTTGACAAACCTGTCAAACTTGATATTGGTGCAAACATAGGCTTAACTACATTACCCTATGCTGTAAAAGGTTGGAAAGTTATAGCATTTGAACCATTAGAAAAAAATGTACAAGTTTTGAGGTCAAACTTATGGTTAAATGGTATAAAAGAATCCGAAGTTACTGTTGTAGAAGCAGCTGTAAGTGATCAAGGAGGATTAATACCATTTTATGTACCAGAAGGCAGGGAAGATAATTCTGCAACCATGGCAGAAGTTGCGGATTTAAATGTAAAGACAAATAAATTGAAAAAAATTATGGTACCTAGTATAACTATTGACAATTACATTTTAGGTGCAAATCCTGAGTTAAAACAGCATATACAATTGATAAAAATTGATGTCCAAGGTCATGAATTGAACGTGTTACAAGGAATGCAAAAATTTCTTTTATCAACAGAAAGATCTGTAAAGGTAGTTTTAGAATTAGATCACAAGCTACAGAAAAAAGCTGGCCATGACCCGAAAGAAATAATAGATTACATGTATAACATGGGGTATTTAGCTTTTTGTAACACTGTTTTACAAGAATATCCAAAGATGCCAAGTTGTTATGATGTAACATTCATAAAATAATGCACTTTTTACAATATCTTATATATTATATATTACCTTTTACTAAAATGAACACATTACTCATTACATTACTCTTTATATGTTATTTACTTTTTCTTGTTGGAAACCGTTTTCCTAAAGAAACGCGTAATACAAATACAATAGTTACTGCTTATTTTGAAATTAAATCAAAATATCCATCCAAACATTATTTCAAATGGATTAAAAATTTTTTGACCATACGAGATCCTTTAGTTATAATTACATCAGAATCATTAAAAGAATTCATGATAAAAAATAGGCCGAAAGAATTAAAGACAAAAATCATAGTTAGAGATATGTCCCATTTTATGGTAAGAGAACGTTATGGTGACAAATTTTGGGAACATCAACATCAAATAGATATAGAAAAAAACATACATAAAGGGGAATATTTATATTGGATATGGGATGAAAAAAGTGAATGGTTAAAACAAATTGCATTAATGAACCCTTTCAACTCTAAAAATTTTGTCTGGATGGATATGGGTGCTTTTAGAAACAAAAGATACAATAACAAGACTGTAATAACTTCTGATTTTACAAAACATCCAATGTTACAATCACGTATGGTTTTCTTAAGAATATCAACAGCAATTAGATGGTTACAATCTAAACACATGTCTAAGTTTCATTACAAGGATGTTATCAAATACAACATGTATTTAGGAGGTGGCATTTTTGGCGGTACAAAAGAAGCCATTTTTAAATGGCATGATTTGTTTTATAATGAAATGGATGTATGGAAAAAAGAAAACAAATTTATTGGTAAAGATCAGTCTATGATGATATCTTGTTGTTATAAAAATCCGGATATTTGTGCATATGTTGATCCTAATCGAAAATTTGGAGATCCATTTTTTTATATGCAACCATGGTTTCATGGTGAGACTGACAACAAGGTATATATACCGGGGTTTAGTATTGATAAATAAATGCATGGATGCTGAATTGAGAGAGTACATAAACGCATGGCCTGAATTATATGGTGCCACTAAAGAAATCAGAGCAGAACGATTAAAACAAGGCATTTTTCCTGACACAGTTGATTATGAACCCCCAGTAGGTCTAAATCAATCTGAAATTCCAGAAGACAATCCAACTAACAGGCAACGTAACAGATATGGTAATAACATTCCAAACGGACTCAGGTTTCCAATTGAACCAAGACGAGTGTATCATAAAACCGTTTTATCACGGTACGTCGAAACGTTTATGTGGGAAAACAGAGATGATGAACAAGTTTGGATTCGATCTCAGCGGTATGGTGAGCCTGATTTTGTTGATGAATTAGCTGGTCAAAAATATTATGTTGTAACATTAAATACAAGTATTTATAATGTTATTGGTGCTATGAATCAACAAGAAATGGATGCAATACAATTCGAAAGTTGCACTTGTGACGACTATTACTATAAATCAGGTTTGTACGAAGCAAATATAGATGAGACTTACATGTGCAAACACATGCGTGCCATTGAAAAGATATTTTTTAATGATAATGGACAAATAAATGATGACATTGCAGATTGGTTTGATGAAACATATCGCGAAGAAGAATCTGAAGAAGAATCTGAGGAAGAGTCCGAGGAAGAGTCTGAAGAAGAAGAAGAGGTAGGAGTCATGCGTAGAATTGGGCGATTCTTTGGGGTTTCTAATACAGATATGAGTGAAAGGATGGATGTAAATGATTTAGACGAGTTAAATAAGAGTTTGAGTCAAATGCATATAGTACCTAAAGAAAATAAAGTATTAAACAACGTATTTAAGATTCTTAAGAATAAGCGGAAAAAACAATTATGGAATCGGTAAAAAATGATCTAAAACAGTTAGCAATTAAGTGTGTAAATGATGGATATGGCACAGCAGAAGATGCTAAGCGGTATTTGGAAGAAGAAGTACCAGAATTTAAAAATGACGAAATATTTCAAGAGTTGTTTCCAATACTATTTAATATTGTAATATGCGAAAGTAAAATAAGTTAAACTTGGGTTATATTTAGAAATATGTATTACGTCTACGCTCTGATAAATCTTTGTGTATAGTATTCATGCTGTTATATCCATTACCACCAGACCTCATTGATTTAAATGCTGAAAATAATTCCTTGTTCATTCCGGGACGACTAGGCCTGCCTTTGGCTTGTTGTCGGTTTAATCTGTCAACTGTTTTGTATGGATTAAATGATTTTACTATTTGTTTTGTTGCTGTTGTTGTGTTATTTGCCATCATGTTGTTTGCAACTGGTGCTGAACGTTTTCTAGAAGCGTTTTCTACAACCTGTGTATTAACTTGTGCTAAATTGTCGGTGTTTTGTTTAATTAATGTTTGAAATTTTAATTCTAATTCTTTATCG
>CESM01011311.1_pt1 | contig 12308 bp, 11 predicted proteins | sample 361421 | NCBI WGS metagenome assembly CESM01 (sample SAMEA2622219, study PRJEB7988) | marine metagenome | isolation source: saline water (ENVO:00002010), including | reverse complement strand
GCAATGTATGTCTTTGAGCAAATCCTACTCCCGCAACCAAAACTAAGAAAATAAATATATATACTTACCCCCATTAAGACGAACGTGTTGTTTTGCCTACCGTAAACATTGAGTTATTCATTGCTTCATTGATGTAATGATATGTCAAAAGTTTCTTATTTTTGATTTGAGAGCATATACATCGGCCCACCCCGCCAACGTGGGAAGCCGAACGCGTTCACAATTATGACGTCAATATCTTCGGCCTTTTCTGCAAACCCTTCTTCTAGTATTTTTGTACCTTCTCTCTGCATTGTATTCAAGATACGGGACATTATTTGTTCGGAAGAAAAAGAGGAGCGTGTAATCCCTTTGCGTCTACTTTCGGCCAGTATTAGAGTTTCCACTTCTGGGTCAGGTGTACCCTTAGATCCTTTTTCGTAGATATAGTAACCACGCCCAGTCTTGCGTCCTAAACGCCCTAATTCACACAATTTGTCACCCACATCCACATAGCGCTCGTTGGGATTTCGAGTAAGGGCTTTTTGCTTACGCATAGCCCAAGAAATATCTAGCCCGGCCAGATCCCCCATTTGGAAAATTCCCATGGGAAATCCAAACCTAACCATCGCATTGTCGACGTCCCAAGGCATGGCTCCATCTTCAATTAGGTATTCGGCTTCGCAACGATAGGCGGACATAATGCGGTTGGCAACAAAACCATCGCAAACTCCTACGATGACAGGAATTTTGCCTAGTGTTTTGGCAAACGAAATAACTGTCGCGAGGGTCTCCGTCTTGGTATGATCTTGTTCCACAATTTCAATAAGCTTCATTATGTAAGCAGGCGAAAAAAAATGCAGTCCTACTACTCGATCAGGGTTGGCAATGCTTTCTGCGATTTCGTTCACATCAAGGTAGGAAGTATTAGTTGCGAGAATGGCGTTGGGCTTTGCTGCCATCTCTAGCTGGGCAAACACTTGTTTCTTGATATTCATATCTTCGAAGACTGCCTCAATTATGAGATCTGCATCCCCAAGATCATCGTATCGGGCAGATGTAGCAAAGTTCTGAGTCAACTGTTGATGTTTCTTAGTGCTGATTAGCCCTCTTTTATTACTATCGTCTAAAATGCTCAAAACGCGGGATTTACCATCCTGTGCAGCTTCTATGCTAAGCTCAATCGTCTGTACTTGGTAACCCGCAAGCAAGCAAGCCGCAGTGATTCCTGCGCCCATGGTTCCACCACCGATGATGCCAATTTTTAATAATGTGCTAGGCACAATATTTTTTATCCTGTCGATCTTTGTTGTTGCGCGCTCGGCAAAGAAGAGGTGACGAAGCGCAGAAGATTGCTGATCAGCCCTGAGGGATAGAAATGTTTCCCGTTCAATTTTTAGCGCTTCTTTGGGAGGCAGTGTATATGCATTGCGTAAGACATTCACGGCAGCTCTAGGTGCGTTTTGTCCTGTTGACTTGGAGAGGATTTTAGCTGCTGCAGCTTCCAATTTTTCTGAGTAAGCTGTTTTTTTAAGAGGTCGACTTAGTAGAGAATTAGGCATTGGCGCTTCGCGAGCTAAAGCGATAGCATCAGTTAACAGATCGCCAGAGGATAAGGCATCTGCCAATCCTACCTTTATAGCGTCTTGAGCCGAGATCGATTTACCTGTTGCAATCATTTCAAGCGCGGTCTCTGGTGGAACGAGGCGTGGCAAACGTACGGTACCACCTGCGCCTGGAATCACACCCAGCGTCACTTCTGGAAGCCCAAGTTTAACTTCAGGACTTATGATTCGATGGTGACAAGCTATCGCTGTTTCTAAACCACCTCCAAAAGCCGAACCGTGGATGGCGGCAATCCACGGTTTCGAGGCATGTTCGATTCGCATTAGCAGATCTGGTAAATGTGGGGGGATCGGAGATTGATCAAATTCTTTAACATCGGCGCCAGCGATAAAAGTGCGCCCGGCGCAGATCAAAACGACTGCCTTGATGGTGTCGTCTGAGTTGGTGTTCTTTATTACGCTCAAAAGCTTTTGCCGAACGGCAAGGCTGATGGCGTTCACTGGTGGATTGTCAATTGTTACTACAGCAATATTTTCATACTGTGCAATGCTTACTACCATTTTAGCCTCCTCAAAGTGCTTTCCGCAGTGGGCGCTTGGCATCCCTAAGTCTGTCAGTCACTCCAAAATAATGTCAAATTGCTTGCTCACTATCGTACCACTCCAATCTGTGGTGTTCTATATCTTGCAGCACCACTTAAATTATTACTTCGCTCATAAATATATTCTCAGTCAACAATGTCCCCCCATTTTCATTTCGACGGTTTCAAAGTTGTTACAAAAGAGCAAGTCTTGAGATATGTTACAATAATTTATGTTACAAAAATTTTTGTAACATAAATATTGAGTAGGGATTTGAATCATGCTAAGTACACAATAGGAAATGAGGTAAATGCAGTGGATGCATATATATGTGATGGGGTTCGCACCCCAATTGGCAAATTTGGTGGCGCGCTCTCGTCTGTTCGAACAGACGATTTAGCTGCCTTGCCTATATCAGAATTAATGGCGCGTTATCCTCAAGTCGACTGGTCTAAAACGGATGAAGTAATCTATGGAGATGCAAATCAAGCAGGTGAGGATAATCGTAACATCGCGCGCATGGCTGCATTGTTGGCGGGTATGCCGCATGATGTGCCAGGGATCACAGTAAATCGTTTATGTGCCAGTGGAATGGATGCAGTAGGTTTTGCGGCACGTGGGATAAAAGCGGGTGATTATAATCTAGTCGTAGCAGGTGGGGTAGAAAGCATGTCGCGGGCACCGTTTGTGATGCCCAAAGCAGAAACCGCTTTTTCTCGCACCAATGCAGTTTATGATACAACTATAGGCTGGCGTTTTGTAAATCCTAAGATGTTAGAGGCCTATGGAACGGATAGCATGCCTGAAACAGCCGATAATGTGGCCGAAGATTATGGCATTAACCGAGCTGACCAAGATGCTTTTGCTGTACGCTCGCAGGAACGTTGGGCAGCCGCACATGCGGCGGGGCGCTTTAGCGATGAATTATGTAAAGTTAGCATTCCAGCACGCAAAGGTAATTGTTCTTTCGTGGTTGAGGATGAACACCCGCGTCCACAAACAACTTTAGAAAGCCTCGGCAAAATTCCCGGAATAAACGGTGCTAATAAAACTGTTACTGCTGGTAATGCGAGTGGTGTAAATGACGGTGCTGCTGCTCTTCTGCTTGCATCGGATGCTGCTGTTAAGCCGCACGGGTTGACACCAATGGCACGCGTTCTGTGTATGGCGTCCGCGGGAGTTGTGCCGCGTGTTATGGGCATTGGGCCTGTTCCAGCCAGTCAAAAGGCGTTAGCGCGCGCAGGGCTTACTATCGAAGATATGGATATAATTGAATTGAATGAGGCCTTTGCTAGTCAGGGTCTTGCCACATTGCGCACTTTGGGTGTTGCGGATGATGACCCCCGCGTAAATCCAAACGGTGGCGCGATCGCAATGGGGCACCCATTAGGAATGTCGGGTGCGCGCCTCGTTCTTGGTGCAACACACGAGTTAAAACGAAGCGGTGGACGCTATGCACTGTGCACAATGTGCGTAGGTGTAGGGCAGGGAACCGCTCTTATTCTTGAACGTGTATAAGGAGTGATCTAATGTATGCACAAATGGTAAAGTCAGAAAATACAGATACAGGTCCCGAATTGGACTCTTTTCAAGCGCGCATTGACGCGGGTGAAAAGATTGAACCAAAGGATTGGATGCCAGAGGGTTATCGCAAGACATTGATCCGCCAGATTTCACAACATGCCCATTCTGAAATTGTCGGCCAGTTGCCCGAGGGTAATTGGATAACACGCGCGCCAACTTTGGAGCGTAAGGCGATTTTGCTGGCCAAAGTTCAAGATGAGGCGGGCCATGGACTGTACCTATATTGTGCGGCAGAAACACTGGGTGTTAGTCGTGATGAATTAACCCAAATGCTATTAGATGGGCGAATGAAATATTCGTCGATCTTTAACTACCCGACACTGACATGGGCAGATATGGGTGCGATTGGCTGGTTAGTTGATGGTGCAGCTATCATGAACCAAGTTCCTCTGCAGCGCACTTCATATGGGCCTTACGCTCGAGCGATGGTGCGTATTTGTAAAGAAGAAAGTTTTCACCAGCGTCAGGGCTATGACATCATGATAAAAATGGCCCAAGGCTCTGAAGCGCAAAAACGCATGGCGCAGGATGCTTTGGACCGCTACTGGTATCCGTCGCTTATGATGTTCGGCCCATCAGACAAGGAAAGCGTACATTCCTCACAGTCAATGAAATGGCGCATTAAAATCAATTCAAATGATGAGTTACGCCAAAAATTTGTGGACCAAACGGTGCCACAGGCCGAATACCTTGGTCTGACTGTTCCAGACGAAAACCTAAGGTTGAATTCAGAAACAGGGCATTACGAATTCTCAGAACCAGACTGGACTGAATTTTTTGAAGTTCTTAACGGAAATGGGCCCTGCAATACTGAACGTTTGAATGCACGAAATAAAGCCTGGGATGATGGTAAATGGGTTCGCGATGGTATGCTTGAACATGCTCGAAAAAAAGCTGCTCGCGTAGCAGCATCAAAGGTAGCAGCAGAGTGAGCGACCAAGATATTACCCCCCGCAACGAGTGGCCGCTTTGGGAAATCTTTATTCGCGGTCAGCATGGTATTTCACACCGGCATGTTGGTTCTTTGCATGCGCCAGATGCTGAAATGGCCATAAAAAACGCGCGTGATGTATACACTCGTCGTAACGAGGGTATTAGTATTTGGGTGGTTGAGGCAACAAAAGTCACGGCTTCTTCACCAACAGAAAAAGGTCCGATGTACGAACCGTCGCAATCCAAAGTTTATCGTCATCCAACATTTTTTGACATTCCCGATGATGTAGGGGCAATGTAATGAGTGATCACTTGTTCGAGTTCTTGTTGCGTCAGGGTGATAACACCCTCATCTTATCGCATCGCATTAGTGAATGGTGCGGCCACGCGCCGATCCTCGAAGAAGATATTGCGCTGGCTAATATTGCACTAGATCTCTTAGGGCAGACGCAAATGTGGTTAGGTCTTGCGGCTGAGGTTGAGGGAAGACGACGAAGTGCTGACGATTTGGCTATGTTACGTGACGCATGGGATTTTAGGAACGTAATCTTAGTCGAACGTCCAAACGAAGATTTTGGACAAACCATGATGCGTCAGTTTCTGTTTGATGCGTATCATATTGAATTGTTGGAACAATTGGTCACCAGTAATGACAAGCGTATTTCTGCCATTTCAGCAAAAGCATTGAAAGAGGTAAAATATCACGTTGAGCGTTCTGCAGGAACGGTAATAGCATTGGGTGATGGAAGTGAAGAAAGCCATAATCGGCTTCAAGCGGCATTAGATGACCAGTGGACATTTGCTGGCGAATTGTTTGAAACCGATACAGGCGATCGTGTATTGCATGATGCAGGGATTGCGCCATTACCATCATCACTGCGTGCAGGGTTTGATGCGCGAGTTAAGGCTGTTCTAGATGAAGCAACCTTGACCATCCCCGATACAGTGTTTGCACATTCAGGTGGTCGATCTGGCAAGCGGCACAGTGAACATTTGGGGCACCTTCTGACCCAGATGCAATGGCTGCAACGCGCTTATCCGGGGGCCACGTGGTAATAACTCCAGATATCGACACAGTTTGGCAATGGTTGGATCAGGTGCCTGACCCTGAAATCCCTGTAATCTCTCTTGTAGATTTGGGTGTTGTTCGGGATGTGGGCTATTTTGGCAAAAAACTACGTATCACTCTTAGCCCAACCTATTCAGGGTGCCCAGCGACCCGTGTGATTGAACAAGATGTTCGAAAAAAGCTAAGCGTCAAGGGTGTGGATGATGTGATCATAAACCAGCAAATTTCACCTCCATGGACTACTGATTGGATGTCCGAAAAAGGTAAGGCAAAGTTACAAGAATTTGGGATTGCACCCCCCAGTGCTAAAGGACAGCCAGAGGCCTGCCCTATTTGTGGCTCGGCCAACGTCAGCCTTGCTTCGCAATTTGGATCCACCCCCTGCAAGGCACATTGGCGGTGTGACATGTGTCTTGAATCCTTTGATTATTTCAAATGTATTTAGGACCATGAGATGGCTAAATTTCATTCCTTAATCGTTACAGATGTTAAAAATACAATCCGCGACGCCATTGTTGTATCCTTAAAATCGGAAGATACAGTTGCGGATTTTGATTTCACCCAAGGCCAGTATTTAACTTTTCGTCAAATGATTGAGGGAACAGAAATTCGGCGCTCTTATTCTATCTGTGCGGGCAAGGGTGAGGAGTTAAAAATTGGTATTAAAAGGGTTGAAGGTGGTGCATTTTCAAATTGGGCCAATGACACCCTTGCACCAGGCATGCGGGTTGAGGCGATGCCGCCTATGGGAAGTTTTTACACCGCAATCGAACCAGAGCGTGAAAAAAGCTATATCGGGTTTGCAGGTGGATCTGGCATTACCCCCCTACTATCTATTCTGAAAACCACATTAACGAGCGAACCATATTCGAACTTTACGCTTGTCTATGCAAACCGCGGTGTGAACACCATTATGTTCAAAGAGGATCTTGAGGATCTAAAGAATAAATTCATGGGCCGTCTGACGATCCTACATATATTAGAAAGTGATGCACAGGACATTGACCTTTTCCAAGGGCGTGTGGATCAGGAAAAATGCAATCTCCTGTTCAAACACTGGATTGATATTTCTGCAATAGATACGGCTTTCATCTGTGGGCCAGAACCGATGATGTTAGAAATCGTCAATGCATTGCGTAATCACGGTTTGCGTGATGGTCAGATCAAATTTGAACTGTTCGCCTCAGCCCAGCAAGGTCGCTTGGAGCAGCAGAAAAAAGCAGTGGTATCTAGTGACAAGTCAACCGAATTGGGTGTTACGATCGATGGTACCCAACGAAAGATCATGATGCAGGCGGGACAATCCGTACTAGACGCTGCATTGGATAGTGCCCTAGACGTACCTTATGCTTGCAAGGCAGGGGTATGTTCTACTTGTAGATGCAAGGTCATAAAAGGGCAGGTCGAAATGATTGCGAACCACGCCCTTGAGGATTATGAAATTGAACAGGGATATATTTTGGCCTGTCAATCTTATCCAACCAGTGAACTGGTTGATGTAGAATTTGATCACTAGGGCAGAAAGGCATACAATAGCAATCTTAGGTTTTGTCCAGGTACTTCATGCCACTCATCGTCATTGTGATCAAGATAATGGTATAGGCTGCATTACAGTCTATGATTTAGCGAGTATTTAACATTTAAAACTAGTCGAATACACCAAAATAGAAATCCCCTCCATGACTGAAAAACACACCTGAGCCAGCGGCAAGCATCTTTGGCTTGGCATCACATGCTTTGGTAATTGTATGAGATCATTGCGGATTATCTATTATCTATCACACGGCGCGCTTTTCCTTGTGAACGCTCTACTGAACCTGGATCTCCCACTATGACTTTTGTGGAAACTCCTACGATAGATTTGATCTGTTTACTCAGGATAGAACTTGCGTTTTTGCGAGCCTCATCTGATGAGGCGTCAGGCAGCGCCTCTACATGTACGTGCATTGCATCCATGCGTCCCTCTTTAACCAATTTGATTTGGTAATAGGGGGCCAAACCCGTAGTTTTAATTACTTGTTCTTCGATCTGCGTTGGAAATACATTTACTCCACGTAAGATAATCATATCGTCCGAGCGACCAGTGATTTTTTCAATACGGCGCATGCTGCGCGCGGTGCCTGGCATTAGGCGTGTCAAATCACGCGTTCGATAGCGGATCATTGGCATTCCCTCTTTAGTCAGAGATGTAAATACCAATTCGCCTTTTGATCCATCGGGCAAAACCTCGCCCGTTTTGGGATCGATGATTTCGGGATAAAAATGATCTTCCCAAAGGTGTAGACCGTCTTTAGTTTCGACACACTCATTTGCAACTCCAGGGCCCATTACCTCGGACAGACCGTAGATATCAACCGCATGCATATCAAACGCCTGTTCAATTTCCCCACGCATAGAATTTGTCCAAGGCTCTGCTCCAAATATCCCAACCTGTAAAGACGATGCGCGTGGAGCCAAACCGGCGGCGTGGTAGGCTTCTAGTATATTTAGCATATAGGATGGTGTTACCATAATCGCCTTGGGTTTAAAGTCTTCGATAAGGATAATTTGTTTTTCTGTCTGTCCTCCGCCCATTGGGACCACACGTGCGCCCAGACGCTCAATGCCGTAATGGGCACCTAGTCCACCTGTGAATAAACCATATCCATAAGCACAATGCACTAAATCACCGGCTCTTACACCCGAGGCGCGCAAGGAGCGCGCAACCAAATCCGCCCAAACATCAATATCGTGTTTTGTATACCCGACAACTGTTGGTTTACCTGTCGTGCCGGATGAGGCGTGTACGCGAATAATCTGTTCTTCGGGTACGGCTAACATGCCAAATGGATAATGATCGCGTAAATCATTTTTGTGTGTGAAAGGGAATTTAGCCAAATCAGATAGATCGTTCACATTATCAGGATGAACATTGGCCGCATCAAAACGTTCGCGGTACATTGTAACGTTCTCATAAGCATGACGCAAAGACCATTTCAAACGTTTAAGTTGAAGTGCGCGAATTTCATCAATGGATGCGATTTCAATAGGGTCTAGATGTGATTTTTGCGGTGTTAAATCCTTCATTCTTTTCTAGTCCCTGTTTTTATTCCTGAAATAAATTACCATTGATTGCGCGGCTCATACCGCGGAATTCGGCGATTTTTTTGTTGTCCTGATTGATCACTGTAACATCATAAATCCCATTGCGTCCACTTAGTGAAACTTCGCGAGCATCGGCTGTTAGCGTGTCTCCCAATTGGCCAGGCGCAATGTAGCTGATGGTATTATGCTGTGCGACTGTTGCTTGGTTGCGACTGTTGCAGGCAAAAGCAAATGCGCTGTCAGCTAATGAGAAAATTATACCACCGTGGCATATTCCGTGGCCGTTACAATGATTATCCTGCACTGTTAAATTGAGACTGGCTATCCCCTCATCCATATTGGAAATCTGCATGCCAATCCATTTAGAAGCTTTGTCATTTTCCCACATAGCTTGAGCTGATTTGTGCGCACGTTCCTTCGGAGTCATTGTTAGTGTCCCTTAAATTCTGGAGAGCGTTTTTGCAAAAAAGCTTTTACACCTTCCGCGTAATCCGCGCTTTCCCCACAGCGTTTCATATAGTCTGCCTCTTTTTCTATATGTGTCAGCAAATCACTCTCCCAAGAGGTTTGAATCGCCTCTTTGGTTAGGGCCAACCCTAATGTTGGTCCTTTAGACAAATTTGCGGTGATTTCGCGCGCAACTTGCATTAAATCAGCATCATCGATTGATTTCCAGATAAGGCCCCAGCTTTCGGCTTTTTCCGAGCTTAGTGGTTCGGCGGTCATTGCTAGCCCTTTCGCACGGGCTTCGCCAATCAAATGGGGCAAATGCCAACTGCCGCCCGTATCAGGGATCAACCCAACTTTGGCAAAGGATTGAATAAACTTTGCGCTTTTGGCTGCCAGAACGATATCACAGGCCAGCGCGAGGTTTGCTCCCGCACCTGCCGCAACGCCATTAACTGCACATACAACTGGGCAGGGCAATTCGCGGATCTGTTTCACAAGTGGTGCGTAAAATGTGCGTACGGTTGCCCCCAAATCTGGTGGCCCACCCATTTTAGCAGGATCTCGGTCTCCAAGGTCTTGGCCTGCGCAAAACCCGCGGCCTGAACCTGTCAGTAAAACAGCACGGGCATTTGTCTCTTCAGCGCTTTTTAAATTAGCCCGAAGAGCGAGATGCATTTCGTCATTAAAACTATTTAGCCGGTCTGGTCTATTTAAGGTAATTTCAAACCACCCACCATGGTCGATGCACTGGATTGTATCACTCATTGTGTGGCGCTCCATCGGTTTAATTCAGATTGATCGTTGCATAAGCCAACCAAGTGGTCAATTATTAAACGAGCACGAAAAAGGAGTTCTAAAATGCGTGATATCCAAAGTTATGTCTGTGGCGATTGGGTTGGTCCAGACGGCAGTGCACGGTCTGTTTTTGATGCAGTTGATGGTACGCAGATTGGATTGGCGGGATCTTTGACCTTTGACCGCGGCGCAATGGTTGAATATGCCAAGACCGTTGGCGGCCCAGCATTGCGTGCGATGACGTTTCATCAGCGTGCCAAAATGCTAAAGGCGTTGGCGATGCATTTGTCCGAACAGAAAAATACCTTGTACGAGGCCTCTTTCGCAACAGGTGCCACGATGAAGGATCACATGATTGACGTGGATGGTGGAATTGGAACGATGATGGTGATCGCCTCAAAAGGACGGCGTGAAATGCCAAACGGGCAGGTTTATGTCGATGGGCAAGTGGAACAGTTATCGCGCAGCGGTCAATTTGTCGGTCAACATATCTGCACACCAAAATTGGGTGTCTCTTTGCATATAAATGCATTTAATTTCCCGGTTTGGGGAATGTTGGAAAAAATGGCACCCGCACTTTTAGCGGGTATGCCAGTGATTGTGAAACCGGCAACTGCAACCTGCCAGGTCACAGAATTAGCATTTAATATAATTGTTGCCTCTGGCATTTTGCCTAAAGGGTCGGTACAGTTAATCACTGGTGATTTGGGGGATTTGCTAGATTACCTTGGAGGCCAAGACGTTGTCAGTTTTACAGGGTCTGAGACAACGGGGCGTCATTTGCGCACCCACCCCGCATTAATCCACAATGCTGTTCACTTCATGGCGGAACAAGATAGCCTCAATGCTTCAGTGCTTGGGACAGACGTGGCTATTGATACCGCCGAGTTTGATTTATTTATCAAAGAAGTACATCGCGAAATAATCGTGAAGGCAGGGCAAAAATGTACGGCAGTGCGACGTGTGATGGTGCCCGAATATTTGCTGGATCATGTTCAGGCCGCATTGATTGATAAGCTATCGCAAACAACGATTGGGAACCCGCGTCACCCTAAGACGCGCATGGGGGCATTAGTGTCCCTTTCGCAGCGCCAAGATGTTTTGGAAAAGGCAGCCAAGATTGGAGCTGAGGCACAGTGTGTTTTTGGTAGTGACGGTTTGTCAGCTGTAATTGATGCAAGTGCTGAAACGGGTGCTTTTGTCGCGCCACGTCTATTTCGATGTGAAAACCCAGATCAAGCACAGGCCGTTCATGATATCGAAGCCTTTGGTCCCGTTTCAACGATTATGGGGTATAGTGATGTGGATCATGCCGCCAAGTTGCTGAATCGCGGGCAGGGGTCTCTGGTAGCCTCTGTTTTTACTGCGGATTCGGGATTTGCGTGCGACATGGTAATGGGATCAGCCGCCTACCATGGTCGTCTTTATTTCAATAATGCGATTTCAGCCAAGGAAAGCACAGGACATGGGTCACCCTTGCCGCATTTGGTGCATGGAGGTCCAGGCCGTGCCGGAGGGAGTGAGGAATTGGGCGGTGTGCGGGGCGTCATGGCCTACATGCAGCGTACCGCAATTCAGGGGACACCTGATATCCTCTCAAAAGTTACACAGCGTTATGTGCCAAACGCAACGCCAACGCCTACGGCAGATCATCCGTTTCGTTGCAGTTATAATCAACTCACATTGGGCCAGCAATTAATCACGCCAGAACGTGAGGTTACTGTTGAAGATATCGAAACATTCGCCCATTTCACGGGCGATACATTTTATGCGCACATGGATGCAGAGGCAGCAAAGCGAAACCCGTTTTTTCCTGACCGCGTCGCACATGGCTATCTTCTGCTAAGTTTTGCGGCAGGATTATTTGTTGATCCAGACGAGGGACCTGTTTTAGCAAATACTGGTTTGGACGAATTACGCTTTATGAAACCGGTTCAGGCTGGTGAATCAATTCATGTGGCCCTGACGGTTATGGCAAAAACGCCACGCACCGACACATATGGAGAGGTACGATGGTATGTGCGCATATTAAACCAAGACAGTGACGTCGTAGCCGAATATCAGCTTTTAACAATGAATGCGTTTGAGCACTCAAGCGAGTTATGACGCCTGCCGTTGCACAAATACTGGGCGTCGAAACTCCACGTGTCTGGTCGTTTATTGTGACGATTTTTGGAGATTTGGCGCGTCATGATGATCGATATATAAGTTCGCGTACGCTTAACCGATTAACCGCGGAAATTGGGGTAAAGCCAGAGGCGACCCGG
>CESM01003115.1_pt1 | contig 12309 bp, 12 predicted proteins | sample 361421 | NCBI WGS metagenome assembly CESM01 (sample SAMEA2622219, study PRJEB7988) | marine metagenome | isolation source: saline water (ENVO:00002010), including | reverse complement strand
CGTCTATGGTATATTGTGTGCCTGCGATTGCAGTTTTGAGTTTGGATTCTATATCCTCTTCTTCTTTTAACGGAAGTCCTGCTAATTTTCTTAATTCATTTGTTTCTTTCATGTTGGTCTCTTTTGCTACGTCAACAGAATCGCTACTTGGTTTTAATGTTCTACCAAATACTCTAAAATCTAAGTTCATTAAATAATCTTTGCCTAGATTTTCCAGTTGTTTTCTTAGTTTGTCAGTTTGTTCAGTGTTTTTACTGATACTTAATCTTATTTCTTCATCAGGTATATTTAGTGTAACCAATAAGTTTGGATCTTCTACAAAAAATCTAATCGCTTCTGATGGGTCACCAACAACTTCACCTACCTTATTAAAAGTGTCTATGCTAAAGCCATACCCTTTTAAAAGATTGAATGTTTTGTCTGCTACTGTTTTTATACTGATTGCCATACTTGTATTTATCTAAAGTAGTCCAATTGGCATTGGTTCGTCATACTCATCGATAGGCTTGTTGTCATCGTATCTATCATCTCCACCTAAATTTTGATTAACAACTTCAAATATGTCATCTTCAAAACTTGCAATATATGATATCATCCTACAACAAATAACCAAACTCATAACCAAATCATCTGTTTCACCTGGTTGTGCTGAAAAACTATTTCCTCTTGCAACAAAAGTTTTTAATTCTCTAATACATGCATCAGAAAAAATTTTAATTTTATCTTGTTCTATAAATCGTTTTAATGTAATACAGCCGTCCAATTTACTTTTAGAACTTGTGTGAAAACCTTTTCTTCCTCTTTTACCTTGTACTTTTACAGGATCATGTAAAAAGTTTCCTGGGAAATTTTCTTCTCCTGTGTCTCTGATTACAACAAGAGCGGCTTCACCAATACTATTATTCTCAACTGTCCAATATATTTCTTTTGCTCCGTATTGATTTATTTCTTTTAAAATTTCTCTCATAACTCTTATTTGACCTTCTACAGGAGTCTTGTTGTGACACCATTCTGCAACCTGTGTCATCGAAGGAAGTTCAATTACTTGTATTGCGGCATTATCTCCGCCTGTTCCAGCGGCTGGATCAAGTGCTAACACATACGTTTTATCTGCTGTGGGCCTTTTATACCAACGTACTTCTCCTTGCCTGTACAAGACGTCTGTGTACTTTAGAGTAGCCAACTTTAAAGAGTCTATGAGTGTTTCATTGTAAATGATAAATTCACATTCATGCTCACGTCTAAAACGTTCTTCACCTATTCTACCTTGTTCTTCATCTTTCCAATCTTGGTCTCTGTCTGGGTGTTGGTCCCATTTTGCCAAATAGCCTTTAAATCCATTTACACCTACATCAGATGTATTACCATATTCATCTACAGTTTTTACTGCTTGGTGCCAAATCTGTGCAAATGTGTCATCATCACTATTTGGTGTGCTGGTCACAATACATTTACCACCTGTTGCTAGTGTTGGTGATAATGAAGTCCAAAACTCTTTGGCTATTCTGGGTGGTACGAATGCAAACTCATCTAAGTACACTAATGTAAGTGACATACCTCTACCAGTATTTTCAGTTGTTGTACTTGCTACTATTCTACTACCATTATCAAAACTAATACTCATCTTGTTGTATTCAACAACTCCTGCTCTTATATGATTAGGAATACTTTCATACGCATATCTAATACGTTGCATGATTTCTTGTGAACCTGCCGCTTTGTGAGCCGCAACTAATATGGTACTGTCTGGTTTAAACATAGCAAACCAAAGTAAGTATCCTGCCGCCACAGTAGTTTTACCCATCTGTCTACCCAGCATGTTTATACTGTACCTGTTTTTGTTGTAGTTTTGAATTAAATCTTCTTGGTAATCGTAAGGATCAAAAGCAATACCACCTTTTGTAGGGTGTTGTATGTTCACATACTTCTTCATAAAGAACATTGGACCGTCATTCGGATCACAACACTTCTGAAAGTCTTGCAACATATCAGAGTCATATTGAATTTTAGAGTATGCTTGTTTTACTAACTCAGTATTAACTGTTCCTTTTGGCATAACACTATTTATTAAGTTTTAGAGGGGAAATAAAGTATTATTTGCCGTTACGCAAATAATCTTTAAGTTTATCTTTGAGGATATTTGTTAAAACTTCTTTGGAATCTGGGTCTACTGCTGTTTGTGGGAAGTTCATAGTAGGTTTGTCACCGTCCATTTCTGGTTCTGGACTTAATGATACAATTTTCATAGGTTCGTTGTCATCATGGTCATCATCGCCATGTGGTTCGCCACTTGGTAAAGTAATTCCAACTTTTTGTAACAATACTTTAAGTTCATCTATAGAGTCTGCACTAGCCTCGACTGAAACAGAGCCAGTATCTGTAGAATGATGTTTTGAATATTGATGAGTTTCTTCACCTTCTGCTTCTGGTGGTCCCATTTCTTCTGAACCTCCACCGCATGTAGGACATGAATCATCACCACAACCTTCTTCAACTGATTCTTCTGGTTCTTCGCCTTTGTTTATTTTAGCAATATCGTCTGAAGTTGCAGGTTTTTCGTCTGCTTGGTCATCTGGTTTTGGAATCATTAATGCAACTGCTTTGTCAAACAGTTCATGTGCACCATCTTCATTTTGAAAACCATATTCGTCAGCAAAGTCTACTGAACTAGAAGCAAATAAATCATCTAAGTCTAAATCTTCAATGCCTTTTAATTTTTCAGCAACTTCTTCTGGTGTTTTACCTAATTCAATGTTTTCATCATTGATAAAAAGTGTTAGTCCACCATCTTCTGCGCCTAGGACACCTCTGGATTCGATAATCTTTAAGTACTTCTTAATGTCTTCCATTAGTTTCTTCTTGAACTTTGTGATACAACATCAACATGTTTTGGCTCTGGAGCCTGTCCACCATGTGCTGTACCTGTGATTTCATCATATTTAGATTTAAGGTCATCTCCCATAAGTTCATCTTTTGAAGGATATCTACGGAAGTAATCTGCACCTTTTTCATTTTTAATCTTTTGGAGTTCTGCTAGGAATTTTTCATTGTATGCTTCACCAAAAAGTGACTCTTGACTAGCATCGACATCAACATGCTCGTTCTCATAATGCGTCATATCTTCTTGATTTAATACTGCATCTTCTTCTGACACTTGTCTATCAACATTGTTTGCAGTTCTTTCTTGTGCTAAATCGCTTTCTAGTTTCCTAGGATCTTTAACACCATATGCAATTACTCGTTCGTGGTCTATTCCCATGTTTACTGCAAGGAATACTTCAAGTATTCTTTGATTTACTGGGTATTTCAATACAACGTCAGTACTGCATACTTCTGAGGTAAAGTTTGCACCTTTTAATCTTTGAAACTCCATAGGATTTTCTTGGATAGGTACACGTTTCCAAGGTGTTGCACTTACTAAATTGTATTTTGACAACACACTTTCTAATTTTGACAAATCTTCTGTGGAGCAATCACGTGCTATTTTAATTCTATAGCCGTACTCTTTGCTGAAAGATTCGTTAATGATGTCTTTTAATTCTTTCATGGTCTAAAACTCCTGTTACACTTATTTATCATAAATAGTAAAAGTATGCAGTTTAAAAGAAGAGATAATAATTTCAATCATATGGGTACATGGGGTGTTGCCATAGAAAACATGGTGTGTCCACGTCCAGAAATGCTTGATAGATTTGACCAAAGTGGGTATGACCTGTGTGCATTAGAACAAGAATACGCAAAATGTAACCTAGGTGAACCACAATACATGCGTTATAAAAGATGTATTAAACAAGAATGGTATGAACCATGTGGTAATTCAACAGGTGCTCACATTAACCATTCTGATTTATATGAAAGAAAAGGTTATCATGGATATGCATTTGAACAATTAAACAATTGGACTAGTGGTAACCATTTGTTGTACAAAATGACACAACTTAAACCTAAATGGGGAATAGATATTAGTATAGACTATGTAGATGACCAACGTAATGTTATGGAACTATTTCATTACGAATGGGACGACCACAATTTAGACAATGTATTAGAGAAAAAAGACATAATACAGGATATAGTTGAACATAATGATTGGAATGATATTGCTAAAACTAAATTGCTACGCAAAGATGAATGGCAACATTTAGACTTTGTAGGTCAAAGTGCTTGGACAACTAAATTTTTGAATATACCAGAAGAACGTTTTAAACTAGTTCCCTGGCAATAGAAACTTTCTTTAAATTATCTGCATCAACTAGTTGTGACTTTATAAAACTTGTGTGTTTTTCTATAGACATTAATCTTTCAACATAGTTTTCAAAGTTTTTCTTTTCAATTTTATTCCTATCAAGCCAAGAAAACTTTTTATCCTTAACTAATTGCAAGATTTCATCAGCAGATAAATCACAACCATCTAATCCCCATGCTCGAAACTGACCATGGAAAATAAATTTGTATCCGTTTTTGTGTTGAGACATTGTGTTTGCATAACGATGCCTTACACTAAACATTTCTTCTCCTGTGATACCGTATTTGTTTCTATAATTTGTAAAGTTATTACCTTCAGCAACATATTTCAATACATCTCCTGTCCATGATATAAGTTCTAATCCAAAACTTTCAGGATCTGCTGTAAATTTGCTTTCTTCGTTGCTAGATTTAACTCCTTTTTTAGGCAAGTACAAAGGACTTACTACAAAACTGTCTAAAGGATTATCATCACTTCTTAAGAATCTTAAATTTTCTCTTAGAGTATCTTTTGAATCACTAGGTAACCCTAAAATAAAATTAGAATGTACAAATACATCTTTCCAAACGTCTTGTTTTATTTCTCTTAACCAATCCATTAACTTCATTGGGTTTAATCCTTTCCCAATATCTTTAGCACTTTCACTATTAAGTGTTTCTATACCACAATGTGCAAACACTAATCCACAGTCTTTTAAAAGTTGTGCTTGTTTTTTGAGCATTACTAAATCCAATCTTATGAAAGCACTCAATGTTATTTTAAAAGGTAATGATTTTACAACATCTGCAAATTGTTCTAGTCTTTCGTTGTCGTCATTGAATGTATCGTCACTAATCCAGTACCTAGTTGTACCATAGTTGTCATAATTGCGTATAAGTTCTTCTCTTATTAAGTCTTTGCCCCTTACATAACTACCTGGTTCTTTGCCTAATAGTCTAAAACTACAAAAACTGCATTGAAAAATACAACCTCTTGCAATTTCTAAAGGCATACCTTCTGTTTTTGTAATTAAATCTTCAGGACACCAAGTCATTGTTGATGTTGATATCTCATGTAAACTGTGAGGGTCCGCATAATATCTTTTTATTTCTGTTTTATTTTTTATAGACATTAAGATATCAGGAACAGTTACTTCTCCATACCCACTTGCAACAATATCTATGTTAGGATTTTTTAAACTATCCTCATTTACTATTGCTCCACCTACAATTACCTTACAATCAGGACTAATACTTTTAATATGATTTGTAATGTTTGTTTCTATGTCAAAATCTTCTACAGGTAACCATTGTGCCGCTTCAAACCCATACTGTCCTACCATGTTTAAAGTTTTTCTTGGAGATAAAGGTTGGTGTAACCACGTTGTACTTGTGCCAACTGCTAATGTATTAGGTCCTACAAACTTATCTATTATGTTATAGAACTGTTTTGCAGATAAAAACTTAGAATAATCTACAACTTGTACAGAAAAACCTTGCAATCTGCAATGATAGGCTACTTTATAAGCACCTAATGTTCTTGTTGTAGTAGAAATTAATTCTTGGAATACGTTTCCGTATGTTTTGTCATTCGGATCAACAGATAAATTTTCAATATCGTTTGCTCTGCCTGTAAAGATTAAAAAATCTACGGGGGTTTTCATTTATTCCCCTTTGTTATTGATAATTCTCAGTAGTTCGTTTCGGTCTAATGATGTTCCGCCTGAAGATGTACCATTGCCATTGTTAGTTCCATCAACTCTAGCCTTTTTAAGCATCAAATCTATTTGTTTAAGTTTAGCATTTACTTTGCTTTCTTTGGCTTCTAAGGCAGTCTTTAACATTTTTGATGCACTATCAAATATATGTCCGGCTTCTCTATCACCAACATTCATACCTAAATTCATCAACTGTTGATAACTGTCCATTGCTTGTTGTCCTATATCATCCATTTCAACATCATGGTCGTCTAAGCCTTTTACGTTTTGTAATGCTTGGTCAATCTTTTCTGCATTACTTAATGCTGTTTCAACATCTTTGACTTCTACAATTTCTGTTGTAGGGTCAGTAGGATTGTCATAAGATGGTTTATCGTATGAACTATCTTTCTTAGTTGCTTCTTCTATAGGAGGCAAGTTGAATTCTTCTTCAAGTTTCTTGGTCATACTACTATTTATTTCTTAGACTTGCGTTTTTTCTTTAATTTGCGTTTAGGATGCCCAAACATTTGGTCAAATCTATGATTTCTAGCATCAATATAGTCTTGTGGCTTGTCGTAAACCTTTTTTGGTGTTTTAAATTCTACTATTTCTGCTATTTTCATTTTAATGGCTTGCTTAGTTCTTCCCAACTTGTTTCATAATCACTATCACCATCAGCATATCCCATAACACCAAGTTTTTCGTACTCAGGTATTAGTTCTTCATGTAGTAATCCAATTTTTTTCAAGTTAGGCATAATCCTACTAAACAATACATCTTGGAATTGTGTTTGGAATATATTTTCTTTTTGATATTCATCAGTATATTCTATATCCATGCCATATTTTTCCCAAACGTCATATGACCTAAGTCTATTTCTGCTTACTGTACAGGCTTCTAAGGCAAATTTTGCTCTATCTAATTTTTCTTCTTCGCTTAGTGTAGTAACAAACTCTGTTAGATACTGGATACCAAATGTAACATGTCTTGCTTCATCTCTAATTATGTATTCTAACATTTTTTCGTAAACAGGGTCGTTAGTTGATTGCTTGGCGGCGTTAAAGGCGGCTAATGCCAACCCTTCTATTACAACTTGCATACCAATAAATTTTAAATCCCATCTTGGGTCTGTTAAAATTTTATCTAGCAAGCCTTTTAATGCTCTACCAATGGGCCAACTGCGTTTTAATCTTTGTTGTAGGTATTTGTTAAATGCTTCTACATGCCTTGCTTCATCAAATGTTTGGCTGGCGGCATATAGTTTTGCGTTATACGTTGGCGCACAACTGGCTAACTGTGATGCAACCAATAATGCTCCTTGTTCCCCATGTAAAAATTGGCTTGTTGCCCAACTGTTTAAATCTTTAAAAAACTCTAAACGTGTTTGTTTGTCAAATGTTTTAAATGTTTTATGATTATCCCATTGGGTGTTTTCAAACTCAAACTCTTCGTCACTTATTCCTACAAAGGTTGGAGTCCAATCTACATCAACTTCTACGTTCCAATTTAATTGTTTGCCTAATTCATATAATTTTTTAATTCTATTGTCTTGTACTGTGTAATCCCAATTGAATGAACCAGTCAAAGGTGTTTGAAAAATCTCTACTACATCAGTAGGATCTAAATTAGCCGGAACATCATCGTCAAACTCAACAACGTCCCTTGGGGTTTTCGTATATTCTATTTTCATAATAATTATTTATTATATTCGTTTTGTTTTTCTGCCAGATTGTTTTCGGAAAATCTGGTCTTCTGTAATCACTTTAAAGTGTAAACCTTTTGCTTTGCACCAGGCTTGAGCGGCTTCCCACTTAACTGCATTAACTTGTATAGACATTTTGTCATACTTGTCTCTGGCTTTTTCTTGTAGTGTTTGTGCTTTAGGTTTGATTTCGATTAAATCAACTCTAGTCTTTCCGTTTTTGTCTGTGTATTGCACCATAAAGTCAGGTACATAATTAGTAATTTTACCACTGAAAGGGTGTCTATAAGGAATCTTTACATTCTCACTTGCCCACTTGGTAATGTTAGGATGGCTATCACAAAACCTCATAAACGCCATCTCCCAACTGCTACGAGCAAATGGTTGCTTATTGCCTACAAACTTTTCTGGATTTTGTACGGAGTAATTGCCTTGTGAATACCTACTAGACATGTGTTACTCCTACGGTCTAATCTTATTTGCGATTTTAGATTGATTGTTTTTGCTAGATACTTTAAGACCTATCTGGTTACCCACTGGTCTTAATTCATTTATTGCTTTATAAGTATTTTCTGCTAACTTGATTGAATCTTCATTTATTTCAAAATAAGATATAGGATGAACTCCTTGTGCATCAGCAACTTTAATAAGTGCTACTGCTAATGCTCTTGCATTAGACTTTGCAAAGCCTATGCTTGTTAATCTGTTAAACACTATATCCATTTTGTCTGCAGATATGCCTCTGTCATCTACTGCTAACATGTTGACTAGTATTTCTAAACTTGCTTCTGGTAAAGGAAAGTTTATTGTGTTGTTTTCTAAAAACTTCACAAGTTTGTCTCTACGAACTTCGTAACTTATTTCATTACCAAATGTTGTATATAAACTCTCACTCATTATGCTGATCCGCCTCCACCAAAGCCTGCCGCCGCGGCTTGAGCCGCATTGTATTCATCTGCCATTGCCGCCGCTTCTTCATCTGTAAGTGGGCCTGCACCTTGAGGTCCAGTCTTATCTTGTTGTATGCTGGTATCTTTTTTAGCACCTTGTTCTTTAGGAACTTCTTTATTTCCAGTAGCACCTGGTGTACTGTTATTTGCAAAGTTACCTAACCATGAAGTTTGTTCGTTTCTATTTACTGCATCAACAAAATTTTCTGTTCTTGATTCAGACCAAGATGGACTTCTAGAGTTTGCTCTACTACCACCTGGTATGTCATCTGTGTTTGGATCACCATCTCTTAATCTGCTCCAGTGTCCTCTATTGAAGTCTGAAAATCTTTGTAGGTCATCTTCAGTAATAAATTCATTTATGATTGGTTGCATAGCAAAATTTTCATATGTTATATCCATAGTAATTAAGTTTGCTTCACTTGAACTGTGGTCAATGCCATCAATTTCAAAATTTGTAATCATTGGTCTGAACAAAGTGTACTTAATACACCTTTGTCCGTGATATTGAACTATGTCAATGCTGTCTATAAAGTTCCTAACAGCGGCAGGTTGTAATCTCAAACCCATAAAGTCGCTATCAAAACTATCATTGAACGAAGCAAAACCACTTCCATCTCCACTAGGTACTTCTCCTGGAACTATGTCATGCGGAGTTGCAACAGGCAACAAAGGATCACCTGCACTGGAACCTGGTTGAAATTTTCCTGATGGATTTAAAAACAAATGTTGGTAAGCCGCCATTAATACACTTACCCATATAGAATCAACTGTATCATATGCAACCATTTGTAATGGTTTAAATTCTGTATGAGTTACAGTTATTCTCTTTCTGTTGTATTGATTTTTTACGTCTGTTTGTATTTCAGCACTTGGAATACCAGATTGTCTAATTAAACTGCTTAACGTAAGTTGGTCTTGAAGACCTTGTTGTACAGCAACTGGTAAGTCAACTTCCGGGTTGAAGTGGAAGTTGACATAACCATTAAATTTTTGACGTACTGGTGTATTTCCAGGCTTGAACCTTCTTGCATTTTGAAAGTCTCGCATGTAATGGTTCTTACCAAATTTGTCTTCACCATTAGTTCCATGTGAGTCTTCTACCCTTTGGCCATTGAACATATCAAAGCCGCCGGCTCGCATCAGAAAGTATCTACCATAACCTCTTATTTTTTCTTTACTTAAAAAAGCCATTAGTTATACTCTCTTAAATCGTTATAATCTTAAAAAGATTATGCAGATTCGTTGTCAGTTGCGCCAGGTACTATTGAACTATCAAATGGGTTACCTGCTTCAACATTAGAAACAATACCACTAGGTCCTTGACTGTGTATAGCATTGTCATATCTAATTGTTAGAGAAACAGTAACAGGTTCATTTGTAGCATAGTCTGAGTCACTGTAATCAACGTTAGTTAAGAAACATCCTTCTAAGTTCCAAACTTCCATTGCGTCTGCAGTACTACCATCTAACACTTCAATTTGCATGTTAAATTTGTAATCTTCACCAGCAATTGGAGAAGTTTGTTCAAAGTGGTTTAATTGTCTTTGGTTCTGAGCACCAACAAGTCTTGCAACACTATTAGAAATATCATCACGTAATACTACTGTGATTGGATCCCAAGCATGTTTACCTTGTACATATACTTTTGAATTGTAAGAATCAATTACGACCTCTTCATAATTAACTTTAGGACGAGTAACGTTCATAACATTTTGTGTGAACCTTCTAGTGGATTGGTCTCCACCAAAGCCATCAAGCATACTAACCCTAAATCTGAATTTCAGTTTAGGCATTAAGATACCTTGTTCACCAGCGACTACTGGAACACCAAATTTGTTCTTTGTTTTATCAACTGTTGGACTTGCCATTTCATTATCTCCTAATACCCATAAACCCCTTGATATAGTTTATGGGTTTATCGTTACAGTTATTTATCAATTATTGCCCAAAAATATTAACTACTGTTTTAATCAGGCAATAAAAAAGGGGCCTATAAAGACCCCTTTTTATGTTAAATCTAATTAACTTATGCTGTTGAACCCAAAGTGTTTTGAATTCTAATCGGTATGTAAATAAACTCAACTGCTTTGACTGGCTGTATCGCTATGTCAATGTAAAGTTCATTTCTATCAATTCGAGCCGCTGTATTGTTTGTTGCGTCACAAACAGTTACAAAGTCGAATAGACCTCTTTGAATAACTAACTGACTTAAGAATCCATCAACAACGGATTTTGCATTTGCTCTTGTCAACTCATCGTTTGGTTCAAACAAGAAAGGCTTAACTGCATCGTCAAGTTGCTCTCTTATGTAAACTAACAATCTAGCAACATTAACTCTATCTAATGCACTTGAATTTGGATTCAATGTTTTTTGTCCAAATACTGCAAGTCCTCTTCCTGGGAATTGGGCAATAGGGTTAATTTTGTTTGCGTACAATGTGTCTCTCTGACCTTCGTTTAATGTAACTGAGTTATATTCACCGTCGGTTGGATTAACAAATCCTACTGATGTTGCGTTTTGTACAAGACCTCTTTGGAATCCTGCTGGTGCAAACCAAGGGAAAGCCACTTGGTCGTTGAATGCGAATGTTCTTAAAGCAACATGACTTGGCGGAACAACTACGTTAGTTCCATCTAAGTTTGTTGTTAAAGCACTTGGATAGTAAACACCAGCATATGGTGAACTTGAAACAAGTCCATCTTCACCGTTTTCACTAGCATTGTTGGCGTTTGTTGCCCAATTTTTAGTGCTTGTTGCATCTGCTTTAAGTCTAAATGGTGTATCAGCAATAACAAAGGCAGTATTTCTTCTGTCTGTGCTTAGTGATATCATTTCATCTAGCATTTCAGGGAAACCAGGAGCGGCTATTAAGTTGAATGAATTAGTTTCTGCTCTAATGTCATCATTAGAAACAATAGCGGCTTGCATTTTGATTTTCACCAAATTGTGAACTGCTTTTCTTAATCCAAACATTTTACCGTTTACTTGGTTACCACTTGCATCAACCCAAACATTACCAATGTTTGTTGAAGCAGGAGTATAGTTAATCTTATACTCTTTGACGTTACCTGCTGAAGCACGTTTGTTCCATCCTAGCATACCTGCAGGGTAGGCTGTTTGTGCAGGAGCATCAGCATCTAAACTTGAAGTTTTAGACTGTCTGAAGTCTCCATAAATGATACCTTCTGAAGTAACTTGGTCTGTGCCGTCAACTTTAACCCATGCAGTACCACTCCACTTGTAAAGACAAGGGAAGTTTTCAGTATCATCTGAGTCTAACCAAATGTCACCTGCCACTAGAGCAGTTCCATCTGATTGTGTTGTTGGAGCAGAAGCGGCAACACTTAAATCTTTAGTTAATGTCTGCCATCCACTTGATGCGTCATTTTCTAAGATGTCTACGTTTGCTTTTGCTACTGTGGCGTTATACCAGTAAGTTCCTTCTGCAAGAGTACCTGTGATAGATGTTTTACTTGCTTCGTAACTTAAATCTGCAAAGTTAGAGTATGTTTTACCTGCTGTAACCGCCTGTGATCCAAATCCTACTGAACTTGGTCCAAAGTCTGCGTGGTTACTTTGTAATACTATGTCTCTACCATCGCTTGATGTTAATACGACATTGTTGTCAGTTCCTAGACTTGCTGTAACTTTTGTAATTGATGCACCCGCTAATGCTGAGTTAATATCAAATACGGCATCTTCCGCAGTTGATGTTGCAGGTGTACCTGA
>CESM01022084.1_pt1 | contig 12312 bp, 10 predicted proteins | sample 361421 | NCBI WGS metagenome assembly CESM01 (sample SAMEA2622219, study PRJEB7988) | marine metagenome | isolation source: saline water (ENVO:00002010), including | reverse complement strand
TTTGCGCTGAACTACTAAAACAAAAAAATAAAATTATTATCAAACAAATCAGGTTTTTCATAAAATAAAAATAGAAATCTGAAATAAATTATCTTGTTTTTTATTCAACAATTAACTTATTTGTAACACTTCTACCGTCTTGAAATGTTATGTCAATTAGGTATTTACCTGAGCTTAACTCATTAGCAGATATTATATTATTACTTGTAGATATAACTCTCTCTGCTAGCAAATTAAAAACATCGACTTTCCTTATAGCAAGTTTAGACCCTATTGTAATTACCTCTCCCTTTTTAGCAGGGTTAGGATATAAAACATATGTGATGTTTTTATTTGATTCTTTTACATCTGAACTTACATTGCAATCACAAGTATGTGATCCTAAATTAGACCAATCTGTAGGAGGTAGAGTGTCCCATTCTAAACTTGGATTGAATAAATCTATACCATTATTATCACCATATTTTACATTTGATTTTCTTATTAATGTCTGACCCGTAGTATACCAAGTTCCAGGATTAAATCCAGCAGCTGAAGTTCCAGAAACAAAACCAGAAGCAGCATTATCTGTCCAGCAAACACCTGGATCCTCACCAACTCTACCAATAACATCAACGATAACACTTCCATTTGTTAACACCATAGCATCGTTACCATTCATATGTAAAGGTGTAGGATAGGAGCCATTTGGTTCAGCAAAATCTCCCAAAGCATATAAAATAGGGTCACAATAGCCAAAAGTAGCTGCAGTATCTGTTTCTCCATTAGTTATAACAAATACTTCTTTTGGCGCAATCATTCCTGATAAAGACGTAATACCTCCAAGTGCACTAGTAACATTACCATTAGAATATCTTTCTATCTGATATGTGCTTAAATCAATTGTGTTGTTAGTGGGATTGTAAATCTCAAGAGCTTTGTTTTGACTATACCCTTCAAGGTATTCAGAAAAGAATAATTCTGAACAATCTACTATTTGAGCTTGAGCAGTCAAGCTAAAACATAGAGTTATAAGTAGTAATGTTTTTTTCATAATTAATTGTTTTGTATTTGCTAAACTACAAAAATGAAAGGATATTTTTTGTATCTATTGTGAAATATATATTAAATTTGAATCTATTAGTAAAAGTCCTATTATTATGAAAAACATCTCTAGTTTTAAAGATTATCAAACTGAATATCAAAAAAGTATTGATAATCCTGAATCTTTTTGGGAAGAAAAAGCAATAGAATATATATGGAAAAAAAAATGGGATAATGTTTTACATTGGGATTTTAAAAAAGCCGAAGTCAAATGGTTTGAAGGAGGAAAATTAAACATTACTGAAAATTGTTTAGAAAGGCATTTAAATAATAAAAATAAAATTGCTATAAAATGGATATCAAATAACCCTAAAGAAAAAAGTAAATCCTTAACTTACTATCAGTTATATAAACAAGTGTGTAAATTCTCAAATGTGTTAAAAAAACATGGGGTAAGTAAAGGAGATAGAATATGTCTTTACATGCCTATGATTCCAGAACTTGTTGTGTCTATGTTGGCATGTGCTCGTATTGGAGCAATCCATTCTGTAGTTTTTGCAGGGTTTTCTGCTAAATCATTATCTGACAGAATAAACGATGCTAATTGTAAAATGTTAATTACAGCTGATGGCAGCTTTAGAGGTGATAAAATTATTGATTTAAAAAATATTGCTGATAAAGCTATGCAACATTCTACTTCAATCAAAAAGTGTATTGTTGTCAAGAGGGTAAAAAACAAGATACCTATAATAGAAAAAAGAGATGTTTGGTGGCATAAAGAAATGAAAAATGCTTCTGATAATTTTGATGCCGTAAGTATGCAATCAGAAGATCCTTTGTTCATATTATATACATCTGGATCAACAGGAAAGCCAAAAGGAATTCAACATACTACGGCAGGATACATGATTTACACAGAATATTCTTTTAAAAATGTATTTCAATACAAAAATGGAGATGTTTATTGGTGTACTGCAGATATTGGGTGGATTACAGGTCATTCTTATATTGTGTATGGTCCATTACTTTCTGGAGCTACAACAATAATGTTTGAAGGAACACCTTTTTATCCTGATGCTGGCAGGTTCTGGAAAATCATAGAACAAAATAAGGTTAATATTTTTTATACTGCTCCAACAGCTATTAGAGCATTACAGGCAAAAGGAAATGATTTTGTTCGTCCTTATAATCTGTCTTCATTAAAAGTTTTAGGCACTGTTGGTGAGCCTATCAATGAAGATGCTTGGAATTGGTATGACAAAGAAATTGGGAAAAAAAATAATGCTATTGTAGACACGTGGTGGCAAACAGAAACAGGAGGAATTATGATTTCAAATTTAGCAGGAGTGACACCTAGTAAGCCTACTTTTGCAACATTACCACTTCCAGGCATACAGCCTTGCATAATGGATATAAATGGTAAAGAAATAAAAGAAAATAATATCGAAGGAAGATTATGTATTAAATTTCCCTGGCCTTCTATGGCTCGAACAATACACAATGACCATGATAGATTTAAATCTGTATATTTTTCGTCAGTTGATAATAAATACTTTACTGGAGATGGATGCATAAGAGATGAAAATGGTATGTATAAAATTACAGGAAGGGTAGATGATGTTTTAATTGTTTCTGGACACAACTTAGGAACTGCTGAAATAGAAAGTGCAATAGACAAACATCAAAATGTATGTGAAACAGCAATAGTCGGGTATTCCCATGTTATTAAAGGAAATGGGATTTATGCATATGTTATTTATCATGAAAAGCCTAAAGATGAAATAAAGTTGAAAAAAGAAATAAATGATATAGTTGTAAAAGAGGTGGGTCCAATTGCTAAAGTAGATAAAATTCAATTTGTAAAAGATCTTCCTAAAACCCGTTCTGGGAAAATAATGAGACGGATTCTAAGAAAAATAGCAGAAAATAAATCTAAAAATATAGGAGACATAAGCACATTGCTTAACCCTTCAATAGTAGATGAAATTAAAAAAGATGCTCTATGCTAATTTATAAATCAGTTTATATATTTTTGCTACATGTCAGATAGCCTAATTATTATACCAACTTTTAATGAAAAAGAAAATATTGAAAAAATAATTAGAAAAGTTTTTTCTCTAAAAAAAACTTTCCATGTATTAATTATTGATGATGGATCTCCAGATGGGACTGCAGATATTGTGAAAAAAATAATGTCAGATTTTCCTAATCAATTACATATTGAAGAAAGAAGTGGGAAATTAGGCCTTGGAACAGCATACATACATGGTTTTAAATGGGCATTACAGAAAGATTATCAGTTTATATTTGAAATGGATGCCGACTTTTCACATAATCCTGATGATCTTATAAGGCTTTATAATGCAAATATGAAAGAGAAAGGAGATGTAGCAATTGGCTCTCGATATGTTAAAGGGGTAAATATTGTGAACTGGCCAATGTCAAGATTATTAATGTCCTTCTTTGCGTCAAAATATGTGAAATTTATAACAGGTATGCCTATACATGATTCAACAGCTGGTTTTAAATGTTATAAAAGGAAAGTGTTAGAGACTATTAAATTAGATAGGATTGCTTTTGTTGGATATGCATTTCAAATTGAAATGAAATTTAAAGCATGGAAATATGGATTTAATGTTGTTGAAGTTCCTGTTATTTTTACTGATAGAACGGAGGGTAATTCTAAAATGAGTGGTGGAATATTTTTTGAAGCGTTTATTGGAGTAATACAAATGAAAATTAAAAGTTACTTTGCTAATTGGAGCAAATAGTCAAAAATGAAAATCCTAATCAAAAACGGTAAAATTGTAAATAATAACTCTATTTATAAATCAGATGTCTTAATTGAAGATGAATTTATTAAAAAAATCGAACCTGAGATAAATGAGGAGGTTGATAGGATTATAGACGCTAAATCATTATACCTATTACCAGGCGTTATTGATGATCAAGTACACTTTAGAGAGCCAGGACTTACGTATAAAGCAAACATATATTCAGAAAGCAAAGCAGCTGTAGCTGGAGGAATAACTTCTTTTATGGAAATGCCAAATACTAAACCTGCTGCCACAACTAAAAAATTATTGGAAGAAAAGTTTGATATTGCAAAAAACAACTCTATCTCCAATTATAGTTTTTTTATAGGAGCAACAAATAATAATATAGAAGAAATATTAAGTGTAGATCCGAATAATGTTGGGGCGGTAAAAATATTTATGGGTTCTTCAACTGGTAATATGTTAGTAGATGATAAAAATACTCTTGAAGAAATATTTTCGAAATCCCCAATGTTAATCGCTGTTCATTGTGAAGATGAAGAAACAATAAAAACAAACCTAAAAAAAGCAAAAGAACAATACGGAAAAGATATTCCTATTGAAGAACACCCAAACATTAGAAGTGAAGATTCCTGTTATAAATCTTCTTCAATGGCTGTTAAATTAGCAAAAAAATACAATACTAGATTACATGTTTTTCATCTTTCAACAGAAAAAGAAATCAACCTTTTTAGCAACAAAACCCCTCTTGAAGAAAAAAAAATAACATGCGAAGTATGCGTTCATCATCTCTGGTTTGATAAAAAAGATTACAAAAAAAAGGGCAGTCTAATAAAGTGGAATCCAGCTATTAAAAATAAAACTGATAAAGATGCTCTTTTAAAAGCCTTATTAGAAGATAAAATAGATGTTATTGCAACAGACCATGCCCCACATACATTAGAAGAAAAAACTAGAAAATACCTTGAAGCACCATCTGGTGGTCCTTTAGTTCAGCATGCTCTGCCCGCAATGTTAGAATTTGTAAAAGCTAAAAAGATGTCGCTTGAAAAAGTAGTAGAGAAGATGTCTCATCATCCCGCTATTTGTTTTCAAATAGAAAAAAGAGGTTTTATTAAAGAAGGTTACTTTGCTGACCTAGTTCTAGTAGATTTAAATAATCCTTGGGAAGTAAATAAGGAAAATATTCTATACAAATGTGGATGGTCTCCTTTTGAAGGTGAAGTTTTCAACGCTAAAATTACACATACAATAATTAACGGTCATATTGCTTATGCAAACGGTGTGTTTGATGAGTCAAAAAAAGGTATGAGGCTAACTTTTAACAGAACATAAAAAGACAACCTAAGTTGTCTTTTTATCCTCCTATTACTCTGCAGATTCTTCCGTGCTTTCAGTAGCTTCAACCTCTTCTGTAGCAGCAGTATCTACAACAGCTTCTTCAACAACTACTTCTTCAGCAGCTGGCTCTTCAACAGCTTTTTCAGTTGACGCTCCACCACCACAAGAAGTGAAGGCAAATAAACCTAATCCTGCAAATAAATAACTTAATTTTTTCATAACAAATTTGTTTGATTAATATTTCTAGGCAAATATACATATTTACTTTTTTTTAATTACAATATATTTACCTTTGTTTTATGAAATACTTTTTTGTTGCACTTATATACATATTTATGTCTTGTAATTCTGAATCAAAAAATAATTCTATCGATTCAATTATAAGTAAAAAGAAATTTACAACTATTCTCAAAGAGGTGCAATTGGCAGAATCATCATTTGAGTTAAACAAAAGAAAAGATATAGACTATGCCGAGAAAAAATTAAATAATGACTATATAGAAATCTATAACAAATATAATATTACAAAAAAGGATTTCGAAAAAACACTAAATTATTATATAAAAAATTCAGAAGAAGAATTATTATTAATATATACGGAAATTATAAATCAGTTAGAAAAAGAAAAATCTAATCTAAATCATTAATAAACCATTGAGAATACTTCTTGATTGTTTTATCAATATCTGTAAATTCAAAATCTATCTTTTCTTTTACTTTTTCATTAGAATATTGGTGACTCCTTCCTGATGATGCTGCTGTTTCTTTAGTTATTAATGGATTACCTCCAAAAATAAAGCATTTTATCCATTCGAAACGCCATGCTAATCCTTTTAGTAATTGATTTGCTCTTAGATATGGTTTTGGTTTTCCAAACGACTTGGCCAGTTTATCAAAAAATTCCCTATATGATAAGTTAACACTATTAATTATAAATCTTTCATTTTTAATATCTGAAAAAAATAAGCTTACAAAAGATTCTGCAACATCTAAAACATCAACAAATCCTGTGCTTCCTTCTGTATAAAAAATCAACCCATTATACATTTTTTTAAACATTTGAGAACTACCTTTATTCCAATTTCCTGGACCTAAAATAACTGATGGATTTATTATTAACACGTCTAATCCTTCTGCAGCTCCTCTCCACACTTCTTGTTCAGCATAATACTTGCTTACTGAATAAGAACTCTCGTTTTTTGTAAATTTAAAATTACTCTCCTCATTCACTATATCTTTTGTGGAATTACGTCCCAAGGCTGCTATAGAACTAACATATCCTAACTTCTTTATTTTCGAATCTAAGGCAACATTAATTACATTAGCTGTTCCTTCAATATTTATTTTTCTCATTTTTGCAAAATCTGTTGCATTAAAAGAAACTAATGCTGCAGCATGTAAAATATAATCGCAACCTTCTATAGCCTTTTCTAGGCTAACAATGTCATTAATATCTCCATCTATCCATTCTATTTTAGAAAATAATTCTCCTAATAAATAATAATTAAAAACTGATTTACAAATGTCTAAAGAAGAAGACTCTCTCTTAAGAGCTCTAAATTTTCTTTTCTGTTTAGATAAAGTTAATAAAATATGTGACCCTAAAAGCCCTGTTCCACCCGTAACAAATATCATAATGCAAAGATAACATTAGTTATTAGTTTGTTGTTTCTAGACCAAAAAAAGAGAATATTTATATATTTTTGAAGAAATTAATAAAAATGAATTTTATAAAAGAATTAAATTGGCGCGGCATGATACATGATATAATGCCTGGAACAGAAGAACAATTCTTACAAGAAATAACAACTGCATATATTGGTTTTGACCCTACAGCTGATTCGCTACATATAGGAAGTCTAGTTCAAATAATGATATTAGTACACTTACAAAAAGCAGGTCATAAGCCAATTATATTAATTGGTGGTGCAACAGGAATGGTAGGAGATCCTTCTGGGAAAAGCTCAGAAAGAAATCTACTAGAAAAAGAAAAGGTAGTGCATAATCTTACTTGTATAAAGAAACAACTAGAAAAATTATTGGATTTTAACTGTGGAGAAAACTCAGCAGAAGTGGTAAATAATGATGATTGGTTTAATAAATATTCATTTTTAGAATTTATTCGAGATATAGGAAAGCATATATCAATAAATTATATGTTAGCTAAAGATTCTGTAAAATCTAGATTAGAATCAGGGATGAGTTTTACTGAATTCTCATACCAATTAGTTCAGGGATTTGACTTTTACTGGTTGTGGAAAAATAAAAACTGTAAAGTGCAATTAGGTGGGTCTGATCAGTGGGGGAATATAGTCACAGGAACTGAGCTTATAAGAAGAAAAGGAAATGGTAAAGCATTTGCAGTGACAACACCACTTCTTCAAAAATCTGATGGAGGTAAATTCGGAAAAACAGAAGATGGAAATGTATGGTTAGATAAAGAAAGAACATCCGTATATAAATTTTATCAATTTTGGCTTAACTCATCTGATGAAGATGCGGAAAAATATATTAAAATATTTACCCTTTTATCTAAAAAAGAGATTGAAAAAACAATAAAAGAACACCTAGAAAAACCACATCTAAGATTATTACAAAAGACAGTAGCAAACGACATAACCAAACGAGTTCATGGCGAAAAAAATCTTGCTGTGGCTATAAAAGCTTCTGAAATATTATTTGGTAAATCTACTTTCAAAGATTTAAAATCATTGGATGAAGACACCTTCCTTTCTATATTTAAAGGAGTTCCTCAATTTGATCTAAAAAATGAAGATATGAAACATAATATTTTAAATATATTATGTGAAAAAAGCAAGGTGTTTAATAGTAAAGGGGAGGCAAGAAGAATGTTACAGGCCAATGCCGTAAGTATTAATAAAGAAAAAATAGATGAACATTTTAAATATTCAAAAGATAAACTAATAAACGGCAAGTATCTTTTAATTCAAAAAGGTAAAAAGAATTATTTTATTTTAATTGTCAATTAATTCTAGGCTTGTTTCACATAGTTATTAAAGAAATGAGGAATCGTTTCAATACCTTTTAAATAATTAAATATTCCATAATGCTCATTTGGAGAATGAATAGCGTCTGAGTCTAATCCAAATCCAAGTAAAATAGATTTTACTCCTAATTCTTTTTCAAAAAGAGCAACAATTGGAATACTGCCTCCACTTCTTACTGGAACTGGTTTCTTTCCATAGGTTATCTCCATTGCTTTACTAGCTGCAATATATGCTGGAATATCTGTTGGAGAAACATATGGCTCTCCTCCATGATGTGGCATAACTTTTACTTTTACTGATTCTGGAGCTATACTATTAAAATAATTAGTGAATTTTTCTGTTATTTCTTTATCTGTTTGATTAGGAACTAATCGCATAGAAATCTTAGCATAAGCCTTAGATGCAATTACTGTTTTAGCTCCTTCACCTATATATCCTCCCCAAATCCCATTAACATCTAATGTGGGTCTAATTCCTGTTCGCTCCATTGTTGAGTAACCTTTTTCTCCGTGGACATCTGATAGATTAAGTGCTTCTTTATATTTATTTAAACAAAATGGAGCTCTTGCAATATCATCTCGCTCTTGAGAAGAAAGTTCAATAACATTGTCATAAAATCCAGGAATAATAATATGATTGTTTTGATCTTTCATCTTTGAAATCATCTCACATAATATATTAATAGGATTTGCTACTGCTCCTCCATATAAGCCTGAATGTAAATCTCTATTTGGGCCTGTAACTTCAACCTGAATATAACTTAAACCTTTAAGGCCTGTTGTAATAGAAGGGGTATCGTTTGATATTATTCCTGTATCTGAAATCAAAATAGCATCACAATTTAATCTGTCTTTATTTTCTTTTACAAAAACACCCAAATTCTCTGAACCAACCTCTTCCTCTCCTTCAATCATAAATTTAATATTACATGGCAATGTATCGGTATTCATCATTAATTCAAAAGCTTTTACATGCATATAAAATTGTCCTTTATCATCACAAGAACCTCTTGCAAAAATTGCTCCTTCAGGATGAATATCTGTCCTTTTTATTACCGGATCAAATGGTCCTGAATGCCATAATTCTAATGGGTCTGCTGGTTGCACATCATAATGTCCATAAACTAAAACCGTAGGCAAATCTTTATCAATAATTTTTTCTGCATAAACAATAGGATAACCAGCTGTTTTACAAATTTCAATGTTTTCTGCTCCAGCATTCTTCATGGCTTTAGCAACTGCTTCAGCACAATCTAGGACATCTTTTTTATAATTAGGGTCTGCTGAAATTGAAGGTATTTTTAAAAGCTCAATTAATTCATTAATGAACCTTTCTTTATTATTATTTATATATTGTTTTATGTGTTCCATTAGTGTATTAAAATTTTTCCAGTCATTTCTTCTGGGATTTCTAGTTTCATTATTTTCAAAATAGTTGGAGCAATATCTGCTAATATTCCATTATTAATCTTATCAAATCCTGTATTCAATGCAAAACAAGGAACAGGATTAGTTGTGTGGGCAGTATTAGATGATCCATCATCATTTATAGCATAATCTGCATTACCATGATCTGCAATTATAAATAACGCATAATCATTTTTCAATGCTTCTTCAACTACTTCTTGGGTGCATTTATCAACAACTTCTACCGCATGTTTAATTGCCTCATAATTACCCGTATGTCCTACCATATCAGGATTTGCATAATTAAGACAAATAAAATCTGGTGATGTTTTTTGTAGTTCGTTAACTGTAGTAGACGTGATTTCTAAAGCACTCATCTGCGGTTGTAAATCATACGTTGATACTTTTTGGGAATTTACCATTAATCGTTTTTCTAATTTAAAAGGTTTTTCTCTTCCTCCTGAAAAGAAAAAAGTAACATGAGGATATTTCTCAGTCTCTGCAATACGAATTTGAGATTTATTATTTTTTTCTAAAATCTCCCCTATTGTATTTTTAATATTCTCTTTTTCATAGATTACATTTACATTAAAAGTTTCATCATAATTAGTCATTGTAGTATAATGTAAATCCAAAATATTCATTTCAAATTCTGGCATATCAGTTTGTGTTAAAACATCTGTGATTTGTCTACACCTATCTGTTCTAAAATTAAAGCAAATAACAGCATCTCCAGATTTTATTATTGAAATAGGATTATTAGTTTCGTCAACTATAACAATAGGTTTTATAAACTCATCTGTTATGCCATTGTCATAAGATTGATTAATACTATTTAATACATCATTTGTTTTTTCTCCAAATCCATGCACCATTAAATCATAAGCCTTTTTTATTCTACCCCATCTTTTATCTCTATCCATAGCATAATATCTTCCACAAATAGTAGCGATTTTTGCTCCAAAAAGATTCTCCTCTAATTTTTGAATAAATCTTACGCTACTTTTTGGGTCGCAATCTCTACCATCTGTAAAGGCATGAATAAAAACATTATTTACCCCAGCCTTATTTGCAAGTTCACAAATCTTATATAAATGATTATGATGAGAATGTATCCCCCCATCTGATACAAGTCCTATTAAATGAAGTGATTTATTATTTTCTTTAGCATGTTCAAAAGAATCGTTTAATTTTTCTTGCTTTGAAATAGAATTTTCTTTACAAGCAATATTGATTTTTACTAAATCTTGGTGTACAATTCTTCCTGCTCCAATATTAATATGTCCTACCTCAGAATTACCCATTTGATTATTAGGAAGGCCTACATTCTCTCCATCCGTTAAAAGCTCACAATTAGGATATGTAGAATAAAGCGAATCTATAAAAGGAGTGTTCGCATTATATATTGCATCTGATTTTGTTTTATCACCATGCCCCCATCCATCTAAAATAATAAGTGCTGTTTTTTTACCCTTCATAGATGTACAAAGATAGGAAAAGTAACTTTTCCCTTAATTATAAATTGCATTGAAAAAACTAGATCGCATTTGTTTGTGAATTACATTGTCTGAACCTAATCTTTCTGGATGAAATTGTACTGCAATCATAAAGGGGTGTGTTGCTGTATCCATAATTGCAGCCTCTGGTAATCCATCATATGATCTAGCCATAATATGTATATTTGGTGCAATATCTTTCAATCCTTGATGATGCCAAGAATTTACTAAAAAAGTATCTTTACCTAATGGAAAAATTAAATTCGTATAATATAGATTTTCACAAGATACAGCAATCTCATGCATAACCTCCCCATTGTTTCTATGTATAACATTATTTCCTATTTCTGTTGGTATATCCCCATATAAAGTTCCTCCACTTGCAACATTCATCATTTGCATTCCGCGGCATACTCCAATTAAAGGAATCCCATTTTTAAACGCATAATCAAATAATTTTCTTTCTAAAGTATCCCTGCCGTAATTAATAGGTCCACAAACTTTAAAATTAATAGTATCATTATATTGTAAGGGATTAATATCTTCCCCACCTGTTAAAATTATTCCATCGGCCATTTCTAATATACTATCAGTATTTTCAATAGTATATGCATCAACAATAAGTAAGTTGTCATCCTCTATCCATTTTATATAATTTTTTGATGCTTTTGACAAAACAATCACTTTTTCTTTTTCAATATATCTTTCATTAAGAATTTCAGCAGGGACTATTTTAATTACTCCAATAGTCAAAATTAAAACAGAGCATATTAAACAAGTTAATATAGTGGTTGAAATAAATAGAAGGGGTTTAATTATAGATCCTAATCTACTAAGTTTAAAAATATCCTTTAATACATATATATAATAAAATATAATAAATGAATAATTAAATAAATCATAGAAAAGAAAAGAGAGAGGCTTATGAATAACACTATCATCAACATAGCCCATAGATGATTTCACATACATTTCTTGGTCGATAAACAAGCCTACCAATTGGAGAATTAAATTAATAAAAGTCCAACAATAAATATGTATTACAAAATGTTTTGCAACATTATAACGATATTTATAAAAGATAATCCAACTAATATATGCTGATGGTAAAATTAGTAATGGTAATCTATATATTGGTTCTAAAAAAACTAGAAATACTACTTCGACAACAGCATTTATTATATGTAGTGGTAGACCTTGATCGTAATTACCAACACTTGAAAAAATAAGCGATCTAAATACGTCTATATTAAACCCGCCT
>CESM01235977.1_pt1 | contig 12316 bp, 9 predicted proteins | sample 361421 | NCBI WGS metagenome assembly CESM01 (sample SAMEA2622219, study PRJEB7988) | marine metagenome | isolation source: saline water (ENVO:00002010), including | reverse complement strand
CTAAATGTAAATAGATTTATCGTTATGATTGAAAAAAATATAAAAATTTTAAAATTTGTTTAACATAATTGCTATATAGTTTCAAAGAAACTAATTTTGCATACATATGAAAGTTGAACAGATTTATACTAAATGTTTATCTCAGGGCTCTTATTATTTGGAGAGCAATAATGAGGTTGCTATTATTGATCCAATAAGAGAAATAGACTCATACATAGAAAAGGCAAAAATTTCTGGTTCAACTATTAAGTATATTTTTGAAACTCATATTCATGCAGATTTTATAAGTGGCCATTTAAACTTAGCAAAAAAGACAGGGGCCAATATAATTTATGGTCCAAAAGCTAAGACAAGTTTTAAAACCATAAATGCAAAAGACTATGAAGAATTTAAACTAGGTAATGTAACTATTGTTGCTGTCCATACACCTGGTCATACAATTGAAAGCACAACATATCTATTAAGAGATTCTGATGGAAAAGATCATGCAATATTCACAGGTGATACTCTATTTCTTGGTGACGTAGGCCGACCTGATCTTTCACAAAAATCTTCTCTGAGTAATAGGGATCTTGCCTCAATGCTCTTTGATAGTCTCAGAAATAAAATAATGACACTAGATGATAATGTTATTGTGTACCCTGGGCATGGTCAAGGAACTTCGTGTGGCAAAGACTTAAGTTCAGAAACTGTTGGGAAACTTGGAGATCAAAAATTGACAAATTATGCTTTAAGAGAGAACATGACAAAAGATGAGTTCGTGGATGAAGTTCTTGATGGGCTATCAGAACCTCCAAAATACTTTCCCTCTAATGTTCACTTAAATAAAGAAGGATATTTAGAGCCCCATTTCATTTTAAATAATTCTCTTAAACCATTAGATGTTAACTATGTTGAAGATATGATGAGTAATGTAACGCTTCTAGACGTTAGAAATCAAGATGATTTTGCAAAATCTCATATACCAGGATCAATTTTTATTGGTTTGGAGGGAAGGTTTGCTCCATGGGCGGGTGAAATTCTCGAAGATATAAATCAGCCTATAATTTTAATAGCTCCTGATGGTAAAGAGGAAGAGGCTATTATTAGACTTTCTAGAGTTGGATTCGACAATATTAAAGGGTATTTATCAGGTGGTATTAGTTCTTGGACAAAAGCATATAAAGATGTTGAATCAATTGAGAATATTGATCCTGAAGATTTTGCATCTTTAAATTCCCAGAATGATTTAAATATTTTAGATGTAAGATCAGAAAGTGAAAATAACTCCAATTCTATTAAAGAATCATTAAACATACCTTTGATTAATTTAAAAGATAAAATTCAAAGTATTAATGATAATGATAAGCTTTATATTCATTGTAAGGGTGGATACAGAAGCATGATTGCCTGTTCAATTCTTAATTCAAGATCTATAACAAATATTGTAAATATTAAAGGTGGGTTCGATAAGATTTCAGAATTTATATAATATTTGAACATTATTCTTCAACGAGATTTTATCTTTTTTTGTAATTTATAAATTAAAAAAATTAAAATGAGGATAAAATATTTACTACCCCTAACTGCACTGATTTTTTCTATTAACTCTTTTGGACAGTCAAAAAAATCTAAAGTTAGTTATGATGAAAGTCTATACAATTCAATTGAATACAGGCTTATTGGTCCATTCAGGGGTGGTCGGGCAGGTACTGCTGTTGGTGTATTAAATAATCCTAACCTATACTACATGGGTACTGCTGGTGGAGGGGTATGGAAAACACAAGATGCTGGCTCTTCATGGGAACCTATTAGTGATGGTTATTTTGGTGGAAGTATAGGGGCAATATCAGTAAGTGAATCTGATCCAAATATCATATATGTTGGTGAAGGAGAACAGACCTTGAGGGGTAATGTATCTTCTGGCCACGGAATGTGGAAAAGCACAGATGCAGGTGAGACATGGCAATATATTGGATTGCCAAAATCTGAGCATATTTCTAGAATAAGAGTTCATCCTGAAAATCCTGATATAGTTTATGTAGGAGTCATAGGAAATTTGTGGAAACCCAATTCTGAGAGAGGTCTGTATAAGACAAATGATGGTGGAGTAACATGGGAGAAAATCTTATATGTTTCTGATAAAGCTGGAATTGGAGATTTAATTCTAGATCCTAATAATTCAAGAATAATATATGCTACAACTTGGCAAATGAAAAGAAATGGATATAGAATGGATAGCGGAGGTCCTGATTCAAAAATTTTTAGAAGTTATGATAGTGGAAGAACATGGGAGGATATCTCAGAATTTAATGGGTTACCATCATTTCCATGGGGGATAGTTGGAGTAACAATTTCACCTGTAAATTCCAAAAGAATCTGGGTAATGGTTGAAGCAGATAATGGAGGTTTATTTAGATCAGATGATGGAGGTAACAACTGGGAAAAAGTTAATTCTAATAGAGCATTAAGGCAGAGAGCGTGGTATTATACAAGAATTTATGCTGATACTCAAAATGAAGACAAAGTATTTGTTCTTAATGTAAGCTATGGAGTATCAACAGATGGAGGAAAAACTTTTACACTAAAGAATGCCCCTCATGGAGATCATCATGATTTATGGATTGACCCAAACAATAATATGAGAATGGTGATTGCTGATGATGGGGGTGCACAAGTTTCAAATGATGGAGGAGAGAATTGGTCTACATACTTTAATCAACCTACAGCTCAGTTTTACAGAGTATCTACAGATAATTCTTTTCCATACAGGATATATGGTGCTCAACAGGATAATAGTACAGTTAGAATAAAACATAGATCATCTGGTTCTTCAATAACTGAGAGAGACTGGGAACCAAGTGCTGGGGGAGAGAGTGCACACTTAGCTCCTGATCCAAAAAATAATGATATAGTATTTGGTGGTACATTTAAAGGCTACATGATGATGCAGGATCACTCTAATGGTCAAATCAGATCAGTAAATATTTGGCCTGATAATCCAGCGGGTTCAGGTGCTGAGGTAATGAAATATAGATTCAATTGGAATTTTCCTGTTATGTTCAGCCCAAACAATCCTAATAAGTTGTATGCAGGCTCAAATTATTTACATCTATCTAAAAACAGTGGGCAGACATGGGAAACAATATCACCAGATTTAACTAGAAATATTCCAGAAACAATAAAGTCTTCAGGTGGTCCCATTACTCAAGATAACACTGGCGCTGAATATTATGCTAATATTTTTGCAATTGCTGAATCAGAACTTGAGGAGGGTGTAATCTGGGTTGGAAGTGATGACGGTTTAATTCACATTACAAAAGACGGAGGAGGAACATGGGAAAATATCACTCCTCCGAAAAAAATATCTCCTGAGTTAAACATGATAAATAGTATTGATCCAAGTCCGTTTAAGAAAGGGAAAGCATACATTGCTGCAACCTCATACAAGTTTGGAGATTATACACCTTATCTATATAAAACTGAAGATTATGGAAAAAGTTGGAGTCTCATAACAGATGGAATTAATTCAAGTTATTATACAAGAGTTGTTAGAAGTGATAAAAAGAGAGAGGGTCTTCTTTATGCAGGAACAGAGTGGGGAATGTACATTAGTTTTGATGATGGGAATTCATGGTCTAAATTTCAGTTAAATCTTCCTGTAACGTCAATTAGAGACCTTGAAGTTAAGGATAATGATTTAGTAGTGGCTACCCATGGTAGGAGTTTTTGGATTATTGATGATTTAACTCCACTTCACCAATTAAATCATGATAATCATGATGATGATGCGATTCTTTTTAAGCCAGACTTATCATACAGAATGGCTCAATCAGGAAGATCGAGTAGACCTAATAATCTTTTATCTGGTCAAAACCACCCTAACGGGGTAATTATAAACTATTATATAAAAAATCTGAAAGATGATGATTACTTAAAAATTGATATTGAAAATAAGGACGGATCAGTTATTAGATCTTTTACAAATAATAAAGGTGAATACTCTCAAATTGAAAATAATGATAATAAAATGGTTGGGAACCCTGTTTTAAGTAATCCAAATGATATTGATAATGCGTTAAGTTCAAACAATCTTGGGTCATTATCACCTAAATCCGGGGGAAATAGACTAATATGGGATATGAGATATCCAGGGTTTAAATCTTTTGAAGGGATGGTTCTCTATTCTTCACCAAATGTTGGCCCAAAAGTTACACCAGGGAAGTATAACATTAAAATGACCTACAATAATCAAGTTTTACAAAAAGAATTTGAAATAGTTAAGGATCCTAGAGTAAAGATTTCTCAAACTGATTACGAAGCTCAACTTGAATTTTTAATTAAGGTTAGAGATGAAGTTAGTAGGGCTAATAATACAATAATTGAAATAAGAAATATTAAGGATAATATGAATTTTATTTTAGAGAAGACAACAAATAATATTGACTTACAAGAGATGGTAAATAAATATTTGACCGATATTTCTATAATTGAGAATAATATACATATGACAAAAAATCAAAGTAGACAGGATCCCTTAAATTATGGAATTCGAATAAACAATAGAATTGCATTTTTACTTGCAGATTCACAGCGCGGAGACTATCCTCCAACAGATCAGTCACAAGAGTTCTTTATACAAGTCAAGCGAGAACTAGATGCTGAAATACTTAGATTAAATGATATCATTAAAGAACATACAAAGAAAATTAAAGGTTATTTGGAGCAAAATAAAATTAATTTAATTTCTTTAAATAACTGAAATTTACTGACAAGTTGGCATATTTTCAATTAATTGGTTAATTTTACAGGCTAAACTCATAGATATTAAGAAGAAGTCTTTATATATTGAAACATATGGATGTCAGATGAATTTTGCTGACAGTGAAGTAGTTGCGTCAATCTTAGAAAAGAAAGGATACCTTCTAGCTGATAAGGCAGAAGATGCTAATCTTGTTTTACTCAACACATGTTCGATTAGGGATAAGGCTGAACAAACAGTAAGAAATAAATTAAAAAACTTTACATCTCAAAAAAAAGTAAATAAGGATCTTAAAGTCGGTTTATTAGGATGTATGGCTGAGAGGCTTAAAGAAAAACTTCTTGATGAGGAAAAAATTGTTGATTTAGTTGTTGGACCAGACTCATATAAAGATCTACCTAATCTATTGGATAAGGTAGAACACAATCAAAGAGCTGTAAATGTAATTCTATCTAAATCTGAAACTTATGGTGACATTTCTCCAGTAAGAATTCATAATAATGGAATTAATGCATTTGTTTCAATAACTCGAGGTTGTGATAATATGTGCACTTTTTGTGTTGTACCATTTACCAGGGGAAGAGAGAGAAGTAGGAATCCTGATAGTATACTAAAAGAAATAAATGATTTGAATCATAAGGGTTATAAAGAGGTAACACTTTTAGGACAAAATGTTGACAGTTATCTTTGGTATGGGGGAGGTCCAAAAAAAGATTTTAAAAAAGCCAGTGAGGAACAAAAGCTGAATGCAAAGAGATTTTCTGACTTACTGAGCTTGGTTGCTTCAAACTTTCCTGAAATAAGAATACGATTCTCTACCTCAAATCCTCAGGATATGACAATTGATGTTATAGAAACTATGGCAAGATATGATAATATATGCAAATATATTCACCTACCGATTCAATCAGGAAGTGATAGAATTTTAAAGAAAATGAATCGACTTCATACAAGAAGAGAATATCTCGAACTCATAAAGATAATTAGAGAAATAATTCCTAACTGTGGTATTTCTCATGACATGATTACTGGATTCCCTTCAGAAACTGAAAGAGACCATCAAGACACTTTATCACTTATGGAAGAGGTAAAGTACGACTTTGGATACATGTTTGCATATTCTGAAAGACCTGGAACTTATGCAGCTAGAAATTTTGAAGACGATATTTCTCCTGAACTAAAGCAAAGGAGGTTAGAAGAAATTATTAACCTTCAACAGAAACACAGTCTTGAGAGAAATAAAAGATTCATAAATAACGACTGTGAAGTATTAATAGAAAAAGAATCCAAAAAATCAAATGAATTTTGGAGTGGTAGAACAACTGAGAATAATGTTGTTGTCTTCCCTAAACAAGGTTTAAAACTTGGTGATGTTGTGAATGTAAACATAAGCGATTGTACAACAGCAACCTTAATTGGAAATATTAATCAATTTAAAGCTAAAGTATAATGGAATCTGTTTTATCTGTAAAGCAAAGATTTGGTATAATTGGTGATAACCTCAAATTAAATAGAGCAATTGAAAAATCAATTAAAGTCGCAAACTCGGATATATCTGTACTTGTGACCGGTGAAAGTGGTGTTGGTAAAGAGAATATTCCTAAAATTATTCATCAATATTCTCACAGAAAACATTCTAAATATATTGCTGTTAATTGTGGAGCAATACCAGAAGGCACAATTGATTCAGAATTATTTGGACATGAAAAAGGTGCATTTACAGGTGCCACTTCAAATAGAAGCGGTTATTTCGAAGTTGCTGATGGAGGTACAATATTCCTTGATGAAGTTGGTGAGCTTCCACTTTCAACGCAGGTCAGACTTTTAAGGATACTTGAAAGTGGAGAGTATATTAAAGTAGGGTCTTCAAAAGTCCAAAAGACCGATGTTAGAATAGTAGCTGCTACCAATGTAAACATGGAAGAGGCAATAAAAAGAGGTAAATTTAGAGAAGATCTTTTTTATAGGTTAAGCACTATAGTAATCAATATTCCTCCATTAAGGGACAGAAAAGATGATATTCCAATCTTATTTAGAAAGTTTGCATCTGATTTTGCACAAAAATATAATATGCCGACACTAAGACTTGACGAGTCCGCACAAGAGTTACTCTGTCAACAAGATTGGAAAGGTAATATCAGACAGCTTAGGAATGTGGCTGAACAAATGTCTATATTAGAAAAAGAAAGAGACCTTAAAACTGATATTTTAAAAAATTATCTCCCAAATAGAGTGTCAAAACTTCCTGCAACTCTTGAAGATGTAAAGGAAGACAAGTCATCTTTCTCGTCAGAACGCGAGATTCTATATAAAGTTCTGTTTGATATGAAAAATGATTTAAATGATTTAAAGAAACTAACACGTGAAATAATGAAGGGTGATGATAATAATGATATAAAAGAGAAGAACCAAAGCTTAATTAATAAAATATATGGTGAAGATGAATCTTATCAAAACCATGAAGTAAAGAATACGCATGTTGATTTAAATGTTGACATAGAGAGTAAAATACAGGATAATTATGAATATGCTGAGACAATTGAAGAGGAGGAAACTCTTTCACTTCAGGACAAGGAACTGGAGATGATTAAACAAGCTCTTATTAGAACTAATGGTAGAAGAAAAAATGCTGCTAAAGAACTTGGTATATCAGAAAGAACACTTTATAGAAAAATCAAACAACATAATCTTGGTGATGTTTCAGACTTTTAAAAAATACTATTTTCTTTTAGGATTTTCATTAATGACTTTATCTTGTGGTATATACAGTTTTACCGGTTCATCTATTCCTTCAGGAGTTGAGACTTTCCAAGTTAATTATTTTGAAAATATCGCCGGTGGTAGACCTGGATCAACTGTTGAACCTGGTCTTGATAGGGACTTTACTATCGCTCTTCAAGACTTAATTGTTAATCAAACAAGTCTAAATCTTGTAAATCAAGGTGGTGATATTATTTACAGCGGAGAAATTATTGAGTTTAGTGTGACTCCAATGGCAGCAACAGCAGAAATCACTGCTGCCCAGAATAGGTTGACTATGGCTGTTAAGGTTAATTATGAAAATACTTTAAATGATGAAGATAATCTGGAGAAAAGATTTTCTTTTTATTATGATTTTCCAGGAAATCTTCAAGTTTTTGATATCAAGGACTCTGCACTTCAAGAAATTTTTGAGAGAATAACACAGGACATTTTCAATGAGACTTTAGCTAAATGGTAATAATGAATACTGATACTTACTTCAAAATTTTAGAAAAATTTGATCCTAAGGATCAAAATACAACTCTAGTTTTAAGGGATATATTGAATCAATATCCTTTTTTTCAGTCAGCATCAGCCTATTATTTAAAAGCACTAAAGGTTCAAAATAAAGACTCATTCCATAAATTATTACCCAGAACTGCTATTCAAAGTTACAATAGGGCTATTTTAAGAAAGTGGATTTACGATAAAGATTTAGTTAATGAAGAGATACCTAAAGTCAAAAAACATTCCTTTTTAGATTGGTTCGATAACATAAATAAGGATGAGTTAAACTTAGATAAAAAAATTAGTTTAATTGACAAGTTTATAAAGAATTCCCCAAAAATAGATATCAACAAAGAATATGAAACCTCTAATCATATTATCGTTGAATCTAATATAAAAGATGATTTAGTTACAGAAACTTTAGCAAAAATCTATACCGAACAAGGAAAGTATAATAAGGCAGAAAAAGCATATAAAATTTTAAGCTTGAAATATCCAAAAAAAAGTATTTTCTTTGCAGACCAAATTAAAAGGATAAGAAACTTGAAAAACAATAGTTAGTAATGGGAACTTTCTGGATATTAGTATCACTTATTTTATTTGTCTGTATTCTATTAATCCTTGTGATTATGGTACAGAACCCTAAAGGAGGTGGTCTTTCGTCTACTTTTGGTGGAGGGCAGCAACAATTAGGTGGTGTAAAGAGTACTACTGATTTCCTAGATAAAAGCACATGGGCTCTTGCTATAATTATTCTTGTATTGATTTTAATCTCAAATGTAACCTTAATGAATGATTCTGATAATACTGAATCAATTTTAATTGATGAGTCAATTCCAGAACAAAGTATTCCTGAAATTCCAGAGCAAAATATTCCCGAAATTCCAACTGAAAGTTTTGATGATTAATGTCATGATGTCATAGTAGATACTAATTAATACCTTTTTAACGTTATGGCACAGTTTATGAAAATTATAAAATAAAAAAAATGAGTAAAATTAATATTAAACCACTTGCAGATAGAGTACTAGTTCAGCCATCTGAAGCTGAAACTACTACATCATCTGGTATTATCATTCCAGATACTGCTAAAGAGAAACCTCAAAGAGGAAAGATTGTTGCAGTTGGTCCTGGGACAAAAGAAAATCCAGTTACACTTAAAGCTGGGGATATGGTTCTTTATGGAAAATATTCAGGAACTGAACTCCAACATGAGGGCATCGACTACTTAATAATGAAGGAAAGTGATATCCTAGCAATTGTATAACTTAATTTAAAAGAAAATGGCAAAAAAAATCGAATTTGATATTGAAGCACGTGACGGCATAAAGCGAGGAGTTGATGCTCTAGCAAACGCCGTTAAAGTTACATTAGGACCAAAGGGTAGAAATGTAATTATTGGAAAATCTTTTGGCGCACCACAAGTCACCAAAGACGGTGTCACTGTTGCTAAAGAAATTGAACTTAAAGATAATCTTGAAAACATGGGTGCTCAAATGGTAAAAGAAGTGGCATCTAAAACTAATGATCTTGCAGGTGACGGGACTACTACCGCAACAATTCTTGCTCAATCTATTGTAACAGAAGGTCTAAAAAATGTTGCTGCTGGAGCCAATCCAATGGATTTAAAAAGAGGAATCGACAAAGCGGTTAGTTCAGTAGTAGATACTCTTGAGAAACAATCAGTTGAAATTGGAAGCGCATCGGAAAAGATACTCCAAGTTGCAAGTATTTCTGCTAATAATGATGATAATATTGGAAAACTAATTACTGAGGCATTTGAAAAAGTTGGTAAAGAAGGAGTAATTACAGTTGAAGAAGCAAAGGGAACTGACACTTATGTAGATGTTGTTGAAGGGATGCAATTTGACAGAGGTTATATTTCACCATACTTTGTCACAGATTCCGAAAAGATGGAAGCAGACCTTGATACTCCTCAAATCCTAATCACTGATAAAAAGATATCTGTGATGAAGGATCTTCTACCTATTCTAGAACCTGTTGCACAATCTGGTAAACCTCTTCTAATAATCGCTGAAGATATAGATGGTGAGGCATTAGCAACTTTAGTTGTCAATAAACTTAGAGGATCTCTAAAAATTGCCGCTGTTAAAGCTCCGGGTTTTGGCGATAGAAGAAAAGCAATGTTAGAAGATATTGCAATACTAACTGGTGGTACAGTTATTTCAGAAGAGAGAGGCTTTACACTTGAGAATACTACAATAGATATGCTTGGTACTGCAGAAAAAGTAACTATAGATAAGGATAATACCACTATCGTCAATGGAGCAGGTAATAAGAAAGATATTAAATCTAGGGTTAGCCAGATAAAGGCTCAAATAGAGACAACTACATCAGATTATGATAAAGAAAAACTTCAAGAAAGACTTGCAAAATTAGCCGGTGGAGTAGCAGTCCTGTATGTTGGTGCTCCTTCTGAAGTTGAGATGAAAGAGAAAAAAGACAGAGTTGATGATGCGCTTCATGCTACGCGAGCTGCAATAGAAGAAGGAATTGTAGCCGGTGGTGGTGTTGCACTTCTAAACTCTAAAAACAACTTGGATAAATTAAAATCTTCAAATGCAGATGAATTAACAGGTATTCAGATTGTGAATAAGGCAGTTGAAGCACCTCTCAGAACTATTGTTGAAAACTCCGGAGGAGAGGGTTCTGTTGTTGTATCAAAAGTTCTCGATGGAGATAAGAATTTTGGATATAATGCAAAAGAAGGCATGTATGTTGATATGCTGAAAGAAGGTATTATCGATCCTAAAAAAGTAACAAGAGTTGCTCTAGAAAATGCAGCATCTGTTGCTGGGATGATTTTAACTACTGAATGTGCACTTGTTGACATAAAAGAAGATAACCCTGCACCAATGCCGCCAATGGGTGGAGGCGGAATGCCTGGAATGATGTAATTAAATTTACCTCAAAATATAAAAACCTGCTTTCAAGCAGGTTTTTTTGTACTTTTGTTTTTCTTCTTATGAAAAAAATTTCTTCAGCACTAATTTCAGTTTTTAATAAAAATAAAATTGATAATCTATGTCATATTCTTTCCGAAAACAATGTTAGAATATATTCTACTGGGGGAACTTATTTACATATAAAAAAACTTGGAATCAAGGCTAAAAAGGTTGAAGATTTAACATCGTATCCATCTATTTTAAATGGTAGAGTAAAAACTCTTCACCCAAAAGTATTTGGAGGAATACTAAAAACAAATTCAAAGTCTGATATTGAAGACTCTAAAATATATGAAATTCCTAATATTGATCTTGTAGTAGTTGATCTTTATCCTTTTGAAGATACAGTTAAGAACTCAAATAGTCATAAAGATATAATTGAGAAGATTGATATAGGTGGGATCTCCCTTATTAGAGCGGCTGCTAAAAATTATGAAAATGTTGTTTGTGTTTCATCTGAAAGTCAATATGATGAATTAATTGATATTATCAAGAATGAATGCAAGACCAATATCGAGTATAGAAAAAAACTTGCAGTTGAAGCATTTAACAAAAGTTCAAACTATGACTCAAATATTTCATATTATTTAAATAAAGGAGGCCTTAATCCAGACTCCGATAAGGATATTATAAAAGAACTAAGATATGGAGAAAATCCTCATCAAAAGGGAAGGTTTATTGGTCAAGTTGATAAAATATTTACACAAATTCATGGAAAACAAATATCATATAATAATCTTTTAGATATTGACGCAGCTGTGAGTCTTCTTAAAGATCTGGAGACAAAAAAATCAGTTTTTTTAATTCATAAACATAATAATCCATGTGGTCTAGCAATAAGGGATACATTATTAGAAGCTTACTTAGATTCACTATCTTGTGATAATATATCTGCATTTGGTGGAATTTTAACCTCTAATAAAACTGTTGATATTGAAACTGCTGAGGAGATAAATAAGCTATTTTTCGAGGTTATAATTGCTCCAGATTTTAGTGATAATGCCCTTAAATTATTAAAATCTAAAAACAATAGGATAATTTTAAAATTAAAGTGTTATCCAGAAAATAAAATTCAAATTAGATCATGTCTCAATGGTATCCTTGAACAAGACTCAGATTGTCTAATAGAAAAATATGAAGACTTTAAGGTTGTAACAAAAAAATCACCTAATTCTTCGATGTTTGACGATCTTGCTATTGCGTCAATTGTCACTAAACATTTAAAATCTAATTGTATAGCAATTGTAAAAGACAAACAATTAATTGGATCTGGAATGGGTCAAGTATCAAGAATAGATGCTTTGAATCAGGCTATTGAAAAATCTAAAAAATTTGGATTTGATTTAAAAGGATCTTGTCT
>CESM01233669.1_pt1 | contig 12340 bp, 4 predicted proteins | sample 361421 | NCBI WGS metagenome assembly CESM01 (sample SAMEA2622219, study PRJEB7988) | marine metagenome | isolation source: saline water (ENVO:00002010), including | reverse complement strand
AGAAGTCCAGGCGGAAGGATGGAGCTACAACATTGAGTATGACTATGAGTTCATACCCGATACAAATAATGAAATCCCTATTCCAAACAACGTTCTCCAGATTGACCCTTCTCCTGAATACACTTTAATTGATGTCGTCAATCGTCGTGGCAAGCTTTACGACAAAGTAAACCACTCATATAAATTTACCGAAAAAATTAAGTGCGATGTTGTTTGGTTGTTTGATTGGATCGATCTTCCCAAACCTATTCAAGACTATATTGTTGCTAGATCTGCAACGATTGTTTCATCACGCATCGTAGGTGATACAAATCAGTTCCAAATGCTTGGACAGAAAGAAGCATACAACCGTGCAATGGCTCTTGAGTATGAATGTAATCAAGGTGACTACACATACTTTGGACATCCACGAGGAAATAATTCCTATATCAGCTACAAACCGTACCATGCATTGTATCGTTAATGGCAGCAGTAACTCAAACAATTAGTAACTTTCTTGGCGGCGTTAGTCGTCAACCTGATCAAAAAAAACTACCTGGTCAGCTCAGAGAGTGTACAAATGCGTATCCTGATCCTACGGCTGGCCTAACCAAAAGGCCAGGTTTTAAATTTCTGAAGAACCTCACTGCAGCTGCGGATACTGCATACTCTGCAGGACAGTTAGATAACAACCAATGGTTCTATATTAATCGAGATAATGATGAGAAATATCTAGGCGTCCTTAATCATGACAGTAATGGCAATATCAAAATTATCAACCTTATCCCTGACAGCAATGGAAATCTAGCTGAATGTACCGTCACCTATTCCAATAACGGTATATCGGGTTATGATCCAAAAACCTATGTCACTACTACTAAAGATAATTTAAAGGTACTTACTGTTCAAGACACTACAATTATTACTAATAAAAGTGTCACGGTTGCAGCGTTAGCTGCTCCAGCTGCGACCACTGCAAACAATGCTACGGTACGTCTTACTGGAGTCGAATATAGCGCCAACTATAAAGTTGATATCAACGGTCAAAGCTACACCAAGCTGACCCGCAATGCTGATGAATTCACTCCCAGTGGAACTAACAAAGCGCTTGCTGCTGATGACATACTTTCTGATCTTGAAACAGGTATTAATGCTCTTAATATTTCAGGGTTAACTGTAACTCGACTTTCTACAACACTTGAACTTTCGTGTACGTCTGCGATTACAGTAGTTGCTACAGGCGGGAAGGATTCTACAAAACTCACTGCGTTTAGTGGAACTGTAGAAAATGTATCAAAGCTCCCTGAAGAGTCTGTTCAAAATAGAGTCGTTAAAATCATCAATACTGAATCAGAAAACGACAGTTACTATGCAAAGTTTATTCCTAATAGCGGTACTTCTGGTCCTGGTTTTTGGGAAGAAACACTTGGACCTGGTATGTCGCCTGGTCTGGATGCACGTACCATGCCGCATGAGTTGGTTAATACAGGACTAAATACATTTGTATTTCAACCAATTTCATACACTGCAAGGTTGATTGGAGATGACACCACTAATAGTCATCCTAGTTTTGTAGACAGTAAAATTGAAGATGCATTCTTTCATAATAACAGACTAGGTTTCCTTACTAATGACAATGTATCTATGAGTCAGGTTGGTGAGTTTTTTAACTTCTACCACATCTCAGCTCTTGCCGTGACTGACGCAGATCCTGTTGATATCAGCTGCTCTAGTGTTAAACCAGCTGTTGTTACTGCAGTTATTCCTACTACACAAGGCTTGATTTTATTTAGTAAGAATCAGCAATTTATTATGTTCTCGGATACTGAGGTGTTGACACCATCATCAGCTGTTATCCGTACCATTTCTAGTTATGAAATGGACACTAAAATCAGTCCTGTCGATGTGGGTAATTACTTAGCCTTTGTCAGCAAGACACCTGGTTACTCCAGAATCTTTGGTATGCAAACCAGAGGTTCACAAGAGAATCCTATTGTTCTAGATATTAGTCGTGTCGTTTCTGAATGGGTTCCTGATCTTGTAGAAGAGATGCTTGCTAGCCCAGCTAATGGCTTTATTGCACTGTACGGGAAAACATCTAATTGTATTTGGTACTACCGTACATACAATGATGGGCAAGAAAATGTCTTGCAATCTTGGTACAAATGGGAAATGCCTGGCAATGTGCTTTTCAGTGTTGTTGATAACGACCGCATGTATTGTGTTTTAAAAATGACCAGCTCTTCACTGTTGGGTCAGTATGCACTACTAACTGCCAGTCTTACCCAAACCCCGGAAGATCAGATTCTAATTAATAACGATGGCCAGCAAATTAATCCATATTTGGACATGTATGCTGTAGCAAACAATGTTGTTTATGATCCAACTACAAAAGTATCTAAGTGTTATCTACCATACTTTGATGTGCCGGGTCTGACACCACAGTTAATTGTTAAAGGAGATGCAGATGCGTTTGATGGCATTGTCCAATCAGGTTTTGCTTTAAACCCTAGTAGAGGTGACGATACTAACTCTGCTGATCCTAACCACCATGGTAACCATTTTATTGTCCCAGGCCGTGATCTTTCAAATGTTGCTTCTGATGTAATCGTCGGCTACTCATTTGATTTCAATGTGGAGTTGCCTAATATTTATTTCTCGATGGACCCAGAAGGTAAAAGATCTGACTTCACTGCAAACGTGACTATTGCAAGGATGAAATTTGCAGTTGGTTTGTCTAGTGGCATTGGATTTAAAATTAAAGCAAGAGGGCGTACTGAATGGACAGATATTACGCCAACACTCGATGCTGATTATTATTTGTCAGATGACGTTCCATTAGAGGAACAGAATGTATTTACATTGCCAATCCATCAACGATCTGAAAATGTAAATGTACGATTATTTAGCAACTCGCCTTTTCCTTTGTCCTTAATTTCAATGATGTGGGAAGGAAACTATTCACCACGATTCTACAAGAGGATGTAAATGGACCCATTAACTATAGCCGGTACAGTAAGCACGGTTGCAAGTGTACTAGGTACTGGCTTCAATATATTCGGTAGTAACTCTAGTAACAACGCAGCCGAGAAAGCAGCAAAGCAACAATATAAACAAGCTAAAGAGTTATATGAATTTGACTGGGACCAGTCCCTTAGAAAATATAACTATGCCAAAAGTACAGTAGATGTACAACGGCAAAATGCTGAGAACATTCGTTCCTATAGGACCAAACTAGCGACTGACGCTTGGGAGCATCAAAACCTTATTCGTGAGTATGAGTACGTCAATAAGGTTAAACAGTTCAATAGATCTGAACAGCAATTTGAAGATCAGATGGCGTTAAATCAAGCCTCTGCTGGAATTGCGCGTAATGACGCTGGACAAGCATTTAAAGAAGCACAGCTGTCTATGAACTTTGACAGAGAAAGTCTTGCTCGTGATTTATATCAAGCTATGGATACCTCTGCCTTTGTTAAGGCTGAGATTGCTTTTAAAAGAAACGCATCTATTGATGAGGCTAGCACTCGACGCAGGCAAAACGAATTTGAGTACCAAACTAAAGCAGCTGAACAGGCCTTTACAGCACAAGAAAATTCTGTAAAAGCTTTACTTGGGGAAGGTCAAGCCCGTGTTCGTGGAGGAGCTGGTAGATCAAAAGGACGTGTAATACAAAGTATGCTTGCAGCCGCTGGTCGTAACCAGGCACAGGTTGTTCAAACCATGGCTAACGCAGAGCAACAGTTTAAAATTCAAGCTACTTCCATTGATCAAAATATGGTCAATGCTATCAATATCGCTGATCTTCAAAATGCACAGCAAGATAACGATATTGATTATAAGCGTGAAACTTATAACCAAAACCTAAGGGAACTCAGTGCTTCACTAGAAAGTGCTCAAGCTGCTTACAGCAGTAACTTGATGAAGATTGATCGTGACAAGCAACAAGCTGATATGAATGCTCATTACAGCAGAATGCTTGAACCTGATATTGGTCCTGAAATTCCTAAACCTATTGAGCTTCCTCAATCAATATTCCTTGATCCTCTCAAACCTGTTAAAGGTCCAAAACCTAGAAAGAACGCACCACAAACAACCTCTGCGTGGACTACTTTTGCACAAGCTGCAGCTGGAGTCGGTGACGCTGTAAAGGGATATGCACAACTTGGCAATGCAGCCGGTTGGTTTAATTAATTAACTTATGGATTAAATGTCTAAATTCAAAGGGTACGCCCAAGCAACTGGATTTAAAACGACACAGATACCTGACACTACAAAAAAAATCCGAGAGGAAGGCGATCGTACGACACGTCGTATGCAGCGCAATTTTGAAGCTAATCAGGCCAATACTCGTGCTGTGTTAGATGCGCTTAATGATAAATATCGACTCGAACAACAGAATAGAGAGTTTGTTTTTGACTTAGAATCTGAGAACAAACAGCAGATCCGCCAGCAAATGGTAGATAATGCTGCAACTGCTGCTAAAAATAGCCAAACTATTGCTGATAGAAACAAAGAAACTTTTGCTCAACTAGCTTCTCTTTCTTCAACGGCTGCAAAGATATCAGGCGAATATGCTACAGACCTTGTTAAAAGCAGTAAAGCTAAAGGCGAAGAGCTTGGCAATATTATTGCTATGGCTGGAGGCTCGTACGCTGAGATTGAATATCTTAGAAGTGTTGAAAAGGCTCACATTAAAAATGATGAGAAATTCAATACTATCTTTAACAAACTGCTCGCTAACGGTGCTCCTAACGATCTCCTAGAGCAAATTAAAAATGCTAATTCATCAACATTCTATGGTCTCAAGAAGACCATGTTTGTTAATGCAGGAATGGACTATTCAAATGTCCTGGCTGCTAATGAAGCTGCACCTCTGTTTGATACTAATGGAAACAACCTAGGTCTCACACTTGGCCAAGCCCGTTCTATGGGTCTTGATTATAAAGATCAAATTGAGGCGCAAGAACTTAGAAATAGATCTGAATTCATTTCTGAGTATGGAAGTGCTAGTGACCCTATGGTTGCTAAATATCTTTTTCCAAAGATGCTTGAGGTTGAACGTGCTAATGCTCGTGCGTTTGAGGCTAAAAGACTTCAGCGCATGGAAACAGAAGGTGCGCTTAAGAAGCAGCAGTTTTGGGTAGATACTTTTGACAGTGTTGCTGGTGATGACCGTGATCGAATTGCTGCAGGCTGGAGTGCTGTTCAGGCTCATCAATTCAAAGGCGTTGCCCGTGAGGAATGGCTCAATTCATTAACGGCCCTGGCTAACAATGGTCGTTTTGGAACCATAGATGAAGGGCTTCGGTTTTTTAATACATTACTTTCATTCCCAGTCTCAATAAATGGTGGACCACCTAAAGCTTTTGAGGATCAATTTCCTAATTCACAAGGCTTAAAAAATTTAAGAAGCGCAATTATTGCGTCAGCTGAAAATACCCAGTCTACCAATCAAAAGCTCAAAGACGCAGATAGAGATCGTCGAAGTATAGAATTACAAGAGTGGGTTTATGAAAACTCAGGAACTTTTGACGATGATTTTGTCAGAGATGCTTTGCTTAAGGACGCTCAATCCGCGGGACTTATTACAGATGAAACAAAAGCTATTTTGTTTAATCATAGTGCTGATGCACCAGGCCGTCGAAAGCAGATCTTAGAGCTTCGACAAGAAGAACGGGACGGCACACTTACGTTGAGTGATTTTAATGGAATCTTTGATCCATTGGTACTCAAAGAATTTGAGGCAACAAGAAAACGTCTTGCCGATAATGTTGCAAATTTAAGTCAAAGTAATGACAGCGTACGCAGTGATTTCCGTGCTCGACTAAGCAACAAATTAGGAATGATGCCACTTTCTACAAGTTCTAAAAGCTTTTCACTTAATAGGGCTTTAGACCATTTGATGCGTCGGTATCAGCAGGATATGGCCAAGGATATGGGTGGCACTGTTACTCGCGAAGAACAGCAAAGGGCAATTATAGATAGATTAATAAAAGAAGTAGATTCAGATACTGGTAAATATGCAATTTCAGGTATTGATGGTGCTTTAGAAACACGGGGTGGACTGCCCTTCTTTGTAAATTTTGACCCACAAAGTGAAACTTACATTCCATCAGAACTTCCAAGTGTCTTACCAAGGCAAGTACTTATCAATTCTAAAAACGATAAAAACTATGCATTAACTACGAAATTTATTTCTCCAAACGCAGCAAGTCGATATCTAAATCAAATTAAACAAGACAACCTTACCGTGATACCTCCAATATTTCATCAGTTATCTAATGCTACTGGTCTTGATGCACATGTAATTCTACAAAAGCAGATTGAGCTGCAGTATCCTGACGAAGCAAAAGGACTAACAATTAACCCTGATCTTTATCAAAACGTGATGTCATCACTTGGTGACTCAGCAGAGGCAGCAGAGCTGAATAGCATTCTTACTGTACCTTCAAGTCCAAATCTTTTTACAGCGATGATTGCTGGTGGCAATAAAGTCCATCGAGTCAGAGTTGATGAAAATGGATTTTATGATGTCATATCTTTGGCTAGAGCTTCAGGATTCCGTGCTCCACATGTTATGGCAGCGATCTGGGCAAATGAAACTCGTTGGGGCAGAAGTCTTTCTGGTAAAAATAATCTATTTAATATCAAATCTCAAGATGGTTCAGGTACACCAAGGAACGTAGAAGAGGTTGACGAGCAGGGTAATACATACATGGAACCTTCAATGTTCCGTGACTACGACACTCCTGCCCAGTCAGCAGAGGATTTTATCAATTTTATTAGTAAATATCCTGGAGTTGCTGAAGCTAGCACTCCACGTGAAATGCTCCAAGCTCTTCAAAATGGCGGGTATGCAACAAACCCAACATATGCCGACGACGTATCTGCTGTTGTAGCAGATTTTGTTGATCCTGATGCACCATTTATTCAATATGATGGCCCAGCAGCAACTGATCCTAACTATCAGTCTGCAACGCTTCAGCACATCTACAACACTAATAACCTTGGCTTCGGTTCAACGGGTCCTCACACAGATGTGAAGCAACTGGATAACAAAAGAACTCCTGACGTTAATGAGCAATACACTGACTTTGATCCATATGATAAAGAGTTGGGCGAATACTTACTTATTGATGATGATGAGTATGGTAAAAAAGTACCTATTCACCGTCCAGGTTATTCAGATGGATTCCAAGAACATTTGAATAGACGTTCACATGGTGGTTACGATTACCTTCACCACATGAATACTCCTGTTTATATCAAACCTCCTGCGAAAGTGGTCTATTCCGATCGTCAAGATGGTACTGATATTATGATTGTTGAACTTCCAAGTGGCCGAAGATTTCAACTTATTCACGGATTGGATGCAAGATAATGAACGAAGAAGAACTAAACAACGAACAAGAAGATCTTAATACAGATCTAGCTAGAGATAGTTTAGCTGATGAATACATTGCTGAATACGAAGAGCAAGGTGATCCCATCTACGCTCAACCAGAGCCAGAACCTCAACCAGAACTAACACCTCCTGAACCAGAAGAGCCTGAGGAACAACCGTCAACACCTGAAATGCTACGTCCAGTAGCTGAAGCTGTTGCTGCTATTCCTATTAGCGCCATTGACTTTGGAATGGATGTGGTCGGTATGGTGCCGGGGCTAGGCCATCTGGATGATGCTTATGACGACGCTACTAAATTTAAAAATCCGTATATCCAGAAGTTTAGGGAAGTATCTAGCATTATTCTCCCGTCAATGCTTGGCACAGGATTAGTTGTTAACTCCTTACGTGGTGCATCTAGGCTTGCACAAATGCCAAAGCTTATGAAAGCACTTACCGGCATTGGAGCTGTAGCTGCTGTTGACGCTGGTGTCACCTATGTCAGTGATACTACTGAAGAAGGGGACAATCTACTTAGAGGACTTGATGATCTTACTGGTGGTGCATTAAATATCCCTGATAATTTGATGACCCTTGATAGCGACTCTACTGAAGTACGTCGTTATAAAAATACTGTTGAGGCAGTTGGTCTAAGCATCTTTGGAGATATCCTTGGATACGGAATTAATTTTGGCAAAGCACTTAAGAGTGGCAAAGTCAAGGAATTCATGGATTGGTTTAAACCTAGTGATGACGCTGCTAAGGCATTTAAAGCGTCTAAGCAACGTGAAGCTCCTGATATCCGTCCAGGTGAGCCTCCTATTGAAGCTACTGTTAGAAACAACACAAGTCATCGTGATTGGCAAAAAGATGATTCGGTAATCACCAGAGCTTCAATTGATGAAATGGAAGGTAAGCCACCTAGTGCTGCCTACGACCCTATGTCTCAGCAAAAGATTGCGTCAGAATCTACTAATGCAACATTGAGTGTTGAGCCAGCTGCTGCAGTTAAAAATGCTGTTGATATTCATACCTTACAAAGGGGTGCTTCTGGTGACGCTGTTACTGTTGCAACCGAAAGCCAATATAAATTCATTTCACGTGGAGTTAAAGCTGCTCGTACAGTCCCACAAGCTGCTGCAAAAGCAGTTGAAGAGGCTGGTGTCTTTCAATATACAGCTAACGGTCTAAAAGGTTTTAGTAAGGACTTAGATGACGCTGCTTTGGAATTTTATGTTCCAGCTATGTCAGCCAAAACTAAAGAAGAATTGGACGCTACGTTTTTGTCTAAGCGAAACCGTATGTATATCTATGGTGATAACTTTGTTGAGTATGCGACAGAGGATCAGACACGTGGAGCAATGATGGCTATGCGTACTCTTACGGATACTTATCTAGGTAAACCTGTAGCTGCTTCTTCAGCCAGACTGCTAAAAACAAATGCAAACGAGATTACTTCTATTGCTAATGGTGCAGTGAAGTTTGAAGAGATTGCAGATCCAAAGCGTGTCAGAACTATGATTTTGGATCGTATGCAGTATCTAATGCAGGAGGTTGCACTTAATAAGTACATTTCTGGTTGGCAACTTGCTAATAAGAAGCTTTCAAAGCGTCTTCAAGAACTTAAACCAGGTGACGATACTGACGAAATTGTACAAAGAGTACTTCAAGAGTTCGATGAGAATGCTGCTTTACAAGTTCAAAAATCCAAAAAACTAAGGGATGAAATTGAAGTTGTATTTGAATCTGATCCTGAGATGGCTAGGCCGCTTATCGATGCTTTTGCTATGTCAAAAGGTGATATTAATACTATTGATTCAATGATGAGATGGGCAGAGTCACAGATCTCCAAGAGAAGCCTCCTGGTATCACCTAAAGAAGGTATGTCTATGTTTGCTCAAGGTCTTTGGGCAGTGAGATATAACAATGTACTTTCTGGTTTGTCTGCACTTAGAGCAGGTGTCGGTAACACTACTAACCTTCTGTTTAAATCTGCGACTGCAATGACTGGTCACGGACTTGAAGGTTTGTTTACTCGTGACTTTTCTAAATTTAGAAGAGCTACGTACGCTCATGGAGCAATGCTTGAAACCAATCGTCGAGCATTGAGTCACGCTTGGGATGCTTGGAAACGTACTAATGATGATCCACGAGCCTTTATGGATCTAATGCGTAAGGATCGTCTAGTTGCACGTGACGATGCTCAGTGGGATTTGATGCAGCAAATTGCTGATAACAAATGGGCACCTAATGGTGATACAGGCAAGCTGACCATGTGGAACTGGACAAAGATGAATAGAGATATTGCTGAATCATCTTGGATGCGTTGGGGAACTAATGCCATGATTGCTGCTGACCAGTATGCCAATGTTTCACTGGCTCATGTAAAAGCACGCATGATGGCATATGAGGAAGTATCACAGAAAGCTGGATTTAAATTGTCTAGAGATAAAGAGCTGATTGCAGCTGCTGAGAAAAAACACTACGATAAAATGTTTGATAAGAATGGTCTTATTACAGATGATGCTGTCAAGCATAGCGCTGGTGAACTTGCTCTCAACCTTGATGACGCTGCTTCAGATGCAATCAACTCAATTACTTCACGAGTCCCTGCACTAAAATCTCTTTTTATGTTCCCTCGTACTGGTATCAATGCCTTACGTTTGGGTCTAACTTACACACCTATTGCAGCTATTCCTGGTTCAGGAAGAATGGCAAAAATTCTTACTGCTAATACACCTGAAAAGATTACGGAAGCTTTAGTAGAACACGGTATTAAAAGTAATGATCCTGCGCGTGAACTGATTTATCAGAACTTAAAAGCTGAATACAAAGGTCGTATAGCGATGGGCAGTTTAATGATTGCTTCACTGATGGGATATGCAATGTCTGGCAATGTCCGTGGCAATGGTCCTGTCAACGGCAGAGAACGTCAGCAGATGAAAGATACTTATAATTGGACTCCGAAAACAATCAAGATTGGTGGTAAGTGGGTTTCTTATGCTGGTGTTGAACCCTTTGACACTATTCTTTCTTTAGTTGGTGATTTGGCTCTTTACAGTACTGACATTGGTAGTAGTTTAACTGAAGACGCTATGTCCAAAATCTCTTGGACATTAGCTGCTGGTTTTACTAACAAGACTTTTATGTCTGGTTTAGAGCCTCTTGTGAAACTATCCACTGGTGATGAAACTGCTATGGCACGTTTACTCGCTAATGAAGCTAGAGCAATGGTTCCAATGTCTGGTGCATTAGGTGTGTTTGCCAATGCATTGAGTTCCTCTCAGAAGGATATTCATAAAGACATGATTGGGTATGTACGTAATAGACTGCCCCTTACTAATGAGTACCTGCCTGAAAGAATCGACTTCTGGACTAATAAACCTATTAATGATATTGACAATCCCTACCTACGTGCGCTGAACGCTTTTAATCCTGTTCCTATTAGTGAGGGTAAGGAGCCTTGGCGTGAGTGGATGATGAGAACTGGTTGGACAGGTACAAGCCTTCTCCGTAAGGACAGTACTGGTTTGTATGAGTATTCACCTGACGAACGTGTTCAAATCTATAAGGAAATGGGGAAAATGCAATTGTGGAGGCAGGTTGAAAAGTTGATGGAATCGAAAGCAATCAATGATGAATTGAGAGATCTTCGAGAGTATCGTGCAAAAAATCCGAATGTCTCCTTTGTGGAGCTTAAGACTAGATACACGCTTACACATCAAATGCTTGACGGTATCGTTAGGGATGCTCAAAAAATGGCTGAAGCTAAAATCCTTGCCCGCAACCCAGGTATGTTAGAAAAAATTCGATATGCCCAAGCTGTAAAAGGATATATGAAGCAAGGAAAGGTGAAAAAAGCAGCACAAATTGCTGAAGAATTCCAGCTTGATCTTGACGCGCTTAAGTAAATCAATTAGTTAAAACTAGCCAATGGCAACTACACAAAATACATACACAGGTAATGGCAGTACAACTGCCTTTTCATTTACTTTTCCATATCTTGAAGTTTCAGACATTAAGGTAAGTCTTGATGCTGTAGATACAACTGCATACACACTGTCAAACGCTACTACTATTGCTTTCACTACTGCTCCAGCTGTTGGGGCAGCAATTCGTATTTATCGTAAAACTAACTTTGATAACCTGAATGCAACCTTTTATCCTGGCTCTGCAATCAGGTCGTCGGATCTAAACAATAACTTTACCCAGAACCTATACGTCACGCAGGAGTCAGATCGTGCTGTAAGCATCGCTGATGCCACTGCCAATAGCGCAGTTACTACAGCTAACAATGCTGACGCTTCAGCTACAGCGGCTGTGAGTACGGCAAACACTGCATCGACTAATGCAACAAGTGCAGTCAACACAGCTAACCAGGCTGCTAGCGATGCGACTTATGCTGTCACCCAATCAAACAATGCAGTTTCTACTGCAAGCAGTGCACAGAGTGTTGCTACTGCAGCAAGCTCTGCAGTGTCTCAGGCGCTGTTGTTTACGTTGGTTGCAAACGTAGCGTCGATCCCTTCCAGTCCTATTGATGGAGATTCAATTGAGGTTGGTGATAGCACTACGATTGAAAACTTTGTACCACTCAGTGGAGCACCTGCAGGCTATGTAGGTGCAGCTGGGTTGTCAGTACGTATTAGATGGAATGAAGCTGGTAGTACTTGGGTATGGCTTAACTACTTCGCTAATGACACTGAGACACGTTATCTAAAGCGTAGCCTGCCTCAAGTCTATGGTGATGCAACAAACGGTTCAGGTAAGTTACAGCTGAACTGTGAGAACAACTCACACGGTGTCAAGATCCAAGGTCCACCACATAGTGCAGCTGCTAACTATACGTTGACACTGCCAAACACCACAGGTACTAATGGTCAAGCACTGGTCACTGATGGTGCTGGTCAACTCGATTGGAACACTGTTGATAAGGCAGTTATTGAGCTTACTGACTTTGCGTATGAGCCAAGT
>CESM01034135.1_pt1 | contig 12342 bp, 12 predicted proteins | sample 361421 | NCBI WGS metagenome assembly CESM01 (sample SAMEA2622219, study PRJEB7988) | marine metagenome | isolation source: saline water (ENVO:00002010), including | reverse complement strand
GATATCAATGGATTGAAAGAACTTCTCAAAACAATTTATAACTAAAAAAAAATAATATGAAAAAAATTGAAGCAATCATTAGAAAATCTAAGTTTGATGATGTAAAAAAAGCGCTTCACAATGTTGAGGTCAACTTCTTTAGCTATTGGGATGTTACCGGGGTTGGTAACGAAAAAGAAGGACACGTATATCGAGGAATATCCTATAGTACCTCTGAAATCCAAAGAAGATACTTATCAATAGTTGTGTCAGATTCATTCGTTGAAAAAACTATAAATGCAATTATTGAAACTGCAGCAACTGATAAAGTTGGCGACGGTAAAGTATTCATCTTACCTGTTGATGAGGCCTACAGAATAAGAACTGGAGAAAAAGGAAACGAATCATTAAACTAAACTAAAACAATAATTTAATATGGAAACGACTATACTAACAGTAAATAACGTATGGATGATGATCTGTACTGCGCTTGTATTTTTTATGCATTTAGGCTTCTCATTTTTAGAGATAGGGCTTACACGCCAAAAGAATACAATTAATATCTTATTTAAAAACTTTTTTGTAATTACAGTAGGACTTTTACTCTATTGTTTAGGAGGTTTTAATTTAATGTACCCTGGTTTTGAGGATGGAGAGATGGGAATATTTAAATTTGCAGGCTTTGGAATAACAGCCCCTGAAGGGGGAATGGGTTTTGGATACGCAGATGGAGGCTATACCTGGTGGACTGACTTCTTATTCCAAGGAATGTTTGCTGCCACTGCTGCAACAATTGTATCTGGTGCCGTTGCTGAACGGATAAAACTTGGCGGTTTTATGCTTTTTTCAATCCTTTATGTGGGTCTTGTATATCCAATTGTTGGATCCTGGAAATGGGGGGCTGGGTTCCTTGATGCATGGGGATTCTATGATTTTGCCGGCTCGACTTTAGTTCACTCAGTTGGTGGATGGGGAGCTTTAATAACAATTTATCTTTTAGGAGCACGAATTGGTAAGTTTGATAGTGACGGAAATTCAAAAGCTTTGCCAGGCCATAACTTACCTATTGCTTCTGCTGGGGTATTTATACTTTGGTTAGGTTGGTTTGGTTTTAATGGTGGTTCAGTTTTATCAGCCGATCCAACACTAACCTCATTAACCCTTGTTACTACCTCTTTGGCTGCTGCCTCTGGTGGAGTATCAGCTGCATTTTTTTCAAATATATTGTACAAAAATTTTGATTTAACAATGTTTATGAATGGTGTTTTAGGAGGCCTTGTTGGAATTACGGCAGGAGCAGATCAAATGAGCCCAACAGATGCGATTTTGATTGGCATCATTGCAGGCGTAGTTGTTGTGCTAGGTATCTCATTAATTGACAAACTTAAATTGGATGATCCGGTTGGGGCTGTGGCAGTTCACTTGATTTGTGGAATTTGGGGTACTCTTGCTGTTGGGATCTTTGGAGAATTAGCAGGATTTGACCAATTTTTAGTGCAACTAATTGGTGTTGGAATTGTTGGTGCATTTTGTGTAATAACTTCATTTATAATCCTAACTATTGTTAAAGCTACAACTGGATTAAGAGTTGATAAAGAAGAAGAAATAAATGGACTTGACATCTCAGAACACGGCATGGAAGCATATGCTGATTTTAGAACTAACGAGGGATAATTATTAACCATATTCTTAGTTATTTTAGCCTTCGGTTCTCCGAAGGCTTTTTTTTATCGTTTAATTAAAATGCTTAAAATATTGCACTCCGACGCTGATTCTGTATTTTTGACAAAAATTTAATTGTGAATCACATAACGATTTTGATGTATTGTTCTGATCAAAAGGGTATTATTGCTACCGTTACAAACTTTATTCATCAGAAAGGGGGAAATATTACATATATAGATCAGTATGTAGACAGACCAAATGAAGCATTTTTTATGCGTATTGAGTGTGATTTCATGGATGACTCATTTAATCTTTCGAAATTCCAGAAAAATTTTAACAACAATATTGGGAATCGATTTTCATTAAATTGTAATTTTTATTTAAAAAGTGATAAACCAAAGATGGCAGTCTTTGTATCCAAATACGATCATTGTCTTTACGATATTTTAGCAAAACAACAGTCTGGAGAATTAGCGGCTGAAATCCCCTTTATTTTAAGTAATCATCCGGATTTAGAAATAATTGCCAAGCGGTTTGAAGTTCCTTTTCATCATATCCCATTTTCAAAAGAAACTAAATCAGATGCTGAAAATATGCAGCTTGAATTACTAAAAAAATATAAAGTTGATTTTATTGTTTTAGCAAGATATATGCAAATTATCTCCTCAAAACTTATTGATCAGTATAATCAAAAAATAATTAATATACATCATTCGTTTTTACCAGCTTTTCCGGGAGCAAAACCATATCATTCGGCATATAATAGAGGAGTTAAAATAATTGGAGCTACAAGTCACTACGTAACAGAGGAGTTAGATGCTGGCCCAATTATTGAACAAGATATCACAAGGGTTTCGCATTTAAATTCAATAGCTGACTTTATCGAGAAAGGAAGAGATTTGGAGAGAATTGTTCTGCTTCGAGCACTTAAACTTCATGTAAATAGAAAGGTGATGGTTTATGGTAACAAAACAGTTATTTTTTCCTAAGAATTTGATTCATTGAGGAAACCAAGCATCCCAGTATTGAATTTATCAGGTTTTTCCACATTTACCACGTGACCACAGTCCTCAATTACTAATAGATTTGAATCAGGGTGAATTTCTACAACTTTCCTTACTGAAGGTAAAAACATGTAATCTTGTTCTCCCATAATATAAAGGGTTGGAATTTGAATAGCTTGTTTTCGAAAAATTTTTAGCAGAGGTATAACTTCGGAAGTTAATTTAAACCAACGGATAAATTCTTTTTGGTATAATTTTTTTGCCTCACGAATGAAAAGAATTCTTGACTCTCTATGGTTTCTATTGGGCATGATTATAAAAGCAAAAAATCTATAAAGCCACATGTAAGGTAATAGTGACTTAGTAGCATTACCAAAATACATAAGAAGTCTTGAACGTAGATTTAACTCCAATATAGCCCCACCCATAATCATCTTGGAAATCCTTTTAGGCTCCATTTCAGCCAACTTACGAATAAGTATTGTACCAAGAGAAATTCCAACAAAATGAGATCTATAAATTTTGACATGATCTAAAACTTCAAAGATATCCTCAGTAATTGAATCAAAGGTGTATTCAGCTTTAAAAGGATTTTTAATTAAACTTTTAGAATCGCCGTGACCTCTCAGATCAATTAATAGCAAATTAAAATATTTAGAGAAGAATCGAATTTGCTTGAACCAAATTGCGCTACTTCCTCCAGCTCCATGAACAAATGTTATCCAAGAGGCATTTTTTTTTCTGCACTTATAAACGCAATGGTTTAACATTATATAATATTATGTTTAAATAAAAGGTCTTTCATTTTTTGTTGAATTTGATTTGCTTCAAATCCTGCTTTTTCTGCGTAATTATTCTCCTTAGAGGCATAAATTATTGCTCTTGAGGAATTAACCAAAATTCCACATTGATGATTTAATCCATTATTAGCTACATCCTCTAAATTTCCACCTTGTGCCCCTATTCCAGGAACTAAAAGAAAGTTTTCTGGAATCAGTTCTCTAATTTTTATTAAAGCATCAGGTCTGGTAGCCCCTACAACAAACATAAGTTGATTAGAATTTTTCCATGTAAGGGAGGTTTCTATTACATGTTCATAAAGTTTTTTATCTCCCAGGGATAGAAGCTGAAAGTCTTTGGCACCCCTATTTGAAGTCAAAGCCAATAAAATGGTATATCTGTCCTTGTAATTAAGGAATGGTTCCACAGAATCTTCCCCCATGTATGGAGCAACGGTAATGGAATTAAAGTTTAAATGATCAAAGAATGCTTTAGCGTAACGTTTGGAGGTATTGCCAATATCAGCACGCTTAGCGTCAGCAATGGTAAAGATTTCAGGATAGTAATTGTTTAAATAATCCATAATTTTTTCAAGGCAATCCCAGCCTTCTAAACCATAGGCTTCAAAAAATGCAATATTTATTTTATAAGCAACACAAAACTTGGCAGTGGCGTCAATAATTGATTTAGAAAAATTAAAAACTTTATTAGGGTCATCCCTCAAATTATCTGGAAAAAGGTCTTGATTTATGTCCAATCCAACGCATAAAAAGGATTGTTTTTTTTTAATTTGATTAAATAAAACCTTTGTATTCATATTATTTCTCCTGCCTCCTTTAGTTTTTGTGTATTCTGATATAATTTAATTTCATCAATCAACTTTTGAATATCACCATTAATTATATTTTGAAGGTCGTATAAAGTAAGTCCAATACGGTGGTCTGTTACTCTTCCTTGGGGGTAATTGTAGGTTCTGATTTTTGCAGAGCGGTCCCCAGAAGAGACTAATGAGTTTCTTTTTACGGAATCTTGTTCTAATTTTTTATTTAACTCTAACTCATAGAGTCTAGATCTAAGGACTCTAAGGGCCTTGTCCTTATTCTTATGCTGTGACTTTTGATCCTGACATTGAGCTACAATTCCTGTTGGTTCATGGGTCAGTCTTACTGCTGAGTAAGTTGTATTAACTGATTGTCCACCTGGCCCTGATGAACAAAAATAATCGATCCTAACATCATTCATATTTATATCAATGTCAAATTCCTCTGCTTCTGGTAATACCATAACAGTTGCCGCAGAGGTATGAACCCTTCCTTGGGTTTCAGTCTGAGGAACTCTTTGAACTCGGTGAACACCAGATTCATATTTCATTGTACCGTATACTTCTTCACCAGTTACTTCAAAAATAATCTCTTTAAAACCTCCCGCAGTCCCCTCGTTTAAATCTACAAGGCTGACAGACCAACCCTGATCTTGACAATATTTACTATACATCCTATACAAGTCTCCTGCAAAAATACTGGCCTCATCACCACCAGTCCCTGCTCTTACTTCCATAACAACGTTTTTTGTATCTTCAGGATCTTTAGGTATCAATAAAAATTTAATTTCATCTTCTAATGGAGAGAGCATTTCTTTAGATTCATCAAGCTGAATTTTTGCCATTTCAATCATTTCAGAGTCACTTTCATTTTTAATTATAGCCTCAGCCTCACTAATATTAGATAGTAGATTGAGATATTTTTCACTCTTTGAAACTATTTGACTTAGATCTTTATATTCCTTATTAAGTTTTATATATTTTTTTTGATCAGAAATAATATCAGGCTGAATAATCAAGTCTGAAACTTCATTAAACCTTTGTTTAATAATCTCGAGTTTTTCTTTCATCTGAGTAATTGAAGCTTTGTTACAAATTTAGAGTTTTAAAAACTTACCATCAAAGCTTAGCGAAATGAAGTTCATATGACAAGTTTATTAAATCATCTACTTTTTTCAACATAAAAGAAGGTCGATTAATTTTAAAATCAGACAATAAAAGTTTAAAACTACCTGAAAGGATTAATTTGTTGTCTTTAAGATTGGTATTTGCAGTAATAGCTTTTTGAATCTTAATACCATGAAAATTCATCTCACCTTTAATAAATATTTTATTATTTATCATATACATGTCATCCGAGAAAAATTCAATTTTTGGAAATCTTAATGCTTCAAGAGTTTCAAGTGCATTATTATCTCTGCTACTGTTTTTACTATCAAAATCTCGAACCAACATAGCAATTGCAATTTTTTGAAATTTATTTTTATTTTCAGTAATAACTCCTTTTACTTTATTGTTTGTGCCTGACCATGCGTGTAAAAAGTGGTTTGCATCATAGGAAACAAAGGAGGACTCTGAATCTAAAGTCCAACGCTCCTGGGCCATAAAGTAGAGAGGAAAAAAGAAGAATATTAATAAAAATAATTTTCTCATAAATTAAAATTTAAAGACCAATACTGCCATAGCATAGCTTGCAAAAGTAGTATAAGCTGCATATTTATGTAAATCTTTTTTTTTAACATTTGGGAATAATTCACTGTCATTCTTAGACCAAGCATTTGTTGCAATCATTCCTGAAAAATGAACATAAGCTAACAATTTATGAGCCTTAATTGAGTTAAATCCTTTAACTTTTTTTCTCACTAATGGTGGCGGAGCAAAAAGTGACATTCCTGCACCAGTAAAATATGAAATTGTTACTATATCTCCCAATTTTTTATGTGCATCGTACAATTGCGATTCTCCATTATAAAGACGCCCTCCCATAATACCTTGGGCAACCATGCCTGCCAATGTAAGGTAGCCAATTACCTGGTGAGATTTAAGCATTATGTTCCTAACATTGAGTTCTCTCTCTCTTTGGTCAATAGATAATTTTGAAATACCCATTTTTCGAAATAAACCGTTTTTACCCCACAAAACTGATTGAGTATAAATCATTTTGTCTGGTAATAAGCTTTTTTCAACTATCGGCTCATTATCAAAAAGTCCCTTTAGAAGCTCATCACTTTCTTGACCAATGCTAACACTTAAAGCAAAAAAGAATAGATAAAATATTTTTTTCATAAGCTAAAGACCTAAAATATCGATTACATAAAATTAATATTCAAAAACTCCTTTAGATGATTTAACAGTTAGTTTATTTTTTAAAGATTTCTCTACTCGACCTACAATTCTTGCATCTAAATTAAATGATTCAGCAATTTTAATAACTTCAGAGGCCTTATCCTCAGCTAAATAAATTTCCATCCTGTGCCCCATATTAAATACCTCATACATCTCTTTCCATGAGGTCCCAGATTCATTTTGAATTAACTCAAATAGTGGAGGACAATTAAAAAGATTATCCTTTATTACATGAAGTGAATCAATAAAATGTAAAATCTTAGTCTGGGCTCCACCGCTACAATGCACCATTCCATGAATATCATTGATGTCTAATGATTCAAAAATGGCTTTAATAACAGGAGCATATGTTCTCGTTGGAGACAAAAGAAGTTTTCCAACATCTAATGGAGTATTTGTCTTATCAGTTAGATTTTTTGTTCCTGAATAAACCAGATTACTTGGAAGATCGTGATCAAAAGTCTCGGGGTATTTTTTTTTAATATAATTTCCCAGTACGTCGTGTCTTGCGGAGGTTAACCCGTTACTACCCATTCCTCCATTATATTCGTTTTCATAAGTTGTTTGACCAAAAGAGGAAAGTCCAATAATAATATCACCAGCTCTTATATTAGCATTATTTATAACATTACTTCTCTTAATTCTTGCAATAACAGTTGAGTCAACGACAATAGTTTTAACCAAGTCTCCAATATCTGCTGTTTCACCTCCTGTACTGTAAATATTTATTCCATGTTTAGCTAATTCACTTATTAAATCTTCAGTACCATTAATAATTGCAGAGAGAACAGAACCAGGAATTTTATTTTTATTCCTTCCAATAGTTGAAGAAAGCATTATATCATTTGAAACACCAACACATAATAAGTCATCAATATTCATTATCAAAGCATCTTGAGCAATACCTCTCCAAACCGATAGATCTCCCGTTTCTTTCCAATAAGCATATGCTAAGGATGATTTTGTCCCTGCTCCATCAGCATGCATTACAACGCAGTGGTCATTACTTCCAGTCAAGTAATCAGGTAAAACTTTACAAAATGCTTTTGGGTAAAGTCCTTTATCAATATTTTTAATTGCATTATGTACGTCCTCTTTTTGAGAGGAGACCCCTCTCAAACGATATCTTTTATCGCTCATTCTTAATTTTATGCCTTAAATTTAGTATTATTCATTCTATCTAATTATTAACTAATTAAATAATTATCAAAATAAACTAACAACATTCTAAAACTAACCTGTTTGCTTCAAGGTTTTTTGATTGTTAATTGGATTATTTTGCACGAAAAAATTATTAAACAAAAAATGAAAAAAATTAATGAACTCTTGATTTATTTTAGAAATATGAAAATTTACCATCAAAATATTAAGGTAATCATAAAAATTTTGATAGGGTTTAGAATTGATGAACTAAAAATGCATTGAATTAGTTAGAAATTTTATTTTTACTTTTTTAACAAAAATTAATTTATATGAGTAAGTCTAAATTGGAGTACATTTGGTTGGATGGTTATTTGCCTACCGCCAATTTACGAGGCAAAACAAAAATAGTATCTGATTTTGGAGGGAAACTTGAAGACTGCCCCTTATGGTCTTTCGATGGTTCTTCAACTCAACAAGCTGAAGGAAGCTCTTCAGACTGTTTATTAAAACCAGTTGCAATCTTTCCTGATCCTGACCGCAAAGACGGTTTCTTAGTTATGACGGAGGTTTTAAATGCTGATGGGACACCACATGTTTCAAATGGAAGAGCAACAATCGATGACGACGACAATGACTTCTGGTTTGGATTTGAACAAGAGTATTTTTTATGGGATCCAGAAACTAATCTTCCTTTAGGTTTTCCAAGAGATCAAACTCCTCAAGGACAATTTTATTGTTCAGCAGGAGCAAAGAATGCTTATGGGAGAGAATTAGTTGAGGAACACCTGCAACAATGTTTAGATGCAGGAATTAATGTAGAGGGAATAAATGGAGAAGTTGCTGCTGGCCAGTGGGAATATCAGTGTTTTTCTAAAGGTGCTAAGGAAGCAGGAGACCAAATGTGGGTTGCTAGATATTTATTAGAGCGTTTGGGTGAAAAGTATGGGCTAGCAATCAACTGGCATCCTAAACCGCTTGGGGCTACAGATTGGAATGGCTCCGGAATGCACGCAAATTTTTCAAATGAAACGTTGAGAACATGTGGTTCTCAGGATACATATGAAAAAATATGCGAAGCTTTTCGCCCTGTAGTAGATGAGCACATTGCTGTCTATGGAGCTGATAATGATCAAAGGTTGACTGGTGAACACGAAACTCAATCAATTACTGAATTTAGTTATGGTGTTTCAGATAGAGGCGCTTCAATTAGAATTCCTATAATGACAGTTGAAAATGGTTGGAAAGGATGGTTAGAGGACAGAAGACCTGCATCCAATGGAGATCCATATAAGATAGCGAGTAGAATTATAAAAACTGTTAAATCCGCAAAGGTTTAATTAGCCCAAAAACAAAAAAACCCACTTAATCAAGTGGGTTTTTTTATTTAAAAAATAAGGGTAAAATAAAAATAATATATAGTCCAACTAATAAAAATCCCCCCACCCTACTAATTTTTCTCTTAATTGGAATTAATGAAAGGGGCAAAGTTAAAATTGCTATACCCAGCATCCACCAAATATCATTAGTTAATAAACCTTGATCTTCAATTAAAATAGGATGAATCATTGATGTAATTCCTAGAACTGCCATTATATTAAATATATTTGAACCAACGAGATTCCCAAGAGATATAGCCTTTTCTCTGTTAATAATTGCAATGATTGAGGCAGATAACTCTGGAATACTTGTTCCAATCGAAACTATTGAGACACTAATTACCCTCTCACTAACACCCATGTTTTTCGCAAGCGTTACTGCTCCTTTAATCAAAGATTCAGATCCTAGCCAAAGGGAAAATCCTCCAATAAAAAGGTAAATTAAAATTTTTGTATTTGTTAGCAAGACCTCGTTTTCAATTTCATTATCTAATTCAGTATTTTTTTGAATTTTAATAATATATATAATAAATAATATGAGAAGGGAGAACATTATTAAACCCTCAATTTCGTCTAGTCTTTCATCTTTGGAAATAAAAAAATAAAAAAGTATTGAGGAAAATATCATCATCGTCCAGTCTGTTTTATAAAAACTTTTTGAAACATTAATAGGAGAAATAATAACAGTTAAAGCTAATACCAATCCTAGGTTTGCGATATTAGATCCAACAACATTTCCTATGGCAAGATCTGGGTGGCCAGTTAATGCTGATTTTACACTAACAATTAATTCTGGTGCTGAGGTTGCAAAAGAAACTACAGTCATTCCTATTACAATCTTAGGTATTGAAAAATTTAGCGAAAGTGCAACTGAAGCTTTCATCAACCAATCTCCTCCTTTAATCAATAAATAAACTCCAACAGCAATCGCTATCAATGACATAAAAAAAATTTGCGTAAATATAGTATTTACACTTCAAATAAATGGTTAATAATTATCAAAGTAAATATTTAAATTAAATCTAGAGATTATCAATAATGACTTTATTTATTTTTATTATTCTAACGGAAAATTGAATATCTTATTTAAAATATTTATAGCTGTTAAATTTTAAGAGTAATAAGAAATTAAAAAGATTGATTCATTTTAGTCTCATCTTTTTCAATCGCTATAAAATATTTTAGTTTTTCATCTAAATTATATATTGGTAAAATATTTATTTTGCATAAGTACAGCTCACCATTTTTTCTGTAATTTAAAATAGATCCACTAAAAGTATGATTAAAAGCCAACTCTTCTCTGAGTTGCTTTTTAACCTTTTCTGAGGTTTTCTCGCCTTGAAGAAAAGAGGGTTTTTTACCAATTGCAAATTTTTTAGTGTAACCAGTCATGTCGTTAAAACCGTCATTTACCCATACAATCTTTTGACTCTTATCTGTTAGCACTAGGGCATCATAATCCTCGACAAAGATTTTACAAGTTAACTCTGAAGTATAACAATCATTTAATATTGACCCAATATGTGAGATGTCTTTATTTTTCCTAAAACTTTTAATCAAGCCATTGTAGTTTTCCAAATGATAATTGAAACTTGCTAGTGGTGAAATAATTTTTTTACTTCTTTTCATATTGAACTTAATTATAACTTCTTATAAATATAATACTTCATTTTAACAACAAACTATATTTAATATAGGTATTTTAAATAAAAACATAACAGTAACTTATAAGTAAAATTTAATAAAACATAGATTTACACTCTGTTCAACTTTTAAATATTCCATATAAATACTAAAGATAAGCAAACCACACAATTTTATTTTTAATTCAATCGATTCTAATATCAGAAAATTATCTATCATTCATGAACTATAAATGAAACTAACTACTTTTCTAGAATTTAATTAATTCTGCAGTATTTTTAATATTTAACGCAATATTGCATTCATAAAATATTAATGGTGCTTTTTTAATCGACTACTGTAAGATTTATTGATCACAAACGATGGTTGACAATATTATTAAATATTGAACCAAAAGTATAGCTAAAACCCATTGAAATTCGGTTTTGAAAATTGGTAGATATTTGTCTTTGCCTCAGCAATAAGTCTTCAACTGAGGCTTCTCCCTTAGGTAAATTAATTTGGTCTCTAATTAACCTAAAGTAGGCAGAAATTCTAACTGATAGTCCTTTGATTATCCTAATGTTTAAATTGTTATTTATGGTAAGTCTATTTTGTTCTGGTAAATCTAAAAATTGGGATGCAACTAAATAGGAATATATACTCCCCCACTTTTCTCTAAACCTAAGATTTAAAGTTAGAGAATGATTAAATATTTTCTGGTCTTCAAATTCATAGATCGTCTCCTCAATGTAATTATAAATATTATAACCCAATTTGTAAGCTAAAGTTACTTCTCGAGTCAAAACCTGATTGTAGGGGATAAAATTATACTCTAAAGCTGGTGAAATATAAATTTGAGAATCAAGGTTTCTGAATGTATCTTTTGTATAGGAAGAAAAAATTCCTGTAGAAAAATGACTTGAAATACTTTTAACTAAACTTCCAGACAAATAAAAGCTTTCTCTTTCACTACTGTAATTTTGATCTCCTCCAGAAAAAAATTTTATTGAGCGATCCAATTCAAAATCAGATCTAAAACGCCATTTTTCCGTAACTCGATCTATGTCAAATCCTAAATTAAATTCTTCCTCATTAATACTTTGCTCATTTTCTAAATTAAACGAACCAAAAACTTCAAAAACCCAATTTTTCCACTTATCCTTCGTTTGCTTTTCTGGATACAAATTATTCATATTAAAATTAACTTCCACTTGACTTTGATAATCCGTATTTGATAAAATTGAGGCCATTCCTAGCTTATATGTATCCAATAATGATTCTCTTGCCTTATTAAAACTAGTGTTTTGTGGGATTGTTGTGCTAATTTCATATTGTTTATTGAATTTATTTTTTCCTTTAAAATTAAATGAATAATTCCTCCCACCACTTGCGTTAGTAATTTCAAAAACAAAAACATCTATATCTGAAAGGTCCATATCACGAACATAATCAAAATAAAGTGTATTTTGTTTTAAATAGTCATCATCGCATCGACAGCTAAGGAAAATTTTAATTTTTTCATTTTGTCCAAACCCAAAGTAAGCAACAAAAATTAATAATGTAAAAACTGTTTTTTTCATTTGAGTGCAAAAATACAAATCAA
>CESM01118090.1_pt1 | contig 12363 bp, 13 predicted proteins | sample 361421 | NCBI WGS metagenome assembly CESM01 (sample SAMEA2622219, study PRJEB7988) | marine metagenome | isolation source: saline water (ENVO:00002010), including | reverse complement strand
AGCTTGGTCCCTTTGCCGGATGTTTTCTGTGCTTTTTGGCCTTTTTTGTACATGGATCACCTCCTGGTTGGTTGAGCTCCCATTCTGGAAAAAAAAATCAATTAATTCAACTAAAGTGTGAACCAAAGGTTTACAAAGATTACAAAAAAGATGTATACTTGCTGTAAATCACAAGCAGACAACAAAAAGGCTTAAAAATGGAAAAAAGATATTTGAGCGACAACGAAATTCGTGAGATGGCAGACGCCGCAGAAACTTGCTACGAGTGGACATCTTCTTGGAAGCAAGCTTTCCATGCAGCCAAGGAGTTTGCACAGGACGAACTCCAGGTTTCGCCTAACAAATCGGCGGTAGCGCTGGCGGTCAACCTGGCCAAATTGGCTTGGGAAACCAAGCTCATCACATCAAGGGGATCATCATGACAATCTACGGTTACATTCGAGTAAGCACCGAAGACCAGATCGACAACACCTCCCTCGAAACGCAAAAGAGCATGATCGAGGGCGTTGCCAAAGCCAATCAGTTGCCGGACAACAAAATTGTCTGGCTAGAAGACGGCGGCATCTCCGGCGTGAAGCCCTTTATGGAGCGACCAGCCGTTGCGCCTAAAGTGTTTCGCAATGGTGATGTAATTATCGTCTCTGCCCTGGATCGTTTCTCTAGGGACATGAGAGACTGCTTAAACGCAGTTCATGACCTTAAGGAGCGCAGAGTTAAGCTCATTATAAACGGTCACGGCGATGTGACTGACGATAGCAATCTTTACTCGCGCTTGATGTTTGAGATTCTCGGAGCCTTTGCAGGGCATGAGAGAAGAACGATCCGAATGCGCATGGCCAACGGCAAAAAAGCCAAGTCGAAGAAGGGCGGCTACATTGGCGGCAAAGTGCCCTGGGGCATGGAAGTTGTGGGAGAAGGGCAGGACGCAAATCTGGTGCCGTTGTTTCCCAGAAGGGAAGAAGCGATCTGGAGAATGAAGAGCATTCGCAACCGAGAAAACAAATACGGCAGAAAAACTTCCTATCGTGCTGTAGCTGAAGAGATCACAAATATTTATAATCATCCCATCAACCACAACACTGTGAAGGCCATTGTCGAACGCAGCTAATCCCTTCAAAGATTTTCTTAAGCGCTATCGCCACGATCCTGTGGCTTTCGTGCGTCAGGTTTTAAAAACGGAGCCCGACGCCTGGCAGTCCGATCTACTAAACGCCATTCAATCTGGCGAGCGTAAAATCTCAATTCGTTCTGGGCACGGCGTCGGAAAAAGTACGACGGCATCCTGGGCCATGCTCTGGTTTTTGATCACTCGCTACCCAGTTAAGATCGTGGTAACGGCACCCACTAGCGCTCAATTATTTGATGCATTGTTTGCTGAACTTAAGCGCTGGATCAACGAGCTCCCAGCACCACTGAAAGAGATTTTAGACGTAAAATCAGACCGCGTGAGCCACAAAGCCGCGTCCAGCGAGGCATTCATTAGTTGCCGGACAAGTCGCGCAGAAACGCCCGAGGCGCTCCAGGGCGTCCACTCAGAGAACGTGCTATTGATTTGCGATGAGGCGTCCGCGATTCCAGAGGCCGTGTTCGAGGCCGCAGCCGGATCGATGTCCGGCGAAAACGCTTGTACGATTTTATTGGGCAATCCAACGCGGAGCTCAGGTTTCTTTTTTGATACGCACCATCGCCAGGCAAACGATTGGTGGACCCGGAAAGTGAGTTGCGCAGACAGTCCTAGAGTGTCCGAAGATTACATACAAGAGATGGGCAGGAGATACGGCGAAGAGAGCAACGCATTCAGAGTGCGGGTGCTTGGCGAGTTTCCGGCGAGGGATGATGACACGGCAATCCCCCTCGAGCTCGTAGAAGCTGCGCAAACAAGAGAAGTAGAAATCTTAGAAGACGAGCCCATTATTTGGGGGCTGGACGTTGCGCGTTTTGGTAGCGCAAAAAGCGTCTTGTGCAAACGCCAGGGCCGAAAGATTCTTGCGCTTACGTCGTGGAAAAATTTAGACCTAATGAGACTGGCGGGAGCGGTCGTTGCAGAATATGAGAGTCTGCATCCTCGGTTGCAACCCCAGCGGATTTGCATCGATAGTATCGGTGTTGGGGGAGGGGTGTGCGATCGCTTGAGAGAGCTCGGCCTCCCCGCTATCGGCATCAACACCGCCGAGGCTCCTGCACTTCGCGCTACTTACTTAAACCTCAGAGCGGAGCTCTGGTTCAAGCTGAAAGCTTACCTAGAAGCGAGAGATTGCTCGATCCCAAAAGACGATAACTTGCTCGCTGAGTTGGTGTCCGTTAAATATAAATTCACTAGCTCTGGCAAGCTTCAAATCGAATCAAAAGACGAGATGAAACGACGCGGACTTAATTCGCCGGACCATGGCGATGCAGTGTGCCTCACCTTCGCCGTAGAGGGCGCAACCGTGATGCACGGCGGCTCTCTTTCCAGTGATTGGAACAAACCAATTAGGCGTAACCTCCAAATGGTTTGATAAAATAATAGACTACCTTTAACCCCATATATGGTGGTCTACCTATGGCAATGACAGATAATCCCAAGCCTTATAAGCGCGGTCCAGCAGGACTTCGAGATGCAGCCGTGGACGTTGCAATAATCCTCAACGCAAGCGGCATGAAGAAAAAGCGCAAGGCAAAGAAGAAAAAGTAATCGATGGCAGTCCCTTTACTTAGAGCCCTGGGCGCAACTGGTGCAGCCGCTGCTGCTTTGCAGCCGAAAGATGCCGAAGCTGGTTTACTGAACCAGGCTGCGAAAGCGTTACGCGAATCAAGTCAGATTGCAAAACGAACCGAAGCCGACGAACTTGGAATTGGTCGAGGCAAACGCAACGTAGCCAATCGCGTAACTCTTAGCGCAAACGAAAAAGAAAAGATTCGGTCTAGTATCAAAGGCAAAAAAATTAAAGAAATCGACGCATTCAATTTAGCGAGGGATTTTAAAAAAAGGCATCCGAAAAGCGATTGGGCTCAACCAGAAATAACAGGAATAGAACAAAGCAATAAAGGCGAGTTAAAGCTTTTAACTAAAAACATCCCTTATGGTTTTCACAAAAATAAACAGGGAAAATTTATCACGCCAGGTACGCCAGCATTTAATAAAATTAGCGATAATCTTGCGAATGAAATAATTGAAATAGAGCGCCTTAGCCAACAGGGTGACCCCGCTGCAACTCGGATAATGAATAACGCTGGGTGGTATAAAAACGTCGAGTCAAGAATGCGCAGCGAATACGGCAGCTTCAGTCAAATGATGGGAGACATTCTTGGCGCTACCAGCCCAAACACCCCGGTCGCTACTAATTTTAAATTTTCACAAGATATTTTACAGAGAGCCACGCAAGGCGATTTTGATGACTTGATGAATGGTTTTGCTGATGCGCTTGATCGCCGCTATGCATTGCAAGATGAGGCGGCTTCGTATTTAGAAACGAACCAAGCGGCTGGACGAACAAAAAAAGCAGCTAAGTTAGATCCATATTATTTGCAATTAGAAGATCAGGCAAAAAACATAAGCAAGAATTTGCAAGCGAATGAAAACACAATCAAACAATTGTCGCGAGATCCAGAAACTGGCGAGCTAAAAAACTACGGCATTAATTCTTATAACGCGATGATTGCGCTTGCTGATCGTTGGCGAGTTCTTAGACCTGGAGGAGCTCCTAAAGCAAAAAACTTTAGCGGCAATCTTACAGGACGATCTGAACAAGCAACGATAGATGTTTGGTCTGCGCGTAACTTGCGAAAACATGCAGGACAAAAACCCATTCCATCGATGGCAGAAAATGGCGTAACTGGAAACATTGTAGACACAGAAAATTTTAGAAATAGTCTTGAGTTCGGCTTTGGCCAAGATGTTATTGCTGATGCAACTGCAAAGATTAATTCAGCAACTGGCTTGGGACTAGATCCTCGAGATGTGCAAGCTTTGCAGTGGTTTGCTGAAAAAGACCTTTGGACTAAAAAAGGATGGACCAGCACTCAGGGAGAGGGCGGATCGTTCGAGACAATGATGGATGCTGATCCTGTTGAATCTTTGTTTTTAGGTTTAAGTCGAGAGCAAAGCGAAAAATTTCAGGGTAATGATTTTATTCCTACTCCCGCAGAAAGCGAGCGCACGGCAAAAGAAATTCTTGCAGCTGGAAGAACTGATCCAGATATCAGAGCTACAAAAGGTTTGCCAACTCGCGGCGCTTACATGGGCGATCCTGAAACCGCGATGGATATCGACATTGTTAGTAATCAAGATATGTTGCCTGTCGATGTGCTAGACGCGGCAACAAGACAAGCCGTCACAGATCAACAAGACAGTTTTTTTATTGCGCGAAGACAAGACGGGTTAGGCGCGTTACAACCTGGTTTATTTAACGTCGGCACGGAAATTTATTTCAAAGATCCTGTGCAAGCTGGCTCGCCTTTAATTAAACAAATTGAGAGTCGATTAATAGAAAGCGATCTTCCTGCGTACACAATGGTCGTAGATCCTCGAGATGCAAATAGCGTTGTTGGAATGCGTGTTTTGGATGTTCCACAATTTGCAAATCCTGGGCGTTTTGCTACAATTTCACCCCAAGACTACGATAGGTATGTCCGTGAACAATTCCAAAATTTCGACCAAATTGGAAACGCCCTTAGATCTGAATTCCCACAGATTGCCAACGCAAACCCTTCGTACTTTGACGTCAACGTCAAGTCCAAGCGAGCGTCTGAAAAATACCTTGAACAACTTGAGAACGATGAAGTCGATCTTGATGCACAACGACAAGATTTTTACGGCTTCAAACCAGCAAGAGAGCGTTTCGAAGAGTTCTATCGCGAGGCTGGAATGGCGGATCAGGGAAGCGGAACAAGCCTTGGCCCAGGTCAGCAAGGAGCAATCGACCCCCGACTAGCCCTTGGCATTGCTGGCGGGGCAGGAACAACTGCTTTAGCTGCACCGCAATTTTTCCAATCTGATACACCAGCTGGTGGCATGGGGGTTACAGTGCCGCCACCACCGAGTGAGCCTGCGCCATATACCGGGTTGCTTGATGTCCAGCGTCAACTTGAAACCGAACCAACTACCCAAGAAAAACTCAGAGGCATTCTAGATGTTGCCGCGAACGCTGGCCAGGCATTAATCGCACCAATTAGCGAAGCGCCTTTCACGTTAATGGAAGCATTAACAACTGATACGCCTACATCACAAATACGAGAAAACCAAGCTCGTCGATTAGCACAAATGGATTTTCAACCTGGTGCGCTTGGCCAGCAATATACCGAGAACGCACAACGCGCTATCGGCAACGCAATCAATAATTCCAACTTACTTAATGCGCTAGGCAATATTTATGACCGCTCGCGCATTCTCCAAACACCAGAACGTGCCATAAATCAATTGCCTGATCGAGCAAGGCTAATTGGCAGTTCATTATTATCGGCAGCAGGATTATGAGCGAACTAGAAATCGTACAAGAAGATCAATTTGAAGAAGACGCAATGGAGGACCAAGGCGGCGATGAAAATTTAGATAGCGTGGTCCGACTCGCCATTGAGGACGCCGTTGATTTCATCGACAACACCATGAGTCCTCGCCGGGCAGAAGCTGCTGATTATTATGAGGGCGCTCCGCTCGGAAATGAGCAAGAAGGCAGAAGCCAGGCACAAACGATGGATGTGCGCGACGTTGTGCAATCGATGCTGCCTAGCCTGATGAGAATTTTTTGTGGATCAGAAAAAGTGGTTGAGTATGCCCCTTCTGGTCCCGAAGACATTGAGATGGCAAAGCAAGCGACTGACTACGTTAATTACGTTTTAGAGAATGATCAGGACCAGAGCTACATAGAGATCCTCTACCAGACGTTTAAAGATGCCTTAGTCAAAGGCGCTGGAATCCTCAAGTACGATTGGCGGGAAACAGAGAGCGTTGAGAGCGAAAATTTAGATATGATAACCGATGAAGGATTGGCCGCGCTTAACAGTGATGAAAATGCGGAAATCACCCGGCTTGATACTAGAATGGCCGATGGCATTCCTTTGCATTCGGTCACGGTCACACGCCGAACAATCAATGGCCGAGTGGTGGTTGCTTCCGTTCCTCCCGAAGAATTTTTAGTGAATCGATACGCAAGAAGTTTTAGCGATGCTGACATCGTTGCACACAGAAAATACGTTACGGTGTCTGAGCTCGTTGAGATGGGTTACGACTTTGAGGAAATGCTTTCCTTCGCTACGGACGATGACGATTTTGAGCTCACCAATCAAGAATCAAGGCAACGAGTGCCCGACGGCGTAAACCGAGATTTTCAAGACGATCAAAGTCGAAAGCGAGTGCTTTACGTTGAGGCTTACATGCAACTCGACACCAGCGGTGACGGTGTGAGTGAGCTCCGCAAAATTTGCACGGCAGGACCGAGCTACGAAATATTAAGAAACGAACCAGCCGATGACATTCCTTTTGCATTTTTTAACCCGGACCCGGAGCCCCATGCCTTTTTTGGTTTGAGCGTTGCGGATCTTGTGATGGACATTCAAAGAATTAAAAGCGCGGTGCTCAGGAGCTCCCTTGACTCTCTGGCAATGTCTACGCATCCGAGAGTTGGAATCGTGGAAGGCCAGGCATCCCTCGAGGACGTTATGAACGTCGAGGCGGGTGGTGTGATCCGCATGAGAAACCCTGGAGCCGTGGTGCCCTTTACCCTCCCTTATGTGGGCCAGAGCGCCTTTCCGATGATGGAGTATCTCGATCAAATGCGAGAGAACCGCACCGGAATTTCAAAAGCCGCCGCTGGTCTATCGCCTGATCAGTTGCAGAGCTCTACCTTGGCAGCAGTCACGCAGACAATTAGCGCAGCCCAGCAACGCATCGAAATGGTTGCGAGGTTGTTTGCTGAAAACGGAATGAAGCGATTATACAAAGGCGTTTTAAAACTGGTCCACACTTACCAGGATCAAGAGCGCGTGATCAGATTGCGCAATCAATTTGTGCCAGTGCAGCCAGATAAATTCAGCACTAACATGGATGTGGTAACGAACATTGCACTTGGTGCTGGAGGCAACCAGGAACGCTTGGCTTTGCTTGGCCAGGTTGCCCAGATTCAAGAGAAGCTCTTACAGCAACTTGGTCCAGACAATCCGATTGTGAATGCGCAAAATTATTACAACACCCTGGTATCCACTTTGGAGCTCGGCGGCATCAAAGATATCAACCGTTACTTTACCGACCCGGCTCAGTATCAGCCTCAACAACCCCAAGAGCCGCCTAAGCCCGATATCAATGAGCAACTGATTCAGGTTCAGATGTCAGAGATCCAGGCCAACATCCAAAAGAAAGCGGCAGAGCTCGAGCTCGAAAGAGAAAAGATGATCCGAGAAGATGACCGGCGACGCGACGAAACTGAAATGAATTTCGAACTGAAGGCCGTTGAGATCGCAGCGAAATACAACACGCAAATTGACACGGCTTCAATCAAGGCAAACGCAGAGCGTGATCGAGAGATGGTTAAAGCATTAAGCCAGCCACCGCAAGGACCAACCAATGTCGGAGGTTGATAAGAATTACGAATTAGCACTGCAAAGATTTTTCGATGATCCAAATTTTCAAGAAATGGTAGACCGTTTGAAATTTGAATTATTCGAGGAGTGGCAGCGATCTAGCAAGAGTGACGAGCGTGATCGCATTTTCGCAAAACTGGAAGTGGTCGAGCAAACGATGAACGCTCTTAGGGCGGCAGCGGACTCGATAGCTTTTGAGAAGCAAAAGCAAGGACTAAATTAAATGGCAGATGATAAAATAATAGATAGTGGCAATCCCATATCTGGGATTACGACGAATCAAGCGCAAACGCAAATCATGGATTTGTTGGCTCCCGAAGAGGACACAGCTAATGAAAATGAAGAGGCGGTTGACGAGTCTTCTTTATTAGACGAAGAAGGCGAGGTATTAGAAGACGCTGAGTTTGAGGAAGACGAAGAACTCGAGGATGAAGATGCCGAACTGGTGGACGAGGAGGATGACCTCGATGACGAAAGCCAAGTCGCAGAAACATTCACCGTTAAGATTGCGGGTGAAGAAGTAGAAGTAGACCTGGCGGAACTGAAATCGGGTTACTCGCGGACATCAGATTATACGAAGAAGAGTCAGGCATTGGCCGAAGAGCGAAAGCTTTTCATGCAAGATCGTGATGCCGTCTCTTTGGAGCGCCAGCAATACGCTCAATTATTAGGAGCATTGCAAGCGCAGATTGGAGCGACTGATGAGCCAGCGCCCGACTTCGATAGTCTGTACGAGACAGATCCGATTGAGGCGACCAGGCAAGAAAGGCAATGGACAAAGCGCCAACAAGAACGAGCGCAAAAACTTGCTGCAATTCAGGCTGAACAGGCGAGGGTAAGCCAAGCAAGCCAGAAGGAACAGCAGGAGCAAATGCAACATTTGTTGAACGCTGAAGTGGCACGACTGCCGGATTTAATCCCGGCTTGGAAAGATGAGAAAGTTGCGAAGCGAGAGAGTGAAGAATTAAAAACTTACCTCGCAGACCAAGGAATCTCCGAAGAAGAAATGGGAGCCTTGGTGAGAGCATCTCACATAAACGTGCTTAGAAAGGCCATGCTTTTCGACAAGGGCCAGAGACGAGTGAAAAAAGCGACTCGGGCTCGCAGGAAAAATTCGGTGCAACCTGGGGCGAGTAGCGCTCAAGTTAGACCGGGCTCCAAGAGGGTGAAGACCCAACGTCAACGTCTTGCAAACGGTGGCCGCATCGATGATGCAGTCAATTTAGTTGAATCTTTATTAGGTTAGGAGCTAACACTAATGACAATTATCACAAATACCGCGACGCGGTACGGCGTTAATTCTCTCCGGGAGGATTTTTCGCGGATCGTGTACGACATCTCGCCCGAAACTACGCCTTTTATTTCAAATATGACAAAGCGTAGAAAGGCAACGAATACAATTTTTGAATGGCAGATTGATTCACTCGCAAGCGCAGCAAGTAACGCGCAAATCGATGGTGATGATCTTGCTAGTTTTACTGCCATCACGGCAACCACAAAGCTCTCCAACGTTACAATGATTAGCCGTAAAGATGCCATAGTGGCAGATAACCTTAACGGCGCTATAGACCAGGCTGGTATGCGATCTCAGTTAGCGTATCAGATAACAAAAAAGGGCAACGAACTGAAGCGAGACATGGAGTTTAACCTCGTGGGTGTGAACGTCGCTGCCGTTGGTGGAGCCGCTGGCACGGCGCGTAAAACGGCCTCGTTATCAGCTTGGTTGACCAGTAACGTGGGCCGAGGAACTGGCGGAGCATCAGGCACCTTGTCGAATGGTATGCCAAACGCGGCAGCAACAGACTCATCCGCTGGTAATCAGAGGGCCGCAACAGAAGTGCTCATGAAGCCTGTCTTGCAATCCATGTGGAGCAACGGCGGTGATCCTCGGTTCATTATGGTTGGTCCTTTCAACAAAGGCGCGGTCAGTGGCTTTGCTGGCATAGCGGCACAACGATACATGGCCCCAAGCGATAGTCCTACGACGATTATTGGTGCTGCTGATGTCTATATGTCGGACTTCGGATCTGTGCAGATCGTCCCTAACAGATTTTCTAGGGAAAGAGACATGTACATGATCGATCCTGACATGGTTGAGCTCGTAACACTTCGGCCAATGGCGGTGACTGAACTGGCGAAGACTGGAGATGCCAGCAAGTTCATGACTTTGGTGGAATATGGCCTTCAGGTTAACAACGAAGCCGGACTTGGTGTCCTGGCTGACTTGACAACTAGCTAATGTCAGATAGACGCACCCTAGAGTTTGACCCCTTAACCGGGGTCAAGCACGACTTTATCTTTGAGGCGGGTGACAAACCGTCTCAAGATAGATTCGTCATAGAGACAACCCAGGACGTCACTGAGCTTATAAAACGTAATAAGCGCAGCTTAAATGATATTGATCGCCACCAGCCTTACGGCGAGTGGTCGAAGATTGCATCTCTGCCTCTCTCTGTTTATTGGGATTTAAAAAAGCAAGGCATCGTTGATGATCGCAATGCGTTTAAGAAGTGGCTAAACGATCCTGACAATAAATATTATCGGACCAGGGTTGGGAAAGTCTGATGGCAATCGATACCTATTCTGAATTAAAAAGTGCAATCGCAGATTGGCTTAACCGATCCGATCTAACAAGCGTAATACCAAATTTCATTGAGCTCGCAGAAGCGGAGCTCACTCGAAACTTACGTCATCGAAAGATGATTGTTCGCGCTGATGCGACCATCGATTCTGAATATACCCAGACGCCTGATGATTGGTTCCAGACGCAGACGTTAATACTGGAGACAGATCCAATTACGACGCTTTCGTATCTGACCCCAGATGCCCTGAACGAGAAACGAAAATCTTCGAGTGCAAACGGTAAGCCTTTGTTCTACACGATGATAGGAACAGAGATTCAGGTCTACCCTGTGCCGAGCGGTGACTATACAGCGGAGCTCGTTTACTACGCCAAGATCCCAGCTTTATCGGATAGCCAGACAACAAACTGGCTTTTGGATTTCGCTCCTGACATTTATTTGTATGGATCGCTGATGCAATCAGCGCCATACCTTCAGGACGATCAGCGGCTATCCGTGTGGAACGCACTCTACGCACAAAAAATACTGGATATCGAGATAAGCAATGAGCGCACTACTGGCCAAACTTCGGTTCGAATGCGAGCCCCGGTTTTAGGATAAAAAATATGCCTTTATCAAATTTTTTAGCAAATGAAATTTTAGATGATGTTTTCAGTGGGAATGCTTATTCGCCCCCTGGCACATTTTATTTGGCTCTCTACACATCCGCACCGAGCGCGGCTGGGGGAGGGACAGAAATATCAGGCAATGGCTACACAAGAAAGACCGTTGCCTTTACCACGACTGCGCAGCAATCAACAAATTCCGGGGCCGTCGAGTTTCCAACGGCGACAGGGAGTTGGGGAACCATTGTGGCCGTAGGCGTGTTCGATGCGAGTACGAGCGGGAATTTACTGTGCTATGCATCTTTATCAAGTTCTAAAACGATCACCACTGGCGATGTGCTAAGAGTCCCTAGTGGTGATTTGGATATCAATTTAGCGTGAGTGTTGAGTCGGGTTGGGGCTCAAGCGCCTGGGGTTTAGGAAAATATGGTGTTGAATCGAATGAAGACATTGCTGCAACCATTAACGCGGCTGCGACCATTACTTGTAGTGCCACAGAAAGCATGGGGCTCTCTGCTGTTTGCAATGCAGCGGCCACGGTTAGCTGTACAGCGGGCCAGGTCTTTTTTGGACTCGCTCAGATCGACGGTGCTTGCACTTTTACAGCGAGTGCGAGATTTCTTTGGGAGCCGCAAGCAGCAGCCACCACCACCTGGACAAAACAAGTCGCGTAAGAAGAGGAAGAAAGTAGATGCCTAGCACATACACAAATGATTTGAGACTTGAGCTCATCGCGGTTGGCGAGGGCGCGGGGTCAGCACCCAACGACTGGGGCTCAAAAACAAACGTCAATCTTACAAGCATTGCTGAAGCCCTTGGCGCTGGCATAGAGCAAATGGCGAGCGATGCAGATGCCACAATCACTATGGCGGATGGTGCGAGTGATCAGTTCAGATCGCTGTTTTTAAAGATAACGAGTGCCGGAAGCCTGACCGCTACCCGGACATTAACTTTTGCGCCTAACACAATCAGCAAGCTCTGGATAATCGAAAACGCAACCACTGGCAGCCAATCAATTACGATTAGCCAGGGGACTGGCGCAAACGTGACCATTGCTTCCGGGGCAACGAAAGTTATTTATACCGATGGCGCAGGAAGTGGGGCCGCCGTGGTTGATGCGCTCGTTGATCTTGCTCTGACCGGAACGACAACGATTGCCAATGCAACCATAGCCGCTGGCACATTCACCGGGAGCCAGATTGATTTGCTTGCACAAGGCGACCTTCGTTTGCAGGACGCGGCTGGGAATCAGTACGCCGCAATTCAAGCTCCCACAACCATTGCAAGCAGCTACACGATCACGCTCCCGGCCAATGACGGTGATGCGGGTCAATATCTGCAAACAGATGGTGCGGGTGTAACTTCATGGGCAGCAGCCGGGGGAGTCTCGCTTGCTAAAACCTTTTTCTTTGGACAAATGTAATTTTAGGAAAAAATTATGACAGTACGGATAAGCGGCGTTGATCTCAGCGCCAACACAACGGCAAATATCGGACAGGCGGGCTCAAGTGCCGGGGGGACGTATACAGTCCATATTCTTAATAGAGGTACGTCAAATGCTCATGTGCAGCTAGGAGTAGGGGATTCTTCTGCTACCTTTGCAAACGCCACAAAATTACTAG
>CESM01021640.1_pt1 | contig 12366 bp, 9 predicted proteins | sample 361421 | NCBI WGS metagenome assembly CESM01 (sample SAMEA2622219, study PRJEB7988) | marine metagenome | isolation source: saline water (ENVO:00002010), including | reverse complement strand
AAATAGGGGCAATCAACATCCCTAGCATGGATAAACAGTTAATGTTTTATAGTCAGCTTAATGCGTCAAAATTAGCGGCTGAAAAAAAAGCAGAAGCTGATAAGAAAAAGAATATCGATCAAGTTATTGAGAGTCAAAGAAAAGAAAATGCTGAATGGATTTATGAAGATAAAATAGATGATGTCGGAATGGAGCAAGCTGATCAAGCTGCCGCTAAATTCCAACAAGAGCTTAAAAATGCTTATGAAAGAGATACATACCTGTATTCGGTTGATGCTTTAAGTCAAGCAGATTATACTAGAAATAATACAAAAAGAAAAGCGTCTGTAAAAGAAGTGCAATCTTTGTATTCACAAGCAGGAACTTTTATTAAAGAAAAAAACGATCTTGTTGCTAACGGAAAAGACAGCTATGTTAATGATCTTAAGGCTGAGGTTATGGGAGACCTTATGAATCACATTTCCTATAAAAACAATACCGATGGCAGAACTGAATTGTCAACCATCAACACAAGAGGACAGCGCATAAATATGTTTTCTTCAACATTAAAAGATTTAAGCACAACTGAAGTTGGGCTAAAACCAGACACTATTGTAAATAAGTTAGTTACAGAGTCTGGGTTTATAAAGTACGATTCTGTTTCTGGAAAATATAGATATACGGATTATGCCACTGGTAAAATGTCTGGTTCTAATAAAGAAAGAACAGGTAGACTTCTAGATGCTGCATTTGAAGGATATACAGATACTCAGTATATAGATTTAGCTAATAGATTAGGTCTAGTTAGCGATGATAAAGAAGAAGCTGAAAAAGAAGGATTGATTCATGTAGATGCTACTAATTTTCTTAGAAAATCACCTGAAGAAATCCAAGAGATAAAAAAAAGAGCTAGAGATGGAGTTTCACAATATTTCACTGATAGGCTTGAGTTGAAGCAAGATAGAGGAATAGCTCCACCAAAACCTAGTCTAGATGTAAAAACACCTAAATATGATAGGTCTTATTATAATAAAGAGAGTGCTGGAGGGGTGGGAATAGATACTGATTTTAACGAATATACATTTAAAGATCCAAAACCAGTAAAGGGTTTGAGCTTGTCTGGATTTAAAATACCTGTTCCTAGAGATAATGATCAAGTTTTACAAGAGCCATCTGTCGTTGCTTATAGAGATTTAGGTAATGGTAAACATTTTGTTAAAATAAGTAGTAAAGTTGGCAAGTATCCAACCTATACGAACCCACAAGGAAAAAAAGTTCCAAACACGTCGGCACCTATGATCGAAGAAGAAAAATTTACTTATGTACCCTTGCCCACAAGAACAGAAGTGAATCAAATTAGAAGCGTTTATGGTATACCTATTTTGACCGATAAAGAACAAGTAAATCAAACTGGAATATTAGATTAATATGAGTGAACTAGAAAGCCTTTACAGAGTTCTTGTTGATCAAGGTTTGTACACAAAATCTTTTGATGAATTTAAACAGCAGTACTCTGATGACCAATATAAGAAAAAAGTTTTTGATGTAGTAAAAGAAAAAAAACTATACACAAAAGAATTTTCTGATTTTACAGATAAATATTCTGAAAAAAAAAACGATGGCTTTACTTTGGGGGAGACAGATATGGATTTGCCACAAAAAGAGGTTTCATCGGATACACCAAAACCCGAAAAACAAGAGATTGATACTGAAGAAGGTTTTCAAGCTAAAGACTATTTAGGGGAGTTTTTAGGGGGTGCTATTGATGCTGGGGTTAGGCAAGGAAAGACCGCAGAAGAAACAATGGAACTTATTTATAAGGGAGATAAAATCTCTGACGAAGAAATACAATCATACATAAACGCAGTAAAAAAGATGGAACAAGACGGACCATCTGAAGATATGATTGAATTCCAAAGAATTGCTGAAGAAAACGGAGGGGGCTTTGGAGGATTTATAGCAGCACTAGGAACTGAAGGAGTAGGAGCGAATGCAGCTACAGAAGTTGCTTTAACTAGTTTCTCTGGTATGATAAGCGCAGCTATTGATGCTAAAGAAGAAACAGCATTAGGGGTTGGGGCAGGCGCAGCCCTTGGAGCTGCTGCTGGAGCTACTGCATTACCTTTTGCGCCTGTTACTGCCCCAGCAGGGGCTATATCAGGAAGTTTAGCTGGTTTATTTGGAGCATCTGGAGGTCTATTAGAAACCTCTATGTCGTACACCGAGTTCTTAAAAGAAGAGTTAGGGGACAAGGATTTTAATATTGAAAACATAAGAGAAGTTTTAAAAAACGAAGAAGTAAAAGACAGAATAAGAAACAAAGCATTAACAAGAGGTGGGATTATTGGCTTAGTTGATGCTATGAGCGCAGGTATTGCTGGATCAGTCGCAAAGGGAGTTGGTAAAACAATAGGAAAAGTAAGTACAAAACTTGGTAAAGCAGCAAAAGCAACAGCTCAGATTACTTCCTCTGGGATTGTTGAAGGTGTAGGTGGCGGAACAGGAGAAGCGTTAGCTAGGTTAGCTGTGGGTCAAGAAATGGATGCAACAGAAATAGGATTTGAAGCAATAGGTGGAGCTCCTAAGGGAGCGATTACGGGTCCTATAGGTATTCTTAGAGCAACAGGAGACTCTAAACCTTCTTTTAAAATTAATGGCGAAACTGTGCCAAAAGGAACAGCTGAGAGAGTAATAAATACATCCACTCCAGAAGATTTAACAAAAATAAAAATAGAAGTCAAAAATGATGATTTCTTAGAAACAAAACTGAATGACAAAAAAGAAAGACACAATGTTTCAGAACAACTTCCTGACGGCATTCCAGATGCAAATAGAGAGGAAGTAATAGATCTTGAGATAGAAAGAAAAAAACTAGAAAATAAAAAATCAGTATCCGCAAAACAAAGAATAAAAGAATTAGATGCAGAAATAGCTGAAAAATCTAAAAAAATTGTAGAGGAAACTGTAGAAGAAGCTTCGACTACCACAGAGGAAACAAAAGTTTCAGAGAGCGAGATAGACGAGTTATTGAGCGAGATAGAAAGAGTCGAAAATCAAGGCACCTTAGAAGAAAATATAGGAGAAAAAGCCTATATGGATGGTAAGGAGGGTATGATTAAAATAGACGATGAGAACGCAAACACTATTGTTTTTGAAAGTAACGATGAGATAATAAACTTAGGGCGATTAGATTTAAACGGCAAGGACTTAATTGCTAGTAAAGATATCAGCTTGATGCCGCCTGAAGGTGTAGATGTTACAAAATCAAACGAAAGCTCTGACGTTATAAGTTTAGATGGTAAAGAATATAAATTTATAGGCAGGTCAAGAGATAAAAAAGGTAAGGCTGTTGTCAAATTAAAAGAAGCAAAAAGCGGGCTAATAAAAAGATTTATTGGAGCAAAAGCAGAAAGAATATTAAAGGACCAATCATTAAAAAAACCGAAAAAAAGAATTGATGTTTTAAACGTAAAGAAAAAAACAGATCCCATGATGACTCAAAAGAGCTATGAGTCAAAGGCTTTAGAAGAGGTTATAGAATTAGAAAGACAAGCAAACGAGGATTTATCAGTTTTTGAGCAAGAATTATTGGATGTAGCCGTAAAACAAACTGAGAATAAGGACCTAATACAAGTGGGAGAAAATATTTTTCAAGTTACACAAAAACCTAACGGTGAAGTATCTGTTTCTCAAATGAGAGAGGATGGAAAGCTAGTGCCTGTGTTCGATTCCAAAAAAAGATCAGATGCCGCAGAAAAGTTTAAAAAAGACAAAAGCAATAAAGAAAAAGCCTTAATTGAAGATGCTGAAAATAAAATAAATGAATATAGACAAGAACAAGAAGATAAAATTATAAATTTTTTAGACAAAGCTATTAAAGAAACCTCATCTCAAGGAAGGGCTTTCGACGCTAGTTTAGGTCTGCCAATGTTTGTTGTTAACAGTTCTTTGAAAATAATTAAAGCGTCTTATAAGGCGGGCAAGGCTTTATCACAAGCTATTCAAGACGGCATAATACACTTGCGAAAACAAGGATATGGAGTTAATGAGTTAGAGTATAAAAAGTATGTATTAAACAACCTAAAAGACTCTAATAAAAAACCAAAAATACAAGTAGATGAGGAGTCAAAAATAACTAAAGATCAACAAGATCTTGAAGTGAAACAGAAGGTAGAGGAGCAAACAGAAGTTGTAGAAGAAAAAAAGACTGATTCTGACGACATTGTTAACGAAATTGGCGTTGCTTTATTTGTAAATAAAATATCAAACGCCCTTAAAGGAGTTCAAAGCTTTGTCAAGAAAAAACGATTAAAGCACTTTAGCGCAAAAGGACTTATTCCCGATATCATTTACAGACAGAGAGAAAAAAGAAACTCACTTGTCAGGCAGTATGTGACTAAAATAAATAGAACCTTTAAAGATGTCAGGAGGATTTTAAAAACAGTTCCTAAAGACAAAAGAGATTCAGTTATGCAAGACTTTGATCTTGTTTTGAAGGGTAAAAAGAAGTCTGTAGACAGCTCTCTTCCTTTGGAAATGGCTGCTGTTGTAGCAAGAATGAGGTCAGAAATAGATGGTCTTTCGAATATGCTAATGGAAAGCGGCTATTACGACTCATCAAATGAAATTTCCAAATCAAGAGAAGAAGGCCTTAATTCAATATTGAAAAACATAGGAAGCTACGTAAATAGAAGCTATAGAATATTTAGCGACCCTAACTGGTCAAGATTAGTCTCGGACGAGGTTAAAGAAAATGCAAGAAAGTTTTTTAGAAGAGAAGCAATTAAAAATAATAAGAGTGTTTCTGAGCAAGAAATAGAGCAGAAGATAAACGAAATATTAGATAAAGCTGAGGAAAATAAATTTATTGTAGCAGGAAAAGATGGGAAGATAAGCAAAGATATACTTAGAAGAAGGAAAGACATTCCGCCAGAGATTAGGGCTTTAATGGGTGAGGTAGAAAATCCATTAGAAAATTATCAAAACACAATTTTAAAACAAGCTCAATTACTTTTTAATTATCAATACCAGAGGAAAATAGCAGAAGCTGGAGAAAATACTTTCTTTACAAAAAATAGGACTGACAAGAACACTAAGCAAATAGCTAAAGAAGGAAATGAGTCTTATCCAGAATTGGCTGGTCTTTGGACCACTCCAGAGATAGCTGAGACCTTTAAGAAACCTAATCCTATGCCAGACTGGATGGATACATTTGTTAAGGTTAATGGAACAATTAAGTGGTTAAAAACAGTAGGTAGTGTAGCTACACACGTAAAAAACATAATAGGAAATCATGGATTTGTTATGATGAACGGTCATTTAAATCCAAAAGAATTTTTTAAAGCGGGTCAAAATGTGTGGGCAGAATTTACTGGAATGACAAATGATCAGCAAAAAAAATACTTTGATAATTTAGTAGCATTGGGTATTGTCAAGCAAAGTGCTACTCTAGGGGATATTAGGACGGCTTTTACTGATAAATCTTTTGAGGAAGCATATGAAAAATCTTTAACAGATCAAGCTAGGAGTGTAGCAAAAAACAAAGAGGGATTGGCAAATAATTTAAAATATATTCAATCTTTATTTAAAGCATCAAAAACAGGTAAGGCTAGTAAAAGATTAGTTGATTTTTTAAATGATGCTTATCAAACGGAAGATGATTTTTTTAAAGTAGTTGCGTATGAAATAGAAAAATCAAGATATGCTGATGCGTTGTTTGAAAAAGATAAGTCTCAGCTAACTGAAGATCAGTCTAAAAAAGTAGACAAGGTAGTTGCGGAAATTGTAAAAAATACTTACCCCACTTACGATAGAGTGCCTCCACTAATAAAAAAACTAGGTAGAGCTCCTTTTTTAGGTGCGTTTGTATCTTTTAAGGCGGAATCTATAAGAACAGCGGTTAATACGTACGCATTAGCTATAAGAGAGGGAAAAAGCAAAAACCCTAAGATAGCAACACTAGGAGCTAAAAGACTCATGGCTGCTGGACTTTATACTAGCGTAAAATTAGCTATAGCATCACAATTCGCTATGGCTGTAAGATCTTTTATTACTGGTGGAGATGGAGACGAAAGTCAAGAGTATAATGATTTAAAAAGATTTTTACCTGAGTGGTCTAAAAACTCTATAATTTCAATGTCATCAAAAGAACCTGGTAAATACACATACACAGATTTTACCGCCAACGATCCACACGCCTTTATGTCTGAGCTTGTTGTTGCAGGTAGGGATGAAAAAGATATATTTCCTTCTGTAATAGAAAAATTAACAGCTTTAGGAAAACCATTTCTTGGAAAAGATCTTATATTTGGTTTTGGCACGGAAGCGTTTAAAATAGCTCAAAGCGAAAGATTTTCTACAGAAGAAAAAATGGAAAAAATAATGACTGAGTTTTATAAGCTTATGGAACCTGGAACGGTATCATCTTTAAGAAGAATTGGAAATGCTGCAATAAAAGAGGGAGGAGATAGAGCTTTAAAAGAATTAAGAGGCTTTACTGGATTCAAACCTGTGGACGTAGATATAGAAAAACAATATGGCTATAAAGCATTTGATTATAAAAAACAAAAAGATCAGTACAAGTCAACCTATAATAGAGTTAGGTATAACAAAGAAAGCACAGAAGAAGATCTATCGGTTGCATACGATCAAATAAATACCAGTTACAAACAAATGATTAAAAACTTGCAAGAAGACACAAGCGCTGCGCTTAGGCTTGGTGCGGATGAATATAATCTTAAAAAACAATTAAAAAATTCTAACTTCAATAAAAGAGATATAATGTATATTTTTACAGATTGGGATGATTACGAGTACATTCCAACTCAAATGAGTAATTAAAAAAAAGGAGACAATTGTGTATAGTATGGAAAATACATCTAATTTTGCCCCCTCTTTTCTTAATAACCAATGTTCAACACAAACCTACAATATATTTTTTAGAATTTCAACAGTTTCGTCACAATCTTTTTGATTTCGTGGCATAAATAAGTTTGTTTGTATTCCCTCGTTCACTAAATGCATCTTAAATAGCTTCCAGCGCATAGGGAAAGCTTCGTTTGGATTTCCCTTAGTTTCTATTATAAATCTTGGTGGGTCTTGAATATCTATAAAGTCTGGAGTATACTTAATCCCGAGTAGCTTTTTATTACCCCTGTCGTGTAGTATTTTTTTTGACTTTGTTTTCTCGTAGGATGCCATAGGAAAGTCACAGCCGTTGATGATAGTGAACGTCTTACCTTCATAGTTATTCTTGATCTTTGCTTTCTTTAGAGCCTTGTACATATAGAGCTCTAGCTTAGAGGCAAACTCAATACCATCTTCTTTAACTTTTGTGGACCTTGTTATTTGTCTTCTTTTAGTACCCTTCCTCCTCCTCATCGTCCATTTTAATTATAGATACAATATCTTCAATCAACAATATGTGCTCATAAAACTCTCTAGCGTCTTCCTCGCTTTCCCCTATATACTCTTCCCATGTCCTGCTCCCAGTGCCCATTAGATCATTTTTAGTAAACACACTATATCTGTTAAAATTGTTTATTTTGGATAAATAAAGTAAGTCTTTTAAAGAATCCCAAAAGCTAGGATATTCCATTAGACACACTACAGCTTGCCTGTCAGTAATGCCTAATCTTTCAGCCGTCCATAAAACTTCAATATCGGGTATTGTCTCGATGTACAAGTCATAATTTTCTTTAACAAAAACATATAAATAATTGTCCTTAATTTCAGATACATCAACTATCTCCTTTAAGGCAGTTAATGCTTTTATTGCATCCGACAACTCAAGAGGTTTATTAAAAACTATTTTTTCTGATCTTAACCTCAAGGCTTTTATTTACTTTATTATTTCATTCTTCTTCTTCCCAGAATCTGCTTGTATATCTTCCTTCAGTTGATCTACTGCTTTTTGGTACCCATCCATGCGTTTTAAGGTCTCTAGCGTCCCAATCGAGAGGTCTTTCAGGTTCTGTAGTTGGGTTAGGATCGCTTGTTGCATCCCTAGTATATTTTTTGCTTGATTTTTTATTTGAATTAATTCGCTTTCCTTCATTTTTTTCTTTTTTCATTTCAAAAATTATCTATCATGTTTTCTATCACAATAATTGCTAATCCTAAAGAAACAGCCCACACGATAAAATGTACTATATCTAACATTCATTTTTTTTAATTTGATTTAATGCGTCCTGTAGATGTTCTTTTTCCCAATGTATTCTGTATTCTAATCCTCCTGGAAATGTTTGTTCGCATTGGCTACACTTAATTGTATTGTTTTTTTTATTACCCTTCAAAATAGATGAGTTAGTCTTGCCATCTGCCCGTGCTCCTTTGAGTGAATAAATCCTTCAACGGCTTTAGGCGCATGTTGATAGCCATTTCTGTGGTGCCAGCCGTCAGTTCCAGAAGGTGATCTAAGAGCCTCGACAGTAACACCAATAAAATCTTTTGACATCTTATGATGTATGTGATGTATGTAGACGTATCTGTTTTTTGCTGAAGACCACTCCTCTCTCGCCTCTTGAGCCATAAGCAGAGGCAAGTCTTGCATTTTTGCTCCGTCTCCGTGCGTAGTTCCAATAAGGTTGTTATGATATTGATAATATTTTCTGTGAGCTATTGAAGTGTCAAAGGTAATGTTTTCACATTTATTATACCAAGAGCTAATTGAGTCGGCTAAAAAAAATCCGCTTTGATAATCATGGTTAGACGGATTAAACATGAAATGTACATCAGCGACTTGAATTAATGTATCTAAAATGTCGATATAAAGCTTTTTAGCAATTAAAAAATTGTTATACCACATTCCATCTGTGTCTTGTGGAGTTCCGCTCGTAGTGGTCCTCTTGGGGGTGTCTATGTGTAATATATCGTTGCCTGCCACAAAGACAATTTTGTCTATGGTAAATCCAGATGCTTTTTTCAATATCCCCTCAACTCCAGATTTAACTCGCTGTACTGCTATTTGACAATTGTAATCCTCTCCCGTCTCAAATGAAGACGCTAACTTCCCAATATGTACATCAGCAGGATCAATAACAAGTAAGCAGCCATCAGTAGTATTTGCTCTCTCAATGTATTCATAACTAAACGTGTGATTTTTGACAGCATCAATGTGGTCTTCAAGCAGCTGTTCAAAAGTAGGACCGCTGTCTTTATTTGGTTTAAACTGTATTGACCATTTCTTATCTTTTGACCACGCTATTCCTACGCTGCTAATGTCAATACCTCTCTCCTCACAAGCGCTTGCTAAAGCTGGCTGATCCTCAGTCCTTGTAAGTTTTTGTATATGCCTTGATATGTATCGCCTAGTAGATTCTACTGTCTTTTCTTCAAGGTTTATCTCTAGGTCTTGATGTATATACCTTGCGATCTCAGATGGACTCCTATGCCCATCCTTAAAATATTTTTCAGTTAAAGATTTTATTTCTTCATTTCTATCAATCATCGTCTTTAATTTGATTTTGAAGCTTGTCAAGATTTACTTTTAAAGAACCTATTGAGCTTTTGGTTTCATCCTTATTGGGCTGGTTTATGGAGTCAATTATTTTATCTACGTTGCTATGTAGGGCTAGTCTTAACTTTTCCAAAAACCTAAACCTTTGTGTCATACATCTGGATCCATGTGCTGTAGAAACGAATCACCAACTCTTTTGTTGAATGATTTTATAGCTCTATATATTATTCTTGATTTCTTTTTTGTTTCTCTTTTTTCTGTTAAACTTGAGTCAATACCCATTCTAGTATAAAGCAAAGTATCAAGCTCTAAAAGCGCATCCATTTTTTCTTTTTCACTTTTACTAACGTATCCCGCTACCTTTTCACAAAACGCAGAAACATCTAAATCAAATATGCTAAAAGTTTCTTGCCTTATTTTATCATATTCCCTTTCAAATAGTGTTTTTGTTGTCATAATATCAAAATTACTTAATTTATATGAAACTCAAGTATTTAGAGCTTGCTTTTTTAATTATCTCCTTGTCAGCCATTTTTTTAAAATAAGCTAAGTATATTTCATAAATAGGCTGCCACAGCTCATCGTTGGTATATGTTTTTGGAGAAACTATATTTTTAATCATTCCATTCGCCTCAACTCGGACGTTTAGTCTAATTTTGTTTTTCTTCAACAGCTCTGGTATTATAGTCACGCCATTAGAAAGACAAAAAGCCATAGCGTTTTGGTGTATCATGTTAGGATAAAATCTCATAACCCACAGTGTCCAGAATCACAATCATTAAAATCGTCATCAAATAATTCATATTGCAAATTCCATTTAATTATTTCCTCGTAGCTCATGCCGCTTTTAAATCCTCCGTTATTTCCTGTATAACCCAAATTTTTTTCTTGTCTTGCAAACCAATCCATTTTTTTAGGCTCTATCTTACTCATTCTGTTTAAAAGAATAGGGCTTCGGTGAAAACAACCTACGCAATTATTCATGTAGGCAAATCTTACGCCTTTATCAGACCAATACTTTTCTACCTTATCTTTAAAAACACGATCATCTATTAATGGAAAAACTGGTTTTTGGTATTTGAATGATTCCCATTTATTTTGAGATCCTCTTTTACCTACAATAAATTTTTCGTGTAAAAAACCATCCTCTTGACACCTCTCTAGCATTTTTTTTGCCCTTTTCATTTCAGATGCACGAAACCCTATTCTTTGTTCAACTGGCTTTTTCACGTTATCCCACCACCATTTCTTAATTGGCTCAATTTTCATTTCTATTGTACAAAACCTCATCATTTTATTTGGCAAGTACTTTTTGCCTCCTGGTCTTTTAATTATTTCGTCAAATGTTTTTCCCGTGACCCAAGTAATTTCCCTCCCTATGTGTTGCTCAAGATCTAGCATGGTATAAATTATTTCATCTTGCTCTGCGGTCGATACAAAAGGAGCTTGTATTTTATCCTCAACAATCTGTATTATTTTTTTGTCTGGGAACATAGATTCTTTGTCTTCAATTCTGACAAGAGCAAAAATATCATAATCAGCTGGATAGTTTGCGGCTATGTATGATGAAGTTTTTCCTCCACTTAAACTATTAACTTTAATCATAATTAAAAGGGTAAATTTTCTTGTTGTAGCCCAAAAGCATCTTCGGGCTGTTGGTTTGGCAAGGTTTCGTTTTCTTTATCAAAGACAAACGTTGGAGGGCTTTGGTCCTTCGAGTAATATCTTCCAGAAACCACATCAAACCTAAATCTTTCTAAGCCATTCATTTCGCCTTGAAACTTCATTTTAACTTTCTGAACCACAAAATCAACGTCATTTTTGTCTATGCTTATGCTATGGTCCTCTTCAAAATGCCTATAAACAGTAAATCCATCGTGGGTTTGGTTTCTAAAATCAGCTGAACCCGAGCAATCATATAGGGTTGGCATTTCATAATCACCATTATCTTTCTTTCTCATTTTTGTGGGATGAACAACTAAGAATATTATTACGTTATTCATTTGAGCAAACATTGTTAGCTTAGTCAAGACACGTTTTATTTTTGATAACTCTGAATCGCTTGATTTATCAAACTCAACCTTGTTAAATGCGTCGATAACAAACATATCAACTCCATAAATAAACATTTGTTCTTTAAACTTCTCTAAAATCCAAGACCAATTTGGCATCTCTCCTTTATCAGGTGCGGTGATGTATATCTTTTCATTAGCCCACTCAACGTATCTATCTATTTGTTTTTTTGTGACTCTCGGTCTACCAGGATTGTCTTGAAAAAAGTTTGTTCCGTAAAACTTTTCAATAAAAGTAGTTTGATGGAGTGCCATAGGGCTGTGTTCTGGAGAGAAAAACGAAGCTTTCAAGTTATAATCCTTGATGAGGTTCATAACATACCATTCAGTAAAATTTGATTTACCATGAGAAGGTATACCTGTAGACACAACCAAGTGACCCCTCATCACCGTGAAGACTTTCTTGAGATCCCCGAAGCACTTATGTTTTGGATAGAGTGTTTCAGGCAATCCGTTGTTGTATAAATCATGTATACCTCCAGCAAGGTCCTCCACAGTAAATGTCCCAGAGGCTGGGTACCTTTTACCGTTTATTATAGATTCTTTCACTAAATCCTCTCCTCCTTTCAGTAAATCTCCATTAGCATCTTTTTCTTTAAATAAAACCCTGACACATCGATACCTTCCAAGCCTTTGTGCAATCTTTTCAGCAACAATCTCTCCTTTATCATCGTTGTCGGTTGCTATATAGAATTTACTTACATCTTGAAGATATTTTTCGCAGTTAATCCAGAAGTCATCATTATCATTTGCGCCATTAGGGATGCTAATTGTATTTTTAAAACCACACTGATGCATAGCGAGTACATCGAACTCACCCTCAACTATAAAAACCTCGTCTTGACCAACAGCAGAGTT
>CESM01160053.1_pt1 | contig 12376 bp, 12 predicted proteins | sample 361421 | NCBI WGS metagenome assembly CESM01 (sample SAMEA2622219, study PRJEB7988) | marine metagenome | isolation source: saline water (ENVO:00002010), including | reverse complement strand
GGAAAGGTTTGCCGGGGAGAAGCAAAAGAGCCCTACGTTGGTAGGGCTCTTAATGGGGTGGTGTTTCTAATCCTATTGATCTTAGTCTGTGATGGTAATGTTGCTGGAGAGGCGTTCCCCGGTGCTTATGTTCTCAAAGATCACTTCAACGCTATAGGGTAGCGAGAGGCTTTCAAGATCCGTGTGAGGGAGTGCATCTACTTCGTAACCCGTGGATGAAACATTTTCTGCAATGCTCAACCAATTTAATGAGTTTATCGCGTCTGCATTCACAACAATGTACTTCGAGGGGCTGATTACATTACCATTGATAGAAAATAGATTGCTCGGGCTGCTTAACGCTGGATCTGCAATGCCGGAATAGTTGAACCAGATTGGCTCAGGTAGGCCGGTGACGGAATCAATATAGTTGTTTACGGAGAAATCAACGTAACTTCCAGAGTGTCGAACGATACCCAGCCCTTTCGCAAGGTTGAACGTAGTTGAGAGTGTCGCCGGTGGCTTAGTGGAAGAGTATTCGACGTTTGTGATGAGAGTGACTGACTTGATCGGTAGATCGCCATAGCCAAATTGTGCGTTTTCATTATAAATGCCGTCGGTTTCCACCCACGTGTAATTAATATCGATTCCACTCACAGGAAATAAGCCAACTTGGGCAGAAGCTTCAGTTGCCGCACTCCCACTTGAAGTGCCATTGCGTACTACAATAGGTTCATCGAAACGTAGGTAATTTACGTTTAGACCGCTTTCGATTTCGATCGGACCGTCTATGCCCCACAGTAATATAGAAGAGGGGGTAGAGCTAATGTAAAAGGTCAGTGGCTGGCCTGCGTATTCATAGGCGATGCTATAAATATCTGTGCCTTCTGACGCGGTGAGATCACTGCTGCAGCTAACCTGACCGCTACTGCCGTCTGTGTAGTTAATTGAAGTATCGATCGCCAGTGGCATGTATTCATTAAACGTGGTCGCTGTACAATCGTCAGCAACATAACCGGTGCCACCACTGCTATTTCTCTCAGGGCTGCCACCACCACCGCCGCCACCACAGGCGAAAAGTGTTGCTGTTAAGATAGCTAAAGAAGTGGCTCTGGCGATTGGGTATGTTTTCATATTACTTCCAGTATTTATTATTTTAGTTGTCATTAATCTTCTAATACGATGATGCTTCCGGAAAGGCGCTCACCGTCTTGAGTGCTTTCAAAAAGTACCTGCACACTGGTTAATGTATCAGGATAGGTGACATCTGAAATATCCACAGTGGTTGTGAAACTTTCCGTACCCACGTCATTTTCAATGGCTAACCAGCTATATGCGGCTAGTTCTGAGTTGTTAACAATGCTGTAGTCTTCATAAGACAAGGCGATATCGGCGCCGTTTCTGCTTACCGTAATAGTGTTGCTGCCACCATTGGCGATGTTTCCGCTTTGGTCGAACCTCATGATGTTGACTAAACCATCCAGGTCGTAAAATTGGATTTCGTAGTCAGGCACAGTCTTGTCGGATAAGTAACCCTTGTGTTCTACCAAGCCCAAACCACGAGTAAAAGAGAAATCGAAGGCAATTTCAATTGGTGTTGCTACGAGCGGGATAGTGAAGCTTGCTTCAACATTGGTTTGCAGCAAGGGCATGGCAGTGTTGCCTTCAGAGAACGATTGGTTGGTATTTGTCAGTGTATACACCACAGGTAGTTCGGCATCCTCCACGGTTTTGTCATCGAGAGTTCCGGTGAGGGTTGCGCTGGTAGATTGGTCGCTGAGGTTGCCAATTAGTTTGATCGGGGGAGAGAAGGTTAACTCTTCTATGACATCGCCACCTTCCAGTTCAATGGGTCCGTCAATTCCTAGCAGATAGATCTGGTTGTTTGTGCTACGAAAGTAAAGATCGAATTTTAGATCTGTCCCGTTCAAGGCAACTTTATAAACCGGATAGCCCTTACTGTTGGACATGCCCACATCGTAGCTCACAGCGCCTTCAATATCGCCCGGAGAGGCTTCATTAGCGGTGTAAAACAACGTCGTGGCATTGGTCAGCGGCAGGTACGCGTTCTGTTCCACTTCCACCTGTACACTGGTGACGGAGTCGGATTCCTCGTCACTGTCCTCATCGGTTTCCAGGCCGCAGCCGCTTAGCAAGAAGGTGCCAAAGGCAAGATAAAACAAATACTTCGGTAACATTAAAATACTCTTTCGAAACTTATAATACTTATTCCGTAGGATTGTATCCCAGCAGAATGTAATTGAGTGTAGAGAATTGTAGGGTGATCTTTATAGACGGGAAAGCCGCCCGGCAGGGGTGTGCCGGGCGTTAACTGCTTGTTCTGACAGCGGGTTTTCTGCAGCGCGTTTTATTCAGAATAGAAACTCTGAGAAAAACTGACTTTCAGCGGAGCGCTTTCCGGGGTGGGGCTGACGTTGATAGCAAAATCCAGCTTGTCGCCATCCCGGACCCTGAATTCGGCCAGGTAGTAGATGGCATCGCCTTCTTCAACCACCTGGAAATCCAATGGGATCTCGCTGCCGCCCAGTTGGCCGGTGTAACCCTTCAACTGCGCCAATACCGATTTGGTTAAGCCGCCGGGCTGCTTGCGCTGTACCGAAATATTCACAATGCCCCGTTGCCGGCTGCGCATCAGGCCATAGGCGCTGGCCACTTCCGGGGTCAGCAGGGTGGATGTGAAGGCGCTGTAGTGCACCACATAGTCCTTGTCTTCGATAAATTGTTCCGCCGCCGCCAGCTCTGCTGTCAGCAGCAGTGCAAGCGCCAGTAGTGATGCCAGAATAATCCGAATGTGGGTTATTTTTATGGTCATATCCTTAACCTCTCTATTTGGTAACGTGGTATACCGCCACTTCGCCGAACAGGTTGGGGAACAGTCGCATCATAAATCCATCGCGATAATTCATGTCCACCACTGTGCGGTTCAGTATCTTCAGATGCTTACGATAGCACAGAGCCTCAAAATCCTTGAAGGTACACAAGTGGATGTTGGGGGTGTTATACCAAGTATAAGGCAACTGTTTGGAAACCGGCATGCGGCCTTTGGTCATCAGATACAGGCGGCAGCGCCAGTACCCGAAGTTGGGGAACGTGATGATGCATTCCTTGCCCACCCGCAGCATATCGTCGATCACTTTGTCCGGGTAATGAACCGCCTGCAGGGCCTGGGTCATGATGACCATGTCGAAGCTGTCGTTTTCGAAATTGGCCAGTCCGCAATCCAGATCCTGCTCGATCACATTGACGTTTTTCTTAATGCATTCAAGGATCTTGTCCTGGTCGATTTCCAGGCCGTATCCGAATACATTCTTTTTGTCCCGCAGGTGGGCCAGCAGGGCGCCGTCGCCGCAACCCAGGTCGAGAATGCTGCAATCCGGTTGTACCCACTGTTGAATGGCTGCCAGGTCCTGACGCATGAATCAGTGCTCCCCATCCAGTGCAATGGAATTCATATAAGCTTTGAACAAATTGGTATAACGGGGCACGTTCAGCAAAAACGAATCATGCCCCTGTGGGCATTCGATGTCGGCGTAGGATACGTGCTTGCGTGCCGCCAACAGGGCCTCAACGATTTCCTGCGAGCGTTCCGGTGAAAAGCGCCAGTCGGTGGTGAAGGACATGACCAGAAAACGGGCTTTGGCTCTGGCCAGCGCCTTGCTCAGATCATGGTCGTGTTCCTCGGCCGGATCAAAATAGTCCAGCGCCCGGGTCATCAGCAGGTAGGTGTTGGCGTCGAAATTCTTGGAAAACACTTCTCCCTGATAATTGAGATAGCTTTCCACCTGAAACTCCACCTCAAAGTCGAAACTCTTTGCGCCGTCACGCAGCTCGCGGCCGAATTTTTCCCGCATGGCGGCGTCGGAAAGATAGGTGATGTGCCCCAGCATGCGGGCCAGGCTGAGGCCGATCCTGGGGTATTTGTCGTGTTCGTAATAATGCCCCTCACAAAAATCCGGATCAGACAGAATGGCTTTGCGAGCCACCTCATTGAAGGCAATATTCTGTGCCGACAGTTTGGGGGCCGCGGCGATGATCACGGCATTGCGCACCTGATCGGGGAAGTCGATGGCCCACTGCATGGCCTGCATGCCACCCAGGCTGCCGCCCACCACGGCGGCCCAGTGGGGGATACTTAAATGCTGCATCAGGGCATGCTGGCTGTTGATCCAATCCCGCACGGTAACGATGGGAAAATCCGGCCCATAGGGTTTGCCGGTATCCGGGTTATGGGATTTGGGGCCGGTACTGCCGTGACAGCCCCCCAGATTGTTCAGGCTGACCACAAAAAAACGATTGGTATCGATGGCTTTGCCGGGGCCAATGCAGGCATCCCACCAGCCTGGCTTTTTGTCGTCACTGCCGTGGAAGCCGGCGGCATGGTGGTGGCCGGAAAGGGCGTGGCAGATCAGGACAGCATTACTCTTGGCCGCGTTCAGCTTGCCATAGGTTTCAAACACCAGCTCATAGTGGGGCAGGGTTTTGCCACACTGCAGGGTGATGGGGTGGTCGCAGCGGAAAATCTGGGGCTGGACGATGCCAACGGTGCCTTCTTGCTGGGTGGCATTGTTCGGTAGTGCTGTATTCAATCCCGGTGTTCCTGAACGGCTGTCAATGAAGTGCGCAGTCTATCAGAAATAAGGGAGGGGCAGGAGGGAGGGTTTGCTATTCAGCACTTGATCCGGTGATGACCTGGGCGGGCCGGACCAGTACTGCGCGCTCGGGCCCAAATACATGGGCATTGTGGAAAAAGTGTCACCGTCGTGTAAACGACGGGTCCGGGAGCTGGCTGGTAATAACGGGAAATACCTTGCGGTTCTGATGAATGGGGGCGGGTTTGCGCAGGCCTTTGATCATGTCCTCCACTTCGACGATCTGTTCGTCCAGATCTTCCAGCATGGATTCCATGTTGCTGATGCGTTGCTCGGCGTTATCATCGGCGTTGCCCAGGGCGCGCAGTTTCTGGATGTGTTCGTCCAGCAGGTGCTTTTGCTCCTGGGCGTTCTGGAACAGGGGCAACAGCACATCGTTGAGCCAGGATTTGGCGGCACGTTCGTACTGACGGTAAATGGTGGAGCCTTCATTGACAATGGTACTCAGGAAACGTTTGGAGGTGGCCTTCTGCTCGGTCAGCAGTTTGCGCAGGTTGCGGCGGAAGCTACCGGATTTGGTGCGCAGGTCGTCCAGGCGGGTGACGTATTCCCGTGGCGAAAAGCGTGGGTAATCCAGGGGCGCCATGCCCAGTTCGGCTTCGTATTTGGCGTAGATGTCCGCCACCAGAGGCTGGATTTTCTCCTGGCGCGCCGCCAGCTCCGACATATCCCGTTTCAGGTTGTCAAAAAAACTGTCGATGGCGTTGTTCATGCCGACGATGGTCCAGCTGCTGGTGAGGGCCTTGCCGGCATCCTTCAGATACTGATTCAGCTTGTCGCTGTGCACGGGTTCCAGCATGGCAGTGCCTTCCCGCAGGATCATCTTGCGGCTGGATTTCAGCAGAATCAGTTTTTTGTGGTAGAACGCCTGCTCGTGGCGGGCCTGGGACAGCATTTTTTCCAGCTGGGATTTGCGATCGGATTCCTCGGCTTTCAGCACCCGCAGTTCCGCCAGCACTGATTCCCGTCGCCGCAGCAAGGTTTTACGGCTGCCATGAAGCATGGAATGAATGTCTTTGATGACGCTTTTTTGGATCAGGTGCTCTTTGCGTCGCATCATGTCATTGGAGAGCAGTTCTTCCAGCTCGGGCAAAAAGCTCTGATCCAGCCGCGTCATGTTGCCTTCCACCTGGGCCAATAACCCTTCCTTGGCCGATACGCAGAGTATTTCGTCCGGGGCGATGGCCAGCTGGCGGGCGCATTGGGCGCGAATATCCCCCAGCACCCGCTTGTTGAACTGCTCGTCTTCCAGTTCATCCCATACGGAATCCACCTTGTTGAGAATGGCGTAGACGCCGGTGGATTCGCGCAGGGCCAGATCCCGGATATGGCGGTTCCAGATGTCCAGGTCGGTGGCGCTGACACCGGAGGAGGCAGATAGCAGAAACAGGATGGACTGGGCTTCGGGCAGCAGGCTGAAGGTCAGTTCAGGTTCGCAGCCCAGGGCATTGAGGCCCGGGGTGTCAATGATGGTGAGGCCCTGACGCAACAGCGGATGATCGAAGCTGATCATGGCGTGGCGCCAGGCTGGAATCAGCACTTTACTGGCGTTGTTCACATCCTTTTCCAGCAGGTCGATCTGGAAACCCATGGCCGATGCTTCGTTGGGGGAGACCGACTTCAGTTGCGCCACTTCGGAAAAGGCTTTCTTCATCATGCGTGGATCGTCGGCATTGAGCGGGACAAACACCCATTTTTCGGGAATCTTACGAAAACTGGCCAGGCTGGAACCCACCATGCGGGTTTCGATGGGCAACAGGCGAATGTAGCTTTCGCTGGCGCGGTGATCGAACAGCAGTTCGGTGGGGCACATGGTGGTGCGGCCGGCACCGGAAGGCAGAATACGGGTGCCGTAGTGGCTGAAGAACAGGGCGTTGATCAGTTCGGTCTTGCCGCGGGAAAACTCCCCCACAAACGCCAGCGTGATTTTGTCGTCTTTCAGGGTTTGCAGCGCCTGTTCCAGCTTGGCTTCCAGCTCGGCATTCTGCACATTGTGATCGATCAGCCAGCCACGGTAACGCGTCAGCTCGCGGTGGATTTCCTGCCGCCACTGAAGATAGGCATCCATCTGACTGGAAAGACGCGCTGACTCCATCTGGTTAAATGCTCGCTAAAATGCAGTTGGGTTGACGATATACCAAAGCCAAGCCGACGGTAACCCCTTGACCCCTCAGGGCTTGCTAATGTTCAGCTTAGCAGGAATTTTAACCGGTGAATGTATCCGAATGCGCTTGCTGCGGCTCAATTCGCCTTTTTCGATCACCACCTGGCTTTTGCTCACACCAAAGCTTTTGGCCAGAAAGCGGGTCAGGTGGGTGTTGGCCTTGCCGTCCAGCGGCGGTGCGGTGATGCGTATTTTCAGATCGCCGCCGTGATCGCCCACCAACTCATCGGCCGACGCCTTTGGTTGCAGACGGCAGGACAGGATCAGATCCGGGCCCTGCCACTGGTACCAGTCCGCCATCGGCGTCAGGGCATTCCCGTCAGGCCAAACAGCTGTTTGACGAATATCAGCCCGATCATCACCAGCATTGGGGAAATGTCCAAACCACCCATGGGGGGAATGATTTTGCGTGCCGGGCCCAGCACCGGTTCGGCAATCTGGTTAAGAATATCGGCAAAGGGGTTGTAACCGCCACCGGCGGCGGTGACCCAGCTCAGAATGGCGGACACAAAAATCACAAACAGGAAGAAATTGATGATGGTGTTGGCCATGGATTTGATAAAGAAGATCACCAGCGGCAACACCTGGACCGGGCCCGGATCATGGAATACGAACACATACAAGCCCAGTTTGACGGCAATAATCAGCACAAACAGCACCAGAGAGGCAATGTCCAGGCCGCCGAACCCCGGTACGATCTTGCGCAGGGGTATTAATAACGGGTTGGTGGCTTTGACGATAAACTGCGATACGGGGTTGTAAAAATCTGCCCGCACCATCTGCAGGATGAATCGGGCCAGTACGATGGAGATATAGATATCAAAGACGGTGGTGACCAGAAAGAGAAAGGCGCCGCTTACATTCATTATCCAGGTTTCCTAGCGTTAGCTGTTCCAGGTTTCGGGACGGTTTCCTAATCATAACAGGAAGTTCGCACATTGGGGCCCCTTGCCCGGGCCCCGGCTACCAGCCCTCAGTCGGATAGTTCCTTGGAGCGCTGATAGGCACCCTGCATGGCTTGGGCGAAGATCTGCCGTAAATTGTTGTCTTCCATGATGCCGATGGCCCGTTCTGTGGTGCCGCCGGGGGAGGTCACCCGGCGCCGCAGCTCCGCCGCCTCCACATCACTGGTGATGGCCATTTGGGCGGAGCCCAGTGCGGTTTGCAGGGTCAGTTGTTTGGCCACTTGTTCACTCAATCCGAGGTCTTTGCCGGCGGCGATCATGGCTTCCATTACCAGGAAGAAATAAGCCGGCCCGCTGCCGGATACGGCGGTGACCGCGTCGATCTGATCTTCATTATCCACCCACAGGGCCAGTCCGACGGCGGCCATCACCGCGCGGGCCTGCTCCCGTTGCTGCTCGCTGACATGGGCGTTGGCGAACAGCCCGGAAGCGCCGGTTTCCACCAGTGCCGGGGTATTGGGCATGCAGCGCACGATGGGCATATCGGCACCGATCCAACCCTCCAGCTGGCTCAGGGTAATACCGGCGGCGATGCTCATCACCACCGGCTTGCGTTGCTGGAAGGCTTCCTTTAGGGGTTCCAATACCTTTCCCATGACCTGGGGCTTGACCGCCAGCACCACCACGTCTGCCTTGTGGCAGGCGCTGATGTTGTCGCGGGTGGTGTTGACCTGGAGCTGTTTTCGCACCTGTTGCAGTTGCTGGTCATTGATGTCGGACAGGGTGATGTTATTGGGGTCCATGCCTTTGGCGATCATGCCTCCGGCCAGGCTGCTGGCCATATTGCCGGCGCCGATAAAGGTAATCTTGATAGTCATCTGGTGATCTCTAGCGTTAAATCTGCAGGGTAGGATAACTATTCTATGACGAATTTGTTACGGTTTTCTGGCTGGCGGTAAAACTGGTGGTGCGGTACGGCAATCAGGTTGCATCGGGTTCAGGCGGCACTTTGCCGGGCCAGCGCCCGCAGTACGATGCGGCACTGGTTCTCGCCGTATTCCCGGATGGCGGCCACGGTGGCGGCGGCATCCCTGGCCAACACGTTACCCACCAGGCGCTGAAAGATGCTCAGGGAAACGTCGAATTCCGTGGTTTCCGCCCGCAGGGCAATGTAGGAATAGCGCTGCAGTTGCGGTAGCAGTGCTTCGATGTCCTGCGCCAGGTAGGCGTTGTGGGCAAAGCGCTGATTGGCGGTCTGCAGGAAACGAAACGCCACTTCATGGGCAGCGGGCAGGTCGTTGTTCTGGAACAGTACCCGCAGCTCATCCACCATGGCGATCAGGTCTTCAATCTGGCCATCCTGCCAGCGCTCAGCCGCCTGCGCCGCCAAGCGGCTCAACAGCAGGAACAGGAAATCGTAGAGATCCCGTACTTGCTGGGGGTTTACCTCGCACACCCGCACCCCCTTACGTGGTTGCAGTTCCACCAGGTGCAGGTTCTCCATCAAACGAAAGGCTTCCCGCAGTGAGTTGGTACTTACTTCAAGCTCTTTCGCCAATTCATTCTCAGGCAGGCGCATGCCCGGCGCATATTCACCGGTAACGATTTTCTGGGTCAGGTGCTGGGCAATTTGTTCGCTCAGGCTCTTGGCTTGCAATGGCATGACGGCATGGCTCTCCGGGGTTGGGGAGGATTATCACGAAAACCGACCTTTGAATCAATTCTTGAATTGTTTGACAATTCAAGAATTGATAAATAAATTGGGGCTTCTGAAAAGAACAAGCCGAAACCGAGGTAGTCGATGTTTGAGTCAATGTTGCCGGACCGTATGCTGGCGTTGAAGAAGTGGGGATATTTGCTGTTTTGGGCCACCATGGTGCCGTTAGTGCCCTTTTCCGCCATGATCGGCCAGGATGCCGGTACCCAGAATTACTGGGCGTTTTTTCTTTATGCCGTGGTATTCGGCATTATTCCGGTGCTGGATTTTGTGATCGGCAAAGATCCCAGTAATCCCGATGAGGCGACCCAGGTACCGGCCATGAGTGACGAGCGGATTTACCGTGTCTTTACTCTGATCATGGCCGCGGTGTGGTTGGTTGTGCAGGCTTACGCCGGATACGTGTTTATCCACAATGACTTTTCCTTTTGGGGCAAACTGGGCTGGATGTTGTCGATTGGTACCGTGGGCGGGATCATTGCCATCAATCTCGGGCATGAGCTGATCCATAAGGATCCACGGCTGGAAAACTGGACCGGGGGCCTGATGCTGGCGTCGGTGACCTACGCCGGGTTCAAGGTGGAGCATGTGCGTGGTCATCATGTGCACGTGTCTACCCCGGAAGACGCCTCTTCCAGCCGCTATAACCAGAGTTTGTACCACTTCCTGCCCCGTGCTTTTGTGCGTAACTTTGTCAATGCCTGGAAACTGGAGAAGGAGTACCTGGCGCGGAAAGGCCATGCCAACGTCAGCGTCTACAACGAATTAATCTGGTGGTATGGAATTTCGGCGTTGTTTGCCCTCGGTTACGGCCTGGTCTGGGGCTGGATGGGTGTGGTGTTCTTTATTGGGCAGAGTTTCTTTGCGGCACTGACCCTGGAGGTGGTGAATTACATCGAGCACTACGGTTTGCATCGCCGGGAAAATGCCAATGGACGTTATGAGCGGGTAACCCCGGCCCACAGTTGGAACTCCAATTACCTGCTTACCAATGTGGCCCTGTTCCAGTTGCAGCGTCACAGCGATCACCACGCTTATGCCAAGCGTCGCTATCAGGTGCTGCGCCACTATGACGAAAGCCCGCAGCTGCCGGCAGGTTACGCCACCATGTATGTGCTGGCCTGGTTTCCGCCCCTGTGGAAAAAAATCATGAATCCCCGCGTGGAACAGTATTACGAAGGCGAGATGGATCAACTGTTCCGCAACCAGGGCCGGGTCAACAATATCCAGACGGCGGCATAACGCCGTCTTTATTGAGCCGGTCCGGTGGATGGGTTCAACTGGAAGTACGCCAGACCCCGATCCCTGTGCTTGATGGGTGCTGTCTGAAAAGTGGCATCCAGTGTCTGGCGCAGGGATTGTTGTTTGGACCTGGAGTTGTCGCCCAGTTTTGCGCTACTGACCCAGGTTCCCGTGATGGCCTGCATGGTGCTGAGCCGGGTTTGCCAGCCCTGATGTTGCAACAGGCTGGACTGTGGCGCCACCAAAGTCAGCTGATCTGCCGGTAAGCGGTGGGCGATGGCCGGCCAAATTCCCCGTTCATTGAAGTCGGCAATGATAAAGCGGTGTTCCGCGATGGCCGCAGGCGGGCCGGGGTTTTTCTCAGGTTTGTTGAGCAACAGCACCCCGGGCAGGCAGATCAGAACGATGGCCGCATAACGATAGGCCGGCTGCTGCCAGAGTGGGTGGATCAGTTGCCCCAGCAGCAAGGCCAGCAGTGGCCACAGCGTCGCCAGGTAGCGCCCCCCCATAGCGTGTTTAGGGGCAATAAAGCCCAGATAAGCTGCCGCGATGAAAGCGAAATTCAACCCCACCAGGCAGTACAGCAGGGTAGGCACGCTGCCCAATGCCAGTTTGCCTTGACGGCGGGCGAAGGTCACCAGATACAGTACCGTCAGGGTGGCAAAGAGGCAGAACTTCAGGGGTTCCTCCAGGGTATTGCGCAATCGGAACAGAATATCCGCAGGGTTTAGCTCGGCACTCCAGGCGCGCACCTCCTGTGATTGCTGTAGCAGGGCAGGGTAAAGCCAAAGCCCCAGCAGTACCCCGCCACCGATGGCGATCCCACAAGCGAACACCCGCCCGGGCTGCCGGTAGTGCAGCAGCAGAATAGTGCAGGACAGGGCCGCGCCCAGGTACAGGTATTGGTAGTTGGTGAGAAACCCGATCAGGATTAAGGCGCCGAACAGCACAATGGACAGGGGGTCGAGATTCTGCCGGCTGCTGGTGCGGGCCAGTACCAGCACCGACAGCAAACCGATACTGGCCATCAGTTCGTAGTGCCGGGCAATGATGCTGGTCTGGATGCTGGGTGTTGCCACCGCCCAGATCAGCAAACCGATACCGGCCGCCTCCTGGCTTGGCAGCAGGCGCCTGCCCAGTTGAAAGAGCAGTATTCCGTTCAGTACATAGAACACCGCATTGGACAGCCAGCCGCTCCAGGGTCCGGTGTCCGGCAGGGCACGCAATACCAGATTGAGCCACAGAAAATAGACCGGCGGATGGATGTCGTGCTGCTGCAGGTTGTGGATGGTTTCAGCTAGGGAGGCGGCCATTGGCTCCGGGCCCGGCCGCAGATAATCCCGCCAGACGCGGTTCTCCAGCCAGCGGGGTTCTGCCTGCAGGTCGCTGATGGTTTGATGGTAGTCATCCAGATGAGCGGTGGCCACCATGTAACTGATGACGTCATCGTGAGGAATCTTTTCAATTTGACCGGCTTTATAGCTTCTGGCCGCCAACCCTGCCAACAGAATCATGGTTACCAGCAACAGGGTTTTCCCGCTCAGGGCCTGCGGATTGTTCACATGCGTTCTCCAAACAGGGCGGAACCTATCCGCACTATCGTACTGCCTTCTGCAATGGCCGGTTCCAGATCGTCAGACATGCCCATGGAGAGGGTATCGGCGCGCAAGCCGGCCTGTTGCAGCTGCGCCTGCAGGCC
>CESM01158988.1_pt1 | contig 12400 bp, 9 predicted proteins | sample 361421 | NCBI WGS metagenome assembly CESM01 (sample SAMEA2622219, study PRJEB7988) | marine metagenome | isolation source: saline water (ENVO:00002010), including | reverse complement strand
CTTCACTGACAAGATATTCGCCGGGGTCGGAGATGCCCGGAAGGCCTGCATCGCTTACTAGCGCTACTCTTTGGCCATCTAGTACTTTTTTTATCACTTCGGCGCTTCGGGTTTGTTCGGTATGCTCATTGAGCAAAAATAGGTCAGGGCGCGGGTGGATTTCGAGTAATTCAAGAAGTTTTCCGGTTCTTCTCGTATCTTCGCAGCAGAGAAGGTCAGCGTTTCGCATTTCCCTAACTGCTCTGATAGAGATATCTTCAAGGTTGCCTATTGGTGTAGCAATCAGAACGAGCGCTGCTTCGGTATCAGGTTTTTCTTCACTTATGGGTTTTTGATTTTTCATAATGGATACGTGCTGGGATTAGGCTGAATTTATTCAGAGACTCTTTCAGAAATCATACGTTAAATCTAAAATCCATGACGTCGCCGTCCTGCACGACGTAATCTTTACCTTCTATGCGAACTTTTCCTTGATCTTTCGCTGGCGCCCATCCCCCAGCTTGAAGTAACTCATTCCATTGGATTGTTTCAGCGCGGATAAATCCTCTTTGAAAATCGGTATGTATCCGGCCAGCTGCTTCGGGAGCTGTTGAACCGGAGCGAAAAGTCCAAGCACGACTTTCTTTTTCACCAGTAGTTAAGAAAGTTCTTAATCCAAGGATGTGATATGCGCGTTGAATGAACCGAGGAAGTGCCCCATCTCCAAGACCGAAACCATCAAGTATTTCAGCCCTTTCATCTAAAGGCAGTTGGCTCGTTTCTGCTTCTAACTGAACACATACACTAATTACATCTGCGCTTTGTCCAAGCTCAGACGCAACCCTCTTCGCTGGTTCTTCATCTAAAAGCTGGTCGTCACCCACATTGACGATAGCCATTACTGGTTTACCTGTGAGAAGAAAATAGGGTTGTAATACTTTGAGTCTCTCTATACCAATACCGCTTCGATATAGCGGCACTCCATCTGAAAGTATTTCTAAAGCACTTTCAAGAGCATCAACTTCTTCAGCTAAAGATTTATCCAGTCGTGCCGCTTTTATTCTTTTGGTTGCGTTTTTCTCAACTGACTCAAGATCAGCCAATGTAAGTTCAATTTCTAGAATTCGTAACTGTTCTAATGGGTCAGGGATTCCCGGCACGTCCTCATCCTCAAATGCCCGAAGAACATATACGACTGCATCAACCTCTCTTATATTTCCAAGGAATTGGTTACCTAAACCCTCTCCTTGGCTTGCTCCTTCAACTAGCCCACCAATATCGGTGAACTGAACACTGGCATGGACAGAAGATTTTGATGCACTCATCTCAGTAAGGAGTTCAAGTCGATGATCAGGAACTTTGGCTACTCCAATATTTGGGTCAGTGGTTGCGAAGGCATACGGGGCAGCAAGAGCAGATCCTCCCGTTAGCGCGTTATAGAGAGATGACTTCCCAGCATTCGGTAAACCGACGAATCCAAACTTTTCCATTCTTGCGAGGGTAGCGCCTGATGTCGGTAGTTGTTGAACCTTACGATATGGTGGTATTGAATTCGGAGGACTAATGTCAAAACGAACACAGAAAAAGAAAGCGAATGCTAGGCGCAAAAAAGCCAATCATGGGCGCAAACCGAACCTAGGGCGCAACTCTTAAATAACTGAGTAGCCCTAGTAGCGACTAATCACTATTCGCTAGGCTTTAGTGCTTACAGTCTGGGCCATGAACGTGGTTCTGATTCAGTTCATTCTTCTTTTGTTTTCGGTTTTCTTTTTCAGCTTTTTTTGCTGCTGCTCTTTTTAATTTTCTTTTTAAACTCATGGCTACTGGGATCCTGAAGAGACTTCATCATCTTCAAGAGAAAATGCTTGGTATTCTTCTCCAGTATCTTCAAGATGCTCAAGTTCGATAACTCCGATTTCAGTATATTTCTCTCGTAGCCATCCATCGCCAGCATCAAGAAGGCCAAGTTTCCTGCAGTTAGGGACAATCTTTGAGAAAAGCAGTTGGTTAAAGAGGTCATCCTCTTCAGGAATGTTGAGTCCATGCTGCACAGCTTGTTTCACATTTACTCCCATTCGGTCCCATACTTCTTGTTGCAATAGCCGGTCGCGCATCCTGACTCCTGCTTCAAAAGCGAACTCTTGTCGTTCTCTGATTTCTTTCGCTGTCATGTCTTGATAAACCTCTTGGAGGCTTAAGACACCAAATGCTACGTGACGAGCTTCATCGCTCATAACATATCGGAGAAGTTTTTTGAGTAGAGGTTCTGTCGTTACTTGATGCATCATGCCAAAAGCAGCTAATGCTAAGCCTTCAACCATTATTTGCATTCCCAAATACGTCATATCCCATCGGCTGTCGTTGATGATGTCATCTAGAAGTAGTTGTAGATGTGGATTTACTGGATATCTGACACCTATTTTCTCATCAATATATTTCTCAAAGACCTCAACGTGTCTTGCTTCATCAACAACTTGTGTTGCTGCATAATACTTAGCATCTATCCATGGGACTGTTTCCACTATTTTTGCTGTACAGAGCAAAGCACCCTGTTCACCATGTTTAAATTGGGAAAGTCGCCATGCAAATGATTCGATACTGAACTGATCCCATTCTTTATCACCCCAGTTTTTTGCTGGGGAGTCTGGATGTTCTGTCCAGTGACCAGTATTGACATTGGATGATTCGGTAAAAATACTGAATGATTTCAATGGGTCTACTTCAATAGACCAGTCAAGGTCAGTTTGGGCATTCCATTGCGAATTTTTTGCCTTTTCATACAACTTGTCAAGCCTTGGCCGTGAACCTTTTGAGTAATCCCAAGTAAACAGTGCTTCTGCTTGATCTTTTACTGCATGGATCACTTCATCAGGGTCAGGATTGAAGTCAGCGATTGCATCGATATCGTCCATTGACGCTCTATCAAGAATTTCCTGGTCTGTGCGTGGTTCTGTTGTTGTCATTGTTTAATTCCTGTCATAGTTGGTAGGGCAGATGAAATGACACGGTCTATGACGACCTGCCACTCATCTGAGTCTGGCATTGAAGTATTGAGTGAACGGAAAATTGTGAACCCAAGACTCACGGCTTGGATGAAGGTGACAATTGCCGTTGTGTCTATCGTTTGGTCAATGATTCCATCGGATTTGGCTTCATCAATTAATTTTGCGAAGCGCATGCGGTTACCTTCAAGACGGTAGCTTAACATTTCTGATAATTCTGGATCTCTTCTGCTGGCTACTATCGCTTCAAGGAACAACGCATCATCCTCTCCGTGTTTGTCGAGGAGGTGTGACCCTAAACGAGATAAAATGTCGGTGGGGTCTCCGTCGGATGACGAAAGGATTGCTTCTAGGTGATGTACGAAAGCGAGATCAAGCGCTTCTAAAAGTAATTCTGATTTTCCTGTGTAGCGGCTGTAAATTGCTCCAGTTGTTACTCCAGCTCTTCGCGCTATTTCCGCAACACCAGCTCCTTCAAATCCGCGTTCAGCAAAGACTTCTGTTGCTGCATTCATCAGGCGATCTTCGTCAATTTTCTTTGGCATGTTCCCTCCTGAGTTTATAATAATGACTATTATCATAATCGTCAAGTGCCTATTGTGACCTAAAAAGTAATGGCAAAAAACTTTTCTCAGTTTGATAGGCACAAAAGCTGTAACACGACTAAGTTGTATCGCTAGTCGGAAAAAATACCGGCAGTTTTATTACGTGGAGGGAAAAATGCGTAAACAATGGAAGTTGATTCTCGCCCTTCTCGCTATTTTTGGCATGATCGCCGCCGCCTGTGGTGGAGACGATGATGACAGCAGTAGCGGAAGTTCGAGTGAAAGTTCTAGTAGTGAAAGTAGCAGTAGCAGTAGCAGCAGTAGCAGCAGCAGTGAAAGTTCAAGCGAAGAAGCAGCTGATGATGGCGACCTAAGTTCCTGTCCTGATCCAATAGCGATTCAGACGGACTGGTTTCCAGAAGCTGAGCACGGAGCAATGTACGAACTCCTGGGCAGTGGTGCATATTCAATTGATTCAGAGAATCTAATTGTTTCAGGTACCTTGCATGATGGAGGTACGGACACAGGTATCGGAGTTGAAGTCCGTACCGGTGGACCAGCTATCGGGTTCTCACCTGTAGCTAGCTACATGTATACCGATGACTCGCTAACTTTGGGATATGCCAATACAGAAGCTCAGGTAACATTCTTTTCGAGTGCGCCAATGCTCTCAGTTGTGGCCCCACTGGAAAAGAACCCACAAATGGTTATGTGGGATCCGGCAACATACCCAGATGTTAATTCATTGAAAGACCTTGGAGACCAAAACATAACTATCAGTGTGTTTGGTGGAGGCGTCTTTGCTGAAGTATTCATCGCTCAAGGTATCTGGTCAGCTGGCCAAGTAGACCCATCCTATGATGGTTCCCCAGCGAACTTTATTGCTAACGGCGGATCAATCGCACAACAAGGGTTTGCGTCAGCAGAACCGTACGATTACGAAAAAGTATTCGCTGACTGGGGTAAACCAGTGAAGTTCCAACTTCTTCATGATGCTGGATTCCAGGTTTATTCACAAACCATCGGTATTCGTTCAGAAGAAAAAGCTGAACTCGATGATTGCTTGAAAGCACTTGTCCCCGTTATCCAAAGAGCAGTCGTGAGCTATGTGACAAATCCTGCGACAGCTAATGCGATCATTGTTGACGCAGTCGAAACATTCGGTAGCTTCTGGGTCTACAGCGATGGGCTTGCCCAATTCTCTGTAAATTCACAGAAGAGCTTAGGACTTGTTGGAAATGGACCAAACGATACTGTTGGTGACATGGAAGAAAGTCGAGTCCAAGGTGTCATTGATACTATGGCAGATGCTGGCATTGATACTGGTGGAATCACCACAGCCGATATCTACACCAATGAATACATTGATCCTTCAATTGGCTTCAGTGGAACCGACCTATGCGTTGATGGCTTTACCGATGTAACAGCCGGTCTTGTCTTCGATATTGGCGGCCGAGGAGACCAGTCATTCAATGACTCAGCAGCAGCTGGTATTGATCGGGCAGAATGTAGCCTAGGTGTCTCATACTCAGAATCTTCACCAAATGATGATGGTTCAAACCGTGCAGAACTTCTCCAACTACAAGCTGACAACAACCCAGTAGTTGTTGCTGTCGGATTCTTGTTCGCTGGAGATGCAGCAACAGTTGCAGCAGCTAACCCGGATACAAACTTTGCGGTTATTGACGATGCAATGATTAACTTTGATACTGGTGGGCCAATCGCTGATAATGCCGCTGGTTTGACCTTCGCAGAACACGAAGGCTCATTCCTTGTTGGCGCCGCAGCTGCCCTAAAGACTGAAACTGACACAATCGGTTTCATCGGTGGTGTTTGCTGCTTCGGTTTGATTGAAAAATTTGAAGCAGGATATATCGCTGGAGCAGAAGCAGTGAATCCAGATATCAATATCATTTCCCAGTACATCACAGAGTTCCCTGATTTCGATGGCTTCAATGCCCCGGATCGCGCAAAGGAAATTGCTGCAGCCATGTACGCTAGCGGAGCAGATATTGTCTACCACGCAGCGGGAGGCTCTGGAGCAGGGCTATTCGAAGCTGCCAAAGAAGTTAGTGAAGCATCTGGGTCTAAAGTGTGGGGTATCGGAGTTGACTCCGACCAATACAACACGGTTGACGCTGAAGTTCAGGAATATGTCCTTACTTCTATGCTCAAGCGAGTTGATAACGCAGTTTACCTAGTTCTTCAATCTCAGGTAAATGGAACATTCAAAGCCGGTCAGACTGCCTTTGGGTTAAGCGATGATGGTGTTGGCTATTCCACTTCCGGTGGTTTCGTCGATGATATCGTTGCCGAACTAGAGGCCTTCAAACAGCAGATTGTTTCTGGAGCGATTACCGTTCCGAGCTCAATGGGCTAACCGAAAGGTTTAACGAATAAAACCTAAACGAGTGAGGCTGGTACTACACCCCAGTTGAGAAACTGGGTAGTGTATGAAAGTACCAGTCTCGCTCGTTGTTTTAAGGAGAGTAAGTGCCAAACGCTATAGAACTCAAAGGAATAACAAAAAGGTTTCCTGGCGTTCTCGCGAATGACAATGTAAACCTAACGGTTGCAGAAGGTGAGATACACGCCGTTTGTGGAGAAAATGGGGCTGGGAAATCAACGCTCATGAAAATCCTTTACGGCATGCAACCTGCTGACGAAGGCACTATGGAACTCTTCGGCGAAGAGAAAAACTTTACTTCTCCAAATGAAGCAATTGACGCAGGAATAGGAATGGTCCACCAACATTTCATGCTGGCAAACCAATTAACTGTCCTTGAAAATGTAATTCTAGGTGCCGAACCAACTAAGCCGGGAGGTCTTATCGACTTCGCTGAAGCTAGCACTCATCTAGAAGAAGTAGGGAAAGCTTACGGGTTGACTGTTGACCCATCTGACCTTGTTGAAACCCTCGAAGTAGGAGAGAGACAACGAGTTGAGATTATAAAAGTCTTATTCCGTGGTGCAAAAATTCTCATCTTCGACGAACCAACTGCTGTACTTGTCCCTCAAGAAGTAGAGGAACTTTTCCGCAACATGCGTGAACTTAAAGCTAATGGGGCAACGATAATCTTCATTGACCATAAGCTTGAAGAAGTCCTTGAAATCGCTGACACCATTACTGTTCTCCGTCAAGGGAGAACAGTAGCGACGGTAAAACCAAGCGATGTTTCTGCTAGCGATTTAGCTGAATTAATGGTCGGCTCTGAATTACCTAAACCTCAATTATCAGACGCAAAAGCTCAAGAGACTGTTGGCCTACACCTAGATGAGGTAACCGTACTTGGCGAAGATAACCGCCCAATTGTTGATAATGTTTCACTGAGCGTTCACTGCGGAGAGATCCTAGGTATTGCCGGTGTTGAAGGAAATGGGCAACACGAACTCGTCGGGGCAATTCTTGGCACGCAAAGCGTAAACTCAGGAGAGATTGCGCTGATGGGAGACAATATCTCTAACCAATCTGTTAGAAAACGAAGAGAAAATGGGCTCGGGTATATCCCTCAAGACAGGCAAGAGGAAGGACTTCTCCTCACAGCTCCACTCTGGGAAAATGCAGCTCTCGGCCATCAGACAGCTAAACCCTTCTCCAACGGTTGGCGACAATGGTTTATTGATAGGGTTGGCTCCCGCACTCAAACTGAACGAATCCGCGAGGAATACGACGTCCGAACTCCCAATATAGAGGTCTCCGCTCATGCGCTATCTGGCGGTAATCAACAGAAACTTATAGTGGGCCGGGAAATGGTTTCCCAACCTTCTGTTCTCGTCGCTTCCCACCCTACGCGAGGCATAGACGTTGGAGCACAAGCATCAGTATGGGGGCAAATCCGAGAAGCACGTAGTCAAGGGCTAGCGACTTTACTTATTTCCGCAGACCTTGATGAACTTATAGGGTTATCAGATTCCATAGTTGTCATGTTCCGCGGTCAGATCGTTGCCCAGCTAGACCCTTCTGAAATTACTCCTAGAACTCTGGGAGCCTATATGACTGGAGCGGCAGTGGAAGAAGCAGAAAATGAGTAAGGGCACTTTACGTCGAATTGCTCTTGCATTAGCTGCACCTATTGCTGCAGTTGTTTTCGCAACAGTGGCTTCTTCAATCTTTCTCATAATTGCAGGGAGTAACCCACTTTCAGCATATGGAGACATGTTTGAATATGGCAGCAGACTCGAAATACAGGTGGACATACTCAATAGAGCCACTCCGCTGTATATTTCTGGAGTAGCAGCAGCTATCGGGTTCCGAATGAACCTATTCAACATTGGTGTTGAAGGGCAATATCGTCTAGCTGCGATCGTCGCCGCTTATGTTGGAGCGTCAGTGTCACTCCCAGCTTTCTTCCACGTTGCTTTGATTCTCCTTGTCGCAATGCTTGTCGGAGGGGCATACGCCGGTGTAGCTGGCGTTTTGAAAGTAACCCGCGGAGTAAATGAGGTTATTTCAACAATAATGTTGAACGCAATAGCGATCTCAGGTTTGATCGCATGGCTTGTTCGAGAATGGCAAGCAGGAGGAAGCGTCGACGCGAGCGGAGCGAATCTAGGCGTTGGGACTGAACCAATTGAAGAATCAGGGCTCATTCCAAATATCAATAGTTGGCTTGAATTATTCACTCGAGAGATCGGGAAGGGAAAGGAACTAACTGGAGTGCTTCTCGTCGCGATCGCTGTCGGAGTGCTCTACCACATCATCCTCAACAGAACACGGTTTGGATTTGACCTCCGCGCTTCAGGAATTAACCCTTTTGCGGCAAGAGCAGGTGGTGTCAACGACAAAAAAATGGTCCTCGGAGCTATGGTTCTTTCAGGAGTGGTTGCTGGACTCGTCGGGATGGCCGAAATAGCGAAACTTGGAAGGTTTAGCCCTAACTTTGTCGGAAACTTAGGCTTCGCAGGAATTGCTGTTGCACTCCTAGGCAGAAACCATCCAGGGGGAATAGCAATTGGTGCACTCCTTTTCGCTTTCCTTGACACCGCTTCCGGAGTCTTGCAAGTAACCGGATCAGCTTCACGAGAAATCGTATTTATCATGCAAGGAATAATACTTCTCGCCGCGGTCATCGCATACGAAGTCGTACAACGATACAGAATCCGCGAAGAAGCCCGACTCGCTTCGACACTTCTCTCAGGAGATCAGGAATGATACTAGAGCGAATTCGACAACTCCCAGCGTGGGCTAGGTGGGCATCATATGCCACCATCGGTGTACTTATACTCACTCTTGTTCAAGAGCTTGGCCAAAATGACACAAGTCATTTAACAGCGATGACCACTGCCCAAACTGCGCTCAAATGGAGTATCCCTATTCTTCTAGCCGGACTCGGTGGCCTTTTCGCTGAAAGAGCTGGAATTATCAACATTGGATTAGAAGGAATGATGATCCTTGGTACATGGTTTGGAGCTTGGGGGGCATTTAATTATGGGCCTTACTGGGGAATCATAATTGGAGCTATTGGGGGTGCTATCGGTGGTTTAATCCACGCAATCGCAACAGTAGGGTTTGGCGTTGACCATATCATTTCAGGTGTAGCGATAAATATCCTCGGTCCATTCGCCGCGCGATTCTTGTCTTCTGAAATTTTCACAGGTTATCAAGGGGGTTCCGTAACACAATCACCTCGCGTTGAGAATGTTGATAAATTCACAATGCCTTTCCTTGCTGGTGGCTATGACACGCCAAATTTCCTGAAATGGATTGGAGAGAAAGATATACCCCTCTTAAGTGACATAGGAAATATTCTCAGAGGAATAATGACACAAACATCCTGGGCAACAATCATAGCTATCCTCCTTGTGCCATTATCAGCTTGGGTTCTGTGGAGAACCCGTTTCGGACTTCGAGTCAGAATAAGCGGCGAAGACCCTTGGGCAGGGGAATCACAGGGTGTAAATATCTATAAATATAAGTTCGTCGCTGTGATGATCAGTGGCGCTTTCGCTGGCTTCGGCGGTGCCTTTATCACAATTGAAATGTCCTCTATCTATCAAGAAGGCGGAACAACCGGAAGGGGTTTCATCGGCCTAGCCGCCCTTATCTTTGGGAACTGGAGACCCGGGGGGATACTCGCAGCCGCGCTACTCTTTGGCTACCCGTATGCACTACAGTTCGGCGACTTTGACGGCTACGCCTCCCATGCCTTGCTCCTCGTAAATGCTATTGCCCTTTTCGGAGTTACTATCTGGGCAATCCGGAAAAACAAAACTGCTGATGCCGCGATTGCATTTGTCCTCGGCGCTCTTTCTGCTACTTGGTATTTCAGCTCAGATACGGTCCCCGATTGGTGGGTCAAGATCCTCCCGTACGTCATCGTTATCGTTGTACTCATATTCTTTGCTCAACGCCTTAGAATGCCTGAAGCGAACGGGCAGATATACAGAAAAGGGCAAACGTAACCAAATGCTTGGTTTAAGTGATACTCAGAAAAGATCTTTTAACCAAGATGGAGTTCTTGTTCTCCCAGATTTTTTCACGCCAGATGAATGCGACTCGGTTCGGGATCGAATGGCGGAAATTGTAAATGCATATGAACCTAGCGAAAGTGACACTGTCTTCTCAACAACTGAACAAAAACACGCTCAAGAAGAATACTTCCTAACATCTGGAGACAAGATCCGTTTCTTCTTCGAAGAGAACTCGGATCCTTCACTTCCAACCAACGTTTCGTTAAACAAAGTTGGGCACGCTATGCATGATTTAGATCCAGTTTTCTCAAATTTTGTTCGAAAACCAAAAATGGCGCAACTAGCCAGAGATGTGGGTTTCAAAGACCCTCTTCTTCTCCAATCAATGTATATTTTTAAGCCGCCAAAAATCGGTGGCGAAGTAGTTTGGCACACAGATCACCCTTTTCTTTGGACCGATCCACCTTCAGTAAAGGGATTTTGGGTGGCTCTTGAAGATGCAACTATAGAGAATGGTTGTTTATGGTGTCTTCCAGGTTTGCATACCTTACAACCAAAGCAGAGGTTCCGGAGAAAAGAAGCAGGTGGCACGGAAATGCAAATTTTTGATAGCACCGATTTCCCTACTGAGAAGAAAATTCCTCTTGAGGCTAAAAAAGGCACATTAGTTGTAATTGATGGCCTTCTCCCCCACTGGTCAAGCGCTAATTTGTCGGACACATCCCGTCATGCTTTCACCCTGCATGTAATTGAAGGTTCAGCTAACTACGTAGATGACAATTGGCTACAGCGTTCTCCGGAAATGCCGCTGCAAGGGTTTGAAATTTAGAGCTGCGATGACCGTGTTGGAAATCACTAGAGAATCTCTTGCCCAGTGCCCGAAAGTACTGCTTCATGATCACCTTGATGGGGGTTTACGACCGGAAACAATCATAGCGTTAGCTGAAGAGATGGGTTACGAAGACCTACCTAGCAAGAACAAAGCCGAACTATCAGAATGGATGCTCAATACTGCGAAACAAGGCAATCTTGAGTTATACCTTGAAGCTTTCACTCATACGATTGCGGTTATGCAAACACGTGAATCTCTTCACCGCGTCGCAACTGAATGCGTAGAGGATCTGTACAACGATGGGGTCATTTACGCTGAAATTCGTTTCGCCCCAGAGTTGTTTCAGGAACGAGGACTTCTTTTATCCGAAGTCATCTCTGCAGTGCTCGAAGGTCTTGATTCAGGAATGAAGGGACGCGAAATTGTGGTGAAAGCTATCCTCTGCGCGATGCGATCGAACACGCGGAGCATGGAAATAGTAGAAATCGTTTCAGATTTTCTAGAGAAAGGCGTTGTGGGGTTTGATATTGCCGGGCCTGAAATCGATTACCCCCCTCACCTACATCTTGAAGCTTTCACTTACGCTCAAGAGAATAGAATTCCTGTAACTATTCATGCTGGGGAAGCAGCGGGACCTGAAATGATCAAGGAAGCGGTTGATGTGTGCAGTGCAGGAAGAATAGGTCATGGCGTTTCTGTAGCTAATGAAGTAACCGCTTTAGAGAGCGGCTTCCATTTGGGGCCAATTGCTTCGACCGTCATTGAGAAAGGTATCCCGTTAGAGATTTGCCCCACATCAAACCTCCATACCGGTGTTGTGGATTCTTTCGATGAGCATCCAGTGGATACGCTCCTTAGATCTGGTTTTCAGGTCAGCGTTAATACTGATAACCGATTAATGTCCGCTACTTCGATGAGTAAAGAATTATGGGAGTGCCACAATTCGTTTGGTTGGGGGTGGAATGAAATTAAAGCAATAACAGAGACCAGCATCCACCATGCTTTCCTCCCACCTGAAGAGAAGAACTCCATCATGAAAAGAATAGACTCATGGTATGAAACTGAAATCTCTAGGAATTAAGGAAATAGATGAGCGAAATTGAACTGATCGGATTAGATGCCGATGACACTCTTTGGGAGAGTGAAATTTATTTTGCTCAAGTCGAAGAAAAGTTTCTTGAATTAATGAACAAATACTCTTCTGATGGGGATCTTGAACAAACGCTTTCCTCTAATGAGATAACGAACCTTCGGCTTTTCGGTTATGGTGTGAAATCATTTACTCTTTCTATGATTGAGACCGCACATATCGCATCTAAAGGAACGATTTCAAGCTCTGATATCGAATTGATCATTTCATGGGGTAAAGAACTCCTCCAACATCCGGTTACCTTTTTGGAAGGTGTTGAGGAAACAGTCCGTTCGTTATCTAAAGAATATAATGTCTTTATCATCACGAAGGGCGATCTCCTGCATCAGCGGAGCAAAATTGAGGAATCAGGTTTAGATACTATCGTCGCCGGTTTTGAGATCTTCCATGAAAAAGACCCGGAGTCTTATCTTGACTTCCTAAATGGCCTTGACATCAAACCCGAGAATTTCGTTATGGCTGGCAATAGCCTCCGCAGTGA
>CESM01217302.1_pt1 | contig 12402 bp, 13 predicted proteins | sample 361421 | NCBI WGS metagenome assembly CESM01 (sample SAMEA2622219, study PRJEB7988) | marine metagenome | isolation source: saline water (ENVO:00002010), including | reverse complement strand
GTGATGCATCATAATTCTACTGCAAAGATAATTTTTCTTGTCTTGTAAAAATTTGTATATCTCAATATACTTTTCTTCTTTGCTCCATTCGGCATGATAACTTGCAACAACGTCCTCAAACAAATGATGATGTTCTGTCCACCATTTTAAACTTTTTGAAAAGTTTGTGTTTATGCCTACGCAACTGCCTGGCCATTCTGCATGTTGTCTAAATTTTTCTACTACAGGAATCAATGCTTTCCAAAAAGTAGGCTCACCTCCACTAAGAAACAATTTAAAATATCTATAACCTTTTGCCTTATAATGAAGCATTATGCGTTCAAGTGTATTGACAATAAGAGGAATATCAGAATCATTTTTGTTTCTGCCAGCCCAATTCCATTCACTACAATAGGTGCAACGAAAGTTACACCAATCATTAACTTGCCAGACAATGCTGACCCATTTATCTTTGGCTGGAATAATAGCCTTTATGTCTTGCATACATCTTCCAATATATAATTCAAAGTAGGAAATATATCTGCAAATTTGTATTTTCTATACCTGTCATTAATTGCAATAAATTGCTTCATGCGATTTATATTTTCTACTGAATATTTATTAGTATTCTGTGTGTAGTTTATAATTCTTTGGACAGGGTCTCTGTGCATGGTTGTATCAAGTGTAAACAATTTACCTATAACTTTATGTTGTATTTCTCTTGGCCATACACAACTATGTAATTGATCAGGATGTTCCAAAAATATAGGCACAAAATCAACACGCCTTGTTTGTTTAGATTCTAACCATCTTATTAATCTATCTACATCAAACACATTCCATGCTTGGTAAACAAAATAAATTTTCAACTGGACTTTGGATGGCAAACGCATGGCTTTATCAAAGTTCAGTTCTACCTTGTTCCAATCTGTAGGATAACGAATATACATATTGTGATCGCCAAAACCATCTATGCTCATCTGCACTTCGCTGCTATCAAAAAAGTCAAGTTTATCATAAAAGCCTTCGGGCCAAGTTGTCATGTTAGTTGTCCATGCAACATGACATTTTTTATTTCCTGCTTCTACAAGTTTATCTAACACATATTGATTAGCTTCGATCATAGTTGGCTCACCGCCTGTCATATAAAGACGTTCTAATGTTGGTGCAACTTGATCTACAAAGTCTCTAAACTCTTGTGTTTCATACCATTCCCAATCAAATGCTTCTACGCTTTTTATTTCGTGTTGCCACTGATCATCTAACCATTTAGGCACAGTTTCATTTGCTAATATTTTCTTGCGTTCTTTATAAATTTGATTGCTGCTTACACTCCAGCAACTATTGCATTTTAGATTACATTTGTGACCGAGACGAAGTTCCAGGTGAGTAGGATTGCTATGCAACATAGGAGCTCTGTAGTTTTTGTTTGCCCACTGTCTACTGCTTTCAAGACCTTTTTCTTCGTGCTCGATACAACGTTTACATTCTTTGACTTGCTTGCCTGCTAACATTTTTGCTCTCACATCTAGCATGTATTCACTGTTCCATATATTAGTCCAGTTTGTTTTTCCTAGCACAGCATCTTTGCCGTCTACTTGAATGTAATCTTCACTATAAACATGACAGCAAAGTTTGCACCTGCCATCTGTATTTGTATGAACGTTTATGAAAGGATAGACGCAATATGTATCACTCATACCACCCATTTGCCTTTGCCTTTCCATTCATGCTTGAAACTGAGATCTAAGTTTCTAAATTTAAGAAACTGCTTTTCATGTTCATGAAAAACTTTAGGGTCATAAGCATTATAAGGATCTTTTTTCTTTTTGTCAACATCACCTTTCCATGCTAACTTTCTTGCTCTAATAACTGCATTGCTGTTGTCTCTTGTGAAATCCATAATAGCCCATACTGGTGACCATGGATCAACACTCATTTTCTGCACACCGTTCTCAATCCAATATTTGTCTTCCCATTTGTCATATGGATCTTGTTGATAGTCCCACCAAAAGTCAGCACTCCAATTACCTGCATCATCTATTTCGAATACATAGTCTGCATCAAGAGGCGCAGCATTACGTTGTCCCCACTCTTCGTATTCCCATTCCTTGCGGAAGCGCAATGTAATTTTGTATCCACCTCTGGTTCTCCAAAGTATACGTAGGAATGGCCATATTTCATTACACAGACTATCAGCAAAATCACCTAAGTCTGTGTGTATTATATCATAATCAAAATTTTCATAATCATATTCTATATTGTTTAACTTATCAGGGTCAAAAAATTCTACATCATAATGAAACTTTGCAAGATTAGGCCTTGTTGGTTTACTACATGGCAAATCAGTTTGTAAAAAGTCTGTAAATACACTAAATGATTTCATCTTTATCAATTTATGCACAATACTTGCACGTAAATCTTTTGTAATCCAATGGTCATAATAATAAAAAGGTAACAAATTAAACTTGTCAAAGTTTTGTCCTACGATTGTATCAACACCAACACTAAAACCTGTGCCTTGGCTTATATTTGTTATGCCAAAGTTTCTCATACGCCATAAGAATGTTAATGTATCTTCAAGCTCTTTAGGTCCTTCATTAGGAAAACCTACAATCCAATTGGTCATTGCTTGAATACCTGCTGCATGTCCATCTCTAAAGTTAGCTTCCATTTCTGCAACTGTAACTTTTTTATCCATAGAATCTAAAACAATTTGACTACCTGATTCGATACCATAGTTTAGAACTTCGCAACCTCCTGCTTTTAGATCTTTGTAGTATTCTGCGTCCATGCGACCATCACAGCGACAATAACCTGTCCAATGTATATCTAAGCCTTTTTCTGCTACACCTTTTACAAAGCCACGTAACTCATTTAAGTTTCCATTTACAAGACTGTCTATGAACCAAAAAACATTTGTTCCGTGCTCATAATACATGTGTTCGATTTCATTGAGTGTGCTAATTGCATTACGCTGTCTATATTTCCAAAAATGTGTTTCTTCACAGAATGTGCATTTTGCAATACAACCTCTAGATATCTCACATAGCGCACCATTTGGAAATCTATATTTTGTAAAATCGAAATCACTATAGTCTGGCAACGGTAAAGTGCTTAAATTATAACGTTGGTTTTCGGGCTGTCTAATAATTTTACTCACAGCCTTTTCTGTGTATTCAATTTGTTTTTGATTTTCTAAACTTGCCAATGCTAATAATAAAGGTTGTTCTCCTTCACCATTAACAACATAATCATATATTTTATCACCTTTGTAATAACTTGCATGAGTAGCAGGTCCGCCTACAACGATTTTTACATTTGGCAATCTTTTCTTCAGTTCATATGCCATGTATTTTGTTGGTTCTTCATTGCAATAATACAATGTAAATCCTATAACATCTGGATTGAAATCAACTATGCGTTCTATATATTCATTTATTACAGGCTTTAAGTGTTCATGTATATCTTTGTAATATGGTTCTGGATACCAATGCCAATCACGCAAAGGATCCCATGGATCAAAATCTATGTCCCATTGATCATTTTTATATCTGTATGCTGCTTCAACATTGATATCAAAACTTTTACAAGCATAACCTGCACGTTTGACTGCACTTGCAAGTTTAGCAACATTATACGGAGGAAAACTAGGATCCCACTCTGGCAGCAAACACAAACAAACTTTTGTTTGTCTGTTTACATCATATTCTATAGTGAGTTCATCTAGGCCTTTTTGAACAGGTTTACTGTATTGCTGTATAGCAGCCAGTGTTGCTGTGTGTTTATCCTCAGCTAAAGTTCCTGTAGGTTTTGCAGGTGCTTCTCTATCCGAATCTTTGAAATCCCAAAACGGCATTACCTAATATCTCCTAATTCAGGAAATATATCAAAAACATTTTCGTCACGCAATTTATCAACTTTCTGTGTTTTATATAAAAACATTCTTATTTCGTTTGCTCTATCAGTTTCTAGAAACTGTAGTATACTTTCATAATCTTTTATTACCCATTCTGTGGTATCAAACTGTTTTAGGTATGCAATGTGTTCTGCATAACGGCTACGCACTTTGTCTTTTATCCACGGTGGCAGTATTTGTAGCCTCATATATGTAGGATCTAGTAAAATGTTGATACGTATATTTTCAGGAACTAGCAATTCTTCTTCTATCCATTCTTTGTGGAAATCCGGCAGGTTTAACACGTTATAAACGCTCACTGTGGGGGTCAATTCAAAATACACATGTGGACACTGCTCTAACATAGTTTTTCTGTTTTGCACAACAACTGACCAATCCATATTTTTTCGTAAATATTCTCCACGCATATGATTAGCATCTAAACTTGCTGCAACTCTAACACTATCAAATTTGTTCCAATATTCGAATGCCGTTTTCTTTTTGTAAAACATTTGTGTAAAGTTTGTGGTGTAATCCATGTTTACATCTGTCTTGCCCATGTCAATCCATTTATCAAGTATATGATAATGCTCTTTAGTAATAAGTGGTTCACCACCTGCCCAATACACACGTTCTACACTTTCTAACAATGGATCAAGTTCGTCCATGAAACTTTTCATTTCGTCACGCACTTGTAATATTTTAGGATGGTCTAGTTTGCCATACATTTTTTTATGATCTTCAAACCAGCTGCTGCTAAACTGCGGTCCGCAACTGCGACATCTTAAATTACAAAGGTTACTGAAACGTATATCCATATAAGCAAGATTAACATCACCTGCACTGCCATCTTCTTCTGTGCTGTTGACTTTGTTCCAATGATTAGGATAATTTTTTAGACTGCCTGTGCGAAGTGTGCTCATACCACTATCTTCTAATTCATAACAACGTCTACATTCTTTACTAGGCTTATCTTGTAACATATTCAAACGTATGTTACGCAACTGTTCTCCGTTCCATATATCTTGCAAACTTTGTGTCTGTGTGTTTCCTATTGGTAATATAGGATCACTCATACAACAAGGATACGTAAAGCCAGCAGGCCACATATGCATATGCACCCAAGGCATCATGCAAAAATGCTTGCTCTCTTTTAATCTCTCAGACATATAAATCCTTTAATTCAGGAAATACTTTGAGAAAGTTTTCTCCTCGCTTCATATCAAGTTTCTGCATTTCTATTCTAAACTGTGGTATCAGATGTGTATCATCACTACTATACATAAAATTTATTATGTTGTCTATACCATCATGTAAAAATTGTCTTCGTTGTGGATACATGTTTCTAGCATCTACGTCTTGCTTCAACAATAGTAAATTTTCTTTTGCTCTATCTTTGTAGTATTCTGGCAAAATTGTGCAACTGAGCCATTCAGGGCCTACAAGCAAATTACTTAAATTTATATCATAGTCAGTTGGAATGTTATTATCAAACAAATAATTTATTATGTGCCTAAGATCATTTACATTTAAAACACTGATTGTAGGATTAGGTTGTATTACAACTCCTTTGTCATAGCTGTGTTCAAAGTTATCGCGAATCCAACATAAATTATCAAATACAGTTTTCCATTTTTGTCCTGCTCTTGTATACTCTGCTTTTGTTTCAACTTGATCTAAACTAACACAATAAAATATTCTATCAAAGTGCTGCCAATAATCTTGTATGTGCTTGCCTTTTAGGCTCAGGCGTGTTGCGTTGCTGTTATATGTCAATCTCGGTTTGAGTCCACGCTCTATGAGCATATCTAGCAATCTATAATGCTGTGGCATAAACAAACTTTCGCCGCCTGTAAAGTATACTTCTTCTATAGTTGGAAGGACTTCTTCTATTTCATCCCACATGTCTTGATGGTTTATTTCAACTATTTCTGGTTTGCCGACTACATCTTCAGCCCATTTACTGCTAAAGTGTGGTCCGCAACTTCTACATTTCATATTGCATAAATTAGAAAATCTAATATCAAAGTAAGGCAAATTCATTTTATCCACACTGCCATCGTCACTGGTTGTTTCTACTAATTCGTGATGGTGATTATATTCAGTGTTAAACTTGTGCCTATAACTTATAATACCTTGTTTATCGTAATTTATACACTTTGCACAGCCTTTGCTTGGTTCATTGTTCAACATGCGTAATCTTAATTCACGCATCTTTATACTGTTCCATGCACCTTTCAAGCCACTGCGATTTATATTATCAACTGGCATATCCCAATGGTATATACAGCATGGATAAGCATCACCTGTTTGCCACACACTCATATGTGTCCAAGGCGCCATACAAAAGTGTTCAGGAAATTTATCTTCTTTCGGTAGCATCAAATATTTCTTGCACTATAGTTTGCCAGTTTATCCTTCTTGAGAAGAATTTATCATAGTTATGTATTAATTTATCTAAATATTTCTGTATTATATTCTGTTTTAATAGTGCTATATCCATTTTGCGTATTTCATTAAGCATTTTCATTGCTTCATCATAGTTTGTAATTTGGTTTACACCAAACAATCCCTCAAAAGTTTCATAACCTCTTGCTCTAAGTAGAGCATGTTGATCAGGATTACCTATAATAAAAAATGGGTGCAAATTAGCTATTGCTTTGTATGTTTTTTCTGTAATAAAATTACGTGAACTTTCACTTTCTGTTACAAAACTTAACACGCTATCTTCATAATATTTTGTTGGACCATTATGATATTGAATTATTAGTTTTTCATCTAACCTGTCTAACATACGTGCAAACATTTTTAGTCTATTGGTTTTCAAAAAATCTCTATGAAGGTCTGCAGGAATACGTTTCAATACCCAGTGTCCATTACATGCTGTATCGTAATCATTTTGATTTATTTTTGGTAGGTGATAACTTACATGTCCTTGGTCTACTATGTCTGCTTTTATCATTGCATACATAAACCATATTCTATGAGGTTTTACATTTCTATTAAGACAAATAAACTTTTTTGAAGCGTCCCAAATTCTTCTTTCTAGTAAATTTTTATCTGCTACATGTGCCGATGGTAAAAGTTGATGATGCCATCTGCTGACACTTTCCCAGTAATTAATACACACATATTTTATGCCGTTAATCATTTGTCCATGTGCTTCTACATTGCTGCACAACACAATAACTTTGTTCAAAGGTATTTTTCTACCTGCACAAAATCTACTGAGGTTTTCAGGATCTATTTGATATTCTAACACACTCATTAGCACAAGAAACGCACGAGGATCAGTTTGTAACATATCTCTTGTTTTATCACTGATAGGAAAACTATAATGCGCAGGCATGTGTATAAAATTTAAAACAAACTTGTATGCCCTATCATCTAACATAAAATGTTTTCGTGTGTTAAAAAAGTTTGTGTAGCTGAATTCCTCAAAGTGACAAAGGAAATGATCAATAGGCATTGGATAGTCACTGTTGGATGATTTCACATGCAAACCACCGTGGGGTGAATTATCTACTTCATCTAATAGAAAATAGTGTGGTTTCATTTTATAATTATATACTGGAACTTACTTTTTTGCAAGTAATTTTTCTCTGTGCGGCTCTAAGTATTTTGCAATCAAATCAAAGAACGGCATATCCGCGCCAGGTAAATTAATTTTTGTATTAGCAGGCACACCAGCAGCATCTTCAAACTCTTTTGGATCATCATCTAATACTGCCTTACGAAGTGCTGTTGCACTACTAAGCCTAGGTGTAGGTTTTGTTTCTATGTTCTTGAACGCATAAGTCCCATGCGGCCCTTGTTTTCCATTATACTGTGCTATTGTTTTTGGAACCCATGCTTCATCAGTGAATAAAACCAATGTAGCATCTGGATGCTTTGCGTATAGTTCACTTGCAAGTGTAAGCCAGCTTTGACTGAACACTATGTGATCTTTTACTTCTGGCATGATTGTTTCCATTGCTACAACTTTGACTTGTGCCGGAAGTGGGTCTTTTGGACCTACTGTGCTTTCATTTGTGCCTACATACCAATGGGTTTCTTTTGCAGCCATTTCCCAAGCGGCTTTGTGTCCTTTGTGTGGAGGATTGAATCTTCCAAATATAAGACCTACTGTTTCGCCTGGTGCTTCAAATAGTTCTCTAATTCTCATTCTTTAGGTTCCCCAGCATAATAACACGCAAGCTCTATTTTGTAAAATTCATTTTGTTCAAATCTTCCCCATTTTTTTGGGTCGATAAGTTCACTACATTCTGTAAGTGTCATTGGTTCTTGGTTCACATATTGATTGCCAACATATACCCATTCTCCTGTTGCAGTTTTGCCCCAAAGAGATATTACTAATACTACCATATCTGTTAGATTCATGACGGTGTCCACCTTTTTCTTGGAACAAGTTTTACGTTGCCGAATTGTTTATCCATATCAGCATAACGCACACGACCTTCGCCGTTAGTATCCCAAATGTCACCTTGTTCACCTTCGATTTGATCTATTACCTTGTCCTTCATAACTTGTATCATTTTTACAAGTTTGAATATACTTTCTAAAGCACCATTAGTTTGCTTGTCTAATTCTATTATTTTGGCTTGCTTTGGGTTGCTTACTCTACTTCTTTCTAACCAATTCATAAAATCTTGAGAGCTTAACGAATCAAGACGTTTTGCTTTGGCTGTTTGATTTACATATGTGTAAATTATATTTTTGAGATCACTTAGTCCTGCTACACTGGCAAGAAAAGTATCTATTTGATTTCTGTTTCTTTTAACAAAATCTTCTACAACATTGATTGCACCTTGATCAACTGAGATTTTTTTGTTGTTGTATACAGGACCTAAAACAATTAATTCACTTGTGCTATCAAATGCACTAAAGTCTTGCATTGGTTCTTGTGAACTGTCAGGTGCACCCCACTTGGGAAAATAGGCATGTCCTACTACCATTATATCAGCGTTGTCAATTTTTCTTCCTAAATCGCTGTCTACACGAACATGGTAACAAGTTTGTGATTTTGGATTTGGACAAAAAGTATATACACCATTTTTTGGTTGTGGACGTTGTAAAAACAATCCATCTGCATAAACAAAGCCTACAAAGTCTGTAGGAGTGGCTGCATCAAAATATCTATATAAACTTGCAAATTTATTTCCAAAATCTTTACGTGCTTCTATTTCGTCAGGTGTTTTAGGATTCCCTGATTTGTTAATTATAAAGTCAGCCACTTGTTCTGGAGATGTTGCAGCAACACCTTTATTCCAAGCATTATGTCCTCCTAATACAAGAGGCCCACCAGCTTTTTCTCTACCCCAGTAAATTTGTGGATTGCCGTCCCATTTCATGCGTATGCTGTTTGCACCGCTTTCTTGTGCCATGTCTTTTAAATGTTCTAATGCTTCTATAGTTCCTGCACTACCATAGAAGAACACAAGATCTTCCAAATGATTGAAAGCCCTGCCTAACTGTTTTTCTTGTATTAGGTCTAAATAACGCATTACTTTTTTTTCTTTTTACCTGCACAATGAGCTTTTTGTGAAAATCCTTTAGGATTAGAACAATTAATACTCTTTTTATATTTATTGCTCCATTTTTCCTTTATGAATTCTCTGGCTCTCATCTGCTGTCTGCCAATCTGTTTATAAGTTCAACAATCCTATTATGATTTTTATCAGCTAGTGTCATTAAAGATTCTTTTGGTGCAAACTTATCATCTTGCATAAGTTCAGCTTCTATTTTGTCAGCTATGGGCTTTGGTAATTTTGCCATAATACTTTCATAGCTGCCTAAGTCTGCACCTACAGCATTTGGACCAATAAGTGTTTTTGCAATTTCGTCTAAGTCACTGCTTATGAAATCGCCTGCTTTGCCAGATGCGTTGCGAGTAAACAAGCCTTTCCATGCACTCCATAACATGCCTTTGTCTTTTGCAAGTTTTGCAATTACAAGCTGCTTGTGTATGCCTTTGTAGCGTGAACCTTGTGGTATATCGTGTGTATGGAATTTTGCAATAGTTGGAGCATTGTCAACAACCATAATATCCAATTGGTGGCTGTATGTTCCTAATGGCATTTGCACATGCACATTGGTTCCAATCACTGCTGTGTTGTAGCCTTTTTGTTGTATAAAATCACTTAATGCTTGCTTGCCTTCTTTGGCATTCTTACTGTTGAAGTAGCTCATAACAGCCTTAGCATCAACTATAACATCTAAATCGCCTGAACGTTTGCCCGGAGTTGGTGTAGCAGCACTACCTACAGGAATACACTCAATGCCAGTGCCTTTAAGAATTTTGTTGTTAACGTCATCTAGTAACTCATCGATGGCATTATGGTCAAAATCACTTGTTCCGTCAAATACTTTTCCGCCCATACTTACTCCTTGATATAGTATTTACCTAGATATTATTAAAGTATTATGCCATTGTCAAGAACCAAATCTACGCCCTCTGACTTTTCATTGTATCTATAAGTGAACTTTGGTAGCTTTTTCTTTAACCTGAGTCCAAAGTAACTTAAAATACGCTTTGGATTCCAACCTGTGTTTACTGCACTGTGCCAACTAAGGTAATTATCCCATTTCCATAGGTTACCTTGTTCTTGCATGTAGCAACATTTGCCTTCTATCATAAATCCATGTCCTTCTTCAGGTTCTCCTAAATGAACATGATAGCCTTCTATGTCACCATATTCTTTTAACTTTACTTCTGCTTGTTTGTCTTTTTCTCTAGCCCAGTCATAGTGTGGCACAGTAACTTTACCAGGATCAAATTCACTTACAACTATTCTAACACATACGGTGCCTAGATATTCATCTAATCTTTTAACATATTTTTCTGGAAAGTGTGCGCCTGTATAAATTAGTCCGTCACACATTGGACCTGGGTAGTTTGCTTTTATAACTTTGACAAGCCTTTCGTCTGCTTTAGGATCGTTGACTAGCATTTTACTCACACGATCAATATTCCCATCTTTGTCACGAAATGTTTGGAATTCTCTAAAACCTCCAACACAATCTTTTACAAGTTGTGTGCAATCTAATTCTTTGTCTATATTACCTATCAGTTCTGCCATTCGACTTCTTTCTTTGTAAGTTTAAGTTTTGCTGGACACATGCCACAAATTTTTTCTGCGCCTCTTGCAAAAAATTCTTTAATTTGTTCTGCACTGCTATCTGGCTGTAATGCTTTGTATTGTAAGTATGTATCCCATTTTGGATCTAGCGTATATTTTTTATTCATTAGATTAATATAAGCAATAGGTGGACATTTCCATATTGCACCATCATATAATTGAAAACAATCTTGATATGTAGGACAATTTTTCCAACTGCTTTCAGGATCGTTGTCTTCATGTGGCAATAGCGCAGGCTTGTATATCTGGAACCATGTTTTATCATTCCTATAAATTTTATAATTTACATCCTGCTCTTCTAAATTATTTACAATAGAAATAAATTTTTCATTATAATCAAAACTATTGTAATGCTTGCTAACAAATAATGTTGTGTCTGTGTCTTTTAACACTTTGGGTAGATTTGGATAACGATACAACAACCAACCATTTGTAACCAGTTCTATTTTGCTATATGGCCAATATTCTTTTGCTGTATATATTACATTTTCTATATCTTTATTGAGCAAAGGTTCTCCACCTACCATTGCCACAGTTTCAGGCACAATACGTTTGTGCCAAGGTTCAAACCAATCTTTTAATATATCGTTTGTTATTAGAGTGGAGTGTTTGTAATTGCTAAAGTCGCTACAACCTGAACAACTAAAATTGCAATTATGACTTACATGCCACTCTAAGCTGCTAACTGGAATCATTGTCTATCTCAACTTTGCATTTTCTACCGCAAGCAGGGCAATGTAATGATGCTCTGTCTATACAGTATTTTTCCTCCATAGTTGGGAACGACCAGTAGTGCTTGCAGTTTGAGCAAGTCAAGTGCCAGATAATTTCTTTCTGTGCAGTAATCATAATATATTTATATTAAAGTGATAGGTGGGACTTCAGAATACCCACAACCCAGCTTTGCAGTCTGTTCTGCTAAATCACTGAGAGCCTAGTATCAAACAGTTACGTTCAAAGTCGCATCTTCATGTCTCCATGCTCATGCGCTGCCACTACAGCTACTAGCCAAGTTCGGAGCCTGCTACTCCTCTTCCTTGCACTATCTAACTAAAGACCGTCGTCTTTGTTATGCTATTAATATACTATACAAAATGACCATTGTCAACCAAAAATTGCAGCTAAAACAATAAAAATTAAAGCAATACAACCTAATGTTGTAAAAATGCTAAATTCAATTTGCTGACCAACAGGCACATCAGCCACACAGTGTGGGCATCTATCTGCTAACATTGGTTTTTCTTGAAAACATCTTGGGCACATTGCCATTTTATTATCCCTCTTTGTTATTACAATTATAATATAGCACAAAGAGTATAGGTTGTCAACCTTTTTCTGGAGTGGGTGACTGGACTCGAACCAGCATAACACGGATTTGCAATCCGG
>CESM01012260.1_pt1 | contig 12432 bp, 22 predicted proteins | sample 361421 | NCBI WGS metagenome assembly CESM01 (sample SAMEA2622219, study PRJEB7988) | marine metagenome | isolation source: saline water (ENVO:00002010), including | reverse complement strand
CAATATGCTCGTTTTGAAGATACCATTTACAAATGGGATAACGACAAAAGAGAATATGTTAAAATCGACGAGATTGAAATACCTTGCTCAAAAGACTTAGATAATCAAATGTATAACGAATCTATATAATATGACGAACACTTGGATACACTTAAAGCACTTCGTAGATGCTATGAAAGAAACTACGTCTTCTAACAAGAAGAAGGAAATAATTGAAACTTACAGTCAAATGGAGTTTGTTAAAAAATGTTTACAATATACTCTTGACCCTTTCAAGATGTACTATGTCACTAGTAAAAATTGTAAAAAGATTGGTACAAGCTTTGATAATAGTGATTACACCGACGTCTTTGATTTACTAGACGATTTAGATAATAGAAAAATTACAGGGCACAGTGCTATATCAGCTGTCAACAGCTTCTGTAATGATAATAAGGAGGACTTTGTTAAAGAGCTTGTTCATTCTATGATAGACAAGAATCTTCAAATCAGAGCTAATGCTAAATTGATTAACAAAGTTATACCGGGATTGATTCCTACATTTGAGATAGCATTAGCTAACTCTTATGACCCCAAACACGTTGACCTTAGTGAAAATACATGGTTGGCATCTCGGAAACTCGATGGTGTTAGATGTATTGCTATATGCAACTCAGTCGGTAATGTTAAGTTACATTCTAGGGCTGGTAAGGAATTTGATACACTAGATAATGTAAAAGAAGAACTGATTAGGATTATGAAACCTAATACTGTATGGGATGGAGAGATTTGTATTTTAGATGGCGAGGGTAATGAATCCTTCCAAGGTATTATGAAAGAGATTCGTAGAAAAGACCATACAATTCCAAACCCAATGTACTTAGTATTCGATTACTTAACATTAGAAGAATTTAACTCTGGAACTAGTACAAGAACTTTATCTGAAAGATATGATTGTACATACGACTTTCACTTTGTTAAGTCTTTAGATTTCGAAACAGTTAAGGACTTTGAACATATACAATCAATGGCTGATGAAGCTGACTCTTTAGGTCACGAGGGGATTATGATTCGTAAAGACGATGTATACAAAGGTAAGCGTTCCAACGATATTCTTAAAGTAAAGAAAATGCACGACGAAGAATATACAATAGTTGGATATGACTTTGGCGACCATAGAATAATTGAGAATGGTAAAGAAGTTAAAGAAAGAATGCTATCTCAGATATACATTGAGCACAAAGGAAACAGAGTCGGGGTTGGTTCTGGTTTTTCTAAAGCCGAAAGGAAATACTATACAAAGAACTTTGAAGAGTTAGACGGTAAGACTGTTACTATTCAATACTTTGAAGAAACGTTAAATGATGAAGGATTACACTCATTACGTTTCCCAGTTGTAAAACACATATATAAGAACGGTAGAAATTGTTAATAACTTTTTCAAAATAGTTGACTTTTTCTTTCGATAAGTCGATTATTTTTCTTATATTTATATATAATTACTTAACTACTAAAAAATGACAAATAAGAAAATTTTATACATTGATATGGATGGAGTCCTTTGTGACTTCGATAGTAAGGCGGCCATGACCCCTAAACATGTCAAAGACAAATACGGTGATAATCTTCACCGAGTTCCTGGTTTCTATAGAGACCTAAAACCTATGCCAGGAGCAATTAAAGCTTACAAAGAATTATGCAAACACTATGATGTTTATATTGCTTCAACACCAAGTTGGAGTAATCCTTCATGCTGGATAGATAAGAGACTTTGGGTTCAACAGTATCTTGGACAAGATGCTTATAAAAAGCTTATCCTCACAAGTAACAAAGGTTTACTTAAAGGCTGTGACGATGACGGGTTTGCTTATACCTTAATTGACGATAACACATGGAATGGAGTTTTAGATTTCACAGGAAATCACATACACTTCGGAACTGATGTTAATGCTATGAACTGGGACGATGTCCTTAAATTACTTACACCAAATGTTTAGAAGTTGGACTACAGATGAAATATTATTACTGGACCAAGCTACAGTAAAACAGTTAACTACTGAAGATATTCACGAGCTTGCTGGTTTAATTGGTCGTTCATATCAAGCGACTAGAAAGAAGATATTAGAGATTGCTAATATAATTCCTTCTAGTAGATTGGTTGCTGTATTAAGAAGAAATGGTCAATTAACTTATGATGAAACCTCAGACTTTCCCAAAGATATAGACCATAGTAATATTCCAAGTACTATATTCAAAGACGTCCTTAGTAAGCGTAAAAAGAAGCTTAAACCTTACAATAAAGTATTGATTAGGGATATAGAAGAAATTAAAGGAATGACTGAATTCGAATCAGATGGGGCATTTGATTATGCAAGTAAAACTGTTACAGTCGGTCTTGTTTCCGGTAAATCTTTCTATATATTGGAAGATGCGAATGATTATCCAATAAGGTTCCATTTGGACTTGGTAAAAGATATTTATATATAATGGAACAGAAAAAGTTAAATATAAAAACATTGACAGAAATCTTTAACAAGATAGCTATGGAAGAGGGATTCAAGATAGCAAAAAGTTTTGACCCTTTACAATACTTCAGCTCTAGAGATAGCTTCTTTAAGCTGATAGATAAGATGATAGACTATTACGTTGAGTTAGAGGAATATGAAAAATGTGCAGTTTTAGTTAAAGTCAAAAAAGAACATGGTTGGAAACAATCAAAGGTTATTGAAAAGAAAGTACAATAATATTTGGATAAGTCGAAAAAATTTATTATATTTAGTTAAAAACTTAAAATATAACTATTACTTAGTAATACTACTAATATTAGTTTTAACAATATAATTATTAAACTAAATAAAATATAATTACACCAAGGAAGTGTAAATAAATAGGTCGAAGCTGAAAAGCCTTAATAGAGTAAGCATATAACATTTTTAATCTATAATATGAAAAGATTTAATAAATTTAGTAGGAGAGGTAAAGGACCTGGTAGTCAATTACCTATTAAACACAACCAAAAGAAACCATTCAATCCTGAGAAATATGGGAAATACTGGAATGGTATAGAAGTTCAATTAGCAAAAGGAAACAAGGCTGTCAATCCAATTCCACCTGCAACGCAGCCAATTATTGGTACACTGTGTATAGGTAATCATAAGATTGACATCACCTTCTCTGAAGCAAATAGAATAGTTGAAGAAATAGCCGATGCTAAGCAACGATACAATGTTGCAAATAGATTGGGTATGCTTGATGCTACGTCTGGAACTTATAGAGGTTAATAAAAAAGGAGGAGTTACAAATGACAGAAGTATTATTATTTTTAGTAGGATTCTTAACTGGAGGTATATCATTATATCTATGGAATAGAAGTTCTAATGTAAAGTTAGCTGAAAAGTATTTTGATGAAATAGTTAAGAACAAATTTCTGAAAGAATCTATTAAGGTAACTACAAAGAAACCCAATAACAATTGGAAGAAAAAAAGATATAATGGAAAAGCAAAAAGCAAGCAGTCATAAAGATTATCTTGATTTAGCTAAGAATTTGATAAAGAACTATGGTTCTGTATTAGATGACTTATCTTCAGATACTCTAGTTAAATTTGACAAAGTTTTAGAAATAATCAGTTTGAATATTAAATTATCAAAAGACCACAAGAATTTTGATACTAATGAATTCAGAATAGATAAATCTACAGCTTTTAATTTTAAGATGAAATATCAAACTAGTGGTAATATATCAGCAACTGATATGAAAGATATGAATTTAATTTATCAGAAACATAGAAACATTAGTAAAATGTTTTTGAAATCAAAGTGATATTTATATTTGAATCGTTAGTACTTGTATTAGCTGCATTTATGGACCCGGGTTCGATTCCCGGCATCTCCACTAATAAGATATGCACGACATGGGGATGACTGGTTTTGACAGGATGTAAGGGTATAAGGAAGATTCACACGCAATTAACTGGCGCACAAGTTGAAATGGCGATGGCGGCTTAATTTAAGCACCCTGACCCAACGGTAGAAGAAGCACACCGTCTAAGCTTCGGAGGTAAGAGGATAAATTATTAAAAGGAGGTTAAAAGATGAATGAAAATTTCGATGATTACTTAGAAGACTACTGCTTTGAACAAACATATAAAGTAGTTACTAGAAAGATATCGTTGTTACAACTTTGCTTACAAAGCAAGGGTGATATCATTTTAGCTTATGACCCCTTTAACAAATCGACTAGCACTGCACTATCAGTTATTTCAGATTTAATATATTATTATATAGAAATGAAAAACTATAAGAGAAGCAGAGAACTTATGAAATTGTATATTAAAGTCGAAGGAGGCTTAGATATATCAAATAGGTTATACTTAAAAGAAAACGAGTATACCTTTAATTCATCAAAGAACGAAGACGTTCTAGCTAGAATACTTAAAAACCTCTTTGGAGAACAAAGAGAAAATGGAGACAGTTATGAGATATAAAGAAAAAATAAATGGATTGTTACAATCAATCGAAAGGCGTGAAATTAGATTACACGATATGTGTGAAAAAGGTATAGCAAAAATTGAAGATGTAAGAGCTGTCCTAGAAAGAAATTCTAAAGACCTAGAAAAGATTAAATATTACTTAAGCTTAGAAGCGTAATGAGAAAAAGGATATTCCCTTTAATTGTTGCTTTGTCTGCATTAGCCGTTTCAGGTAGTGCAGCTTTTTATTCTGTGTTTGGGTTAAGTAAATTATTTGCAGGAGCTAGTACACAAGTAATTATAATGGCGGGTTCATTAGAATTTGCTAAATTAGTTGTAGCTTCATTACTCTATCAATACTGGGATACTATAAATAAAGCTCTTAGGGCATATCTTTTAATTGCATGTTTGATTCTCATGGTTATAACCTCTGGGGGTATTTATGGTTTCCTATCTGGAGCATACCAAGAGACAGCTACTAAATCTGAATTCTTAGATAAATCTTTACTTGTATTACAAACGAAGCAAGATAGATTCGAAGAACAAAGGTCTGACCTCAATTTAGAAAAGACCCAATTGAACAAAACTATATCAGATTTAAGGTCATCCCTATCAAACCCAACGTCGGTATCATATTGGGATGAGACTGCACAACAAGTAATTACTACCACCTCTAGTTCTACTAGAAGAGCATTACAGTCTGAATTGAAAACTACAATAGAAGACAGGGATAATATAAATGTAAAATTAGAAGCAGTACTAGATTCTGTTATAAGAATAGATACTGAATTGTTAGAATTAGAAATTGGGAATGAAGAACAAAGAGAATTAGGACCGTTAAAATATCTATCGGAAACTACAGGTTATGAAATGGGACAAGTAGTTAATTGGTTCTTGTTACTAATTATATTCGTATTTGACCCATTAGCAATTGCTTTAGTAGTAGCTGCTAATATGGCATTTGCTCAAATAAAACCTATTGAAAAGGTTGAACCTATTATTAGAGAAGTTCCTAAGATAGTTGAAAAAGAAGTAATAGTTGAAGTACCTAGAAGTTATGAAATATACGGCGAAGCTTTGCAAAAAGATTTGAATAAGTTGAAAGCTGATTATAAAAATCAAGCTGGAGGAATCCCAGCTAAAATAATACAAAACTTAATAAATAAACACAAAGGATATGAAAAATAAAACTGTAAAAATAAAAGGTAAACGAAAGTCTAAGAAAGTAGTAATTTCAGAAGTACCAGAATATATAGTAGAATATAGAAAAGGTACAAAATGGAATCAAAGACCTGATTGCACATATAGATATATGTCTTGTAAATTATGCGGGCACATGACAGTAGTAGGTGAAGATACTCAAGCAGTAACATGTCACCACTGTGTTAATGAAATGGTAGAAGGACCACAAATTTCTGCTAGAAGAATTAGTTCAGGTCGTCCAGCTGGATGGCATTTCATGGCAGAGTATGTTGATAAAGATGGTAACGTATTCCACAAGGGTAAAGAGCAACCTAAATTAAAAGGTACTATTAAACCTTCTGTAATAGAGAAAAAACAAAAGATTTCAAAGAATGAACGTAATGCAATGATTACTGCTGCTAATGTAAAAGTTCATAAATTAAAGAAGCAATTGAGTAAAGCGAAATTGAAAAAAGATATAAAACGTATTACTAGAGAAATTGCAAAGAATTCTAAAATTGGTAAAGGAAAAATACCAAGGTCCATGAGATATAAGCAAAATAATTTGGATAAGTCGTAAAAATTTATTATATTGTATACTAATAGAAAACTAACTACAATAGGAGAATACAATGCCAACTTACGATAAACTTATTTACTATAGAAGCGATTATAGTAGAGAAGCACAAAAAATCGAAATGGAAATCCCACCAAATCTAACCATAGCAGAATTTAAGATTGTATGTAGAAGACTAGCAGCAGCAACTGGTTATTCACCTGAATCTATAACGAGAGAATTTGGGAAAGATAAAGAAGTGGGAAATAAAAAACAATTAAAATTATTATTTGATTAAAATATGATAGATGAAAATAAAATACTAGCTAATTGGAATAAGCTAGAAGAAGTTATAGAAACAAGCTTTTGTAAAGACCGTACACCTAAGTTAAAAGCAATGTATTCTAAGTTACAAGAAAGAATGATGATGGCACCCGCATCTGGGATAATTCATTATCATAACTGTTTTGCTGGTGGATATGTTGACCACGTACTTAGAGTTATTGAATGCGCAAAAAGAGTTTCGAAACAATGGGATGAAATGGGAGCAGATAAAAATTATACCGATGAAGAATTGGTATTTTCTGCATTGAATCATGACCTAGGTAAAATAGGTGATATGGAAAATGATTACTATATACCTAACACTTCAGAATGGCATAGGAAGAACCAAGGTAAGATGTACGTTTTCAACCCTAAATTAGATTACATGTCAGTACCAGATAGAAGCTTATTTCTACTAGCACAAAATGGTATTAAGTATTCATACAATGAAGCAATATCTATTAGATTGCACGATGGATTATATGATGAAGCAAATGTGCAATATCTAAAAACGTTTAACAAGGACAAAGAAGTCAAAAGCCACTTACCAACAATTATACATCATGCAGACCACATGGCTTCAAGAATTGAGCACGATAGTCAACCTCAACAAGTTGTCCCGAAAAGAAGCAGTAAGAGTACTATAAAGAAAAGTTCAACTTCTGCTTCAAAATTATTTGACGAATTTTTTAAGGAGTAATATATGATTATAGAAATTATAATTGGAATTGTTGTCGTAGGTTTATTCGGGTTCTTATACTACAGACAAGATAGAACGATAAGAGAACAAATAGATTATATAGACCTTCTAGAGCAAAGTCTATTAAGAAACTTGGAAAGGATAAAATCTACGTATACTGTTATGAAGGAATTAGATTCTAAAGGAGGATTCCAAGGTGACGATGAAATAGGTACAGTATTCAAAGAAATAGAATCAGAGATAGAAAAATTAAATAGCGATTTAGAGGAAATAAATGAATAGTCCAATAGAAGAATTTTACAAAGAACTAGAAAAGCCTAAAAAAGTAATACTAAACAAAAGAGGTAGACCTAGAAAAAGTAAAATGTATTTCAATGAAACAACTGAAAAAGCTATTATAGCTTACAATCTAGATGATAATCATAGACTGAGAAATAAGATATGGTCTGAGCATATAAATAAACCTATATTCAAATTGGCAGAGAATATTATAAACAGGTTTAAGTTCGTTTATATGGATGGCGGAATTCAAGATGTAAAACAAGAAGTAGTAGCTTTTCTTTTGCAAAAGTTACCAAAGTACACTGAAGATAAGGGTAAAGCTTTTTCCTACTTCAGCATAGTTGCTAAAAATTATTTGATACAAAATAATAATAAGAACTATAAAAGATTAAAGAAAAAAGCTAAGTTAAATAGAATCGATTTTGATAGAAACGTTACAAATGAAATCATAATGAGAAATAATCAAGATTCAATTTCTGATTTTATGAATTTATTTATTACGCACTATGAGAGTCAAATAGAAGAAAGGTTTAGATTACAAAGAGATAAAGCAATTGCTTTTGCTGTAATGGAACTTTTCAAAACTAGAGACAATATAGAGACATATAACAAAAAGGCTCTATATATCCTTATAAGAGAAATGACCGGAGCCAAAACTCAATATATTACTAAGGTAGTTAAACAGATAAAAAAAGAATATGAAAAACTCTTTTTACTTTATCAAAACAGATAGTTATATATAGCAAAACAATTAAAGGTTATATGAAAGGTTTTCGAAATTTAGGTTATAGGGAAAACTCCGAAAGCATGTTAATTTTATTAAGAAAATAACAAGGAGAATAATATGAAGAATTTAATTTTAAGTATGATGTTAGTATGCGGTATGTTCGCAGCTAATGCACAAACAACAGGTGACTGGTACGTTGGTACTGGTGATGTAGCAAATACAGCATGGACTGATTGGTCTGTGTCACCTACAATTGGATATGGTGTTATGGACAACCTTATGGTTGGTTGCTCAGTATCTCAAGCAGATTCGACTGCAGATATGGATATTGATTTTCACGCAAGATATTTTGTAAAAGGATATTTTGCATATTTAGCAACAGATGGACTATCTACGGATGGTATGTCTATTGGGGCTGGTAAGATGTTTACCTTACGTAATAATATTTACGTTGACCCAAAAGTGGTTTACAACACTGGAGAAAAAACTACAAACCTTACATTAGGGTTTGGGTTTAGATTCTAAGAACCCATAATGGGTCAACATGCTTTCGATGCAATTTTGCAACAAAACATTTTTACGAATAAGAGGAAAAACAATGGATTCAGTAATTAAATACGTAAATGGATTTTTTGGTGGTTTAGGTACTATTATGATGGCTATCTTACCAGTAACAATTCTATGGCAAGTACTAACGGGTACTACTGTATTTGGAATGGATGTTATTGCTAATCTTTCTGCTCTTGTAGAATCACTAGGTAATGGTGGTTTTGTAGGATTGGTAGTATTAGTAATTGTAGCTTCATTCTTTATGAAGAAATAGTTATACATATAGAAAGGGCCCCTGTTAATTCGGGGGCTTTTTTGTGTTTATAGATATTTATAATATAAAGGGAGAAAGTTATGGATAAAGAAATATTCAAAGGAAAAACTTTTTCTGGCTTAATGGAAGATATTTATACAAACTCTATTAAGAAAGAAAAACAAATAACGTCTTTAATTAAAGACTTACAACCTATGATAAAAAGTATAGGTGACGCTACTGTTGTAGTACCAATTATAAAAGAGTACTTAGAGGTAGCTGTAAAGAACGATGAGCATTTAATAAAAATGGCTGCAATCGTTCAAAGGGCTCAAGCAAGAGCTGAATCTACAGAAACTGGTGGTATGCTTTTAACTGAAGAGGAAAAGAAGCACTTATTAGAAACTGTTCAAGAATTAGAGGAAGAATCAAAGAATGAGTAATTTTGCTGTAAACTCTTCTAACACAGAGTATAATATAGAAACGTCTAAAAGGAACTTCGCTCCAATGGTTGGGTGCGATGTTTTTATAGGGGTAGTAAAAGATGTAATACTTGATGATGACAATAGAACCGATGGTACAATTCATGTAATATGGGATAAAGACCTCAACCCAGAAAATGGAGCTAGGGTTGCTAAACCTCTTAATCCTTTCCAATTCCAATTACCAGTAGTTAATGAAGAAGTAGTTATAATAAGAAATAGCTATATGGACCAATTCTTCTATTTAAGTACAATTGGAAAAAGAGTAACTGAACAAGAGGTAACAGATGCAGAAGAATTTAATAACGACTTATTAGTACAAGACCTTACAATAAACGTTCATGAAAGTAATTTAATATCTGTTGGTGAAGGAGATGATGAATCAGTTTACGGGACAACGTTCGAAAAGAATGATACTATAATACCTGCAACATTATTTGAAGGTGACCTGATAAATCAAAATAGATTTGGAAGCTATGTAAGACTTGGTTCAAAGAACGAGTTAAATGAAACCCCTTGGTCTTTAGATGGAGACGATGGAAAACCAGTAATATCTTTAAGAGTAACAGATTACGAAATACCAGAAGGGGACCCGCAAATAGAAGACCCTGAAAATGACAATGCATTCATATATTTGTTATCTGACCAATCTATAGATTTAAGTGCAATAGATTATTCACCAGAACATGCAGACGTTGAACCAATGGATTCATATGTAGGTTCTCAATGTGTAATAGGCGCAGATAGATTAACGTTTGTTACGAAGGGCGATGATATATCAATCTCTAGTATGAATAAGGTTAGTATATCAACAGCAAATTGGGCAGTAGATTTTGATGTACTAATGGACCAAGTAAAAGCTTTAGCAGAACAACTAGATGCACTATGTACAGGTAAAGCAACATTAACAACTGGTGTTGGTCCAACAGGGCCTGGAACTAATGCTGCTGACACTACGGCAATAGTACAGGAAATATCTGGGCTTGAGCAATAATGATAGCTTGGCCAGATTTACAAAAAAAGACTTCTGATTATTTAGAAGATATTTCAGAAAAAGAATTAGATGCTACTGCAAAGTTTTTTGCAGATTCATATGTTGAAACAGTTGCTGATGGAACCGATTTAATGCAAAATGGAATAGCTGTACCAAAACCAGCAGCACCAATAGAGGCTGCCTGGAAAACAGCTCTAAATTTACAAATGAATTCAGATACAGCATTGGGAGCTTCAAACTGGGTACCAGTTGAAACTGCAATAATACTGCATTGGACAGCTACGATATTCAAATTTTCAACACCACACCCTCCAGGAGCAACAGGTTTAGTAAATATGACGACTATGGGTGGAAACCCTATTATAGCAGCACAAATAGATTTAGCTTTCAAACAAGAAGATGCAAAAAAAGTAGCAGCAGTTTTAGTTAGTGCATATATAGCTCATTCTGTAACTATTATGGGCTTATGGAGCGGTTTACTACCACCTGTAGCTTCTTCACCAGTTGCTGTTCCTTGGGTCGGAGTATTTTGATGAAGACTGATATTTATATTAGACAAAGGTTAACAAAAAGGGAGAAAAACACATGACTAAAAAAGAACTTGTTCGTATCATCAGAGAAGTTGTTAAGCGCGAAGTTAAATCTCAATTGACCGAGGTTACAAAAAGTAAAGGAAAAGTAATTAAAGAAAATAATAACCAAAGAATTTCTTTAGAGGAAGCTTTACAACAAACCGCCGAGTCAGATGACTATAGAACTGTAAAAGAATTCAATGCTTCAGATGCAAGAGCAGGCTTTGCTTCTATGCAAGCTGGATATACAGAAAAGCCACAAACAGATTTACACGGTAAACCAGTTGACTTAACTCAACTAGGTGGGGGACTTGATAAAGCTTTAACTAGAGACTATTCACAACTAGTTAAAAGATTTAATAAGTAATGCCAATAGTAAGCCAGGGAAATACACCTATACAAATAAACCCAGTTGATGCAGACCCAAATCAGGCTGTAGGGATTGGATTACCAATGGATGCATCTAATGGTGCAGCTCTAAGTTCGACTTTTACAACTCAGGACCAGATACGTTCTAATATAAAGAATTTGTTATCTACTATACCTGGTGAGAGAATAAACGAGCCAACGTTTGGTAGTAAATTATGGGAATATCTATTCGATAATATAACGGAGGATATGAAAAGGGATAAAATAGATGTAGAGATAAGAAACTCTTTAGCTATATGGATTCCTGAAGTAGATGTAATTGGTGTATCAATGGCAGAACCGGGTTCACCAGAACATAACCGTAATACAGATTTGAATAGAATTGGTGTTAGAGTATATTATAGAATACGAGGAACACAAGTTGATGATTCCGTTGATGTATCAACACCAGTATAAGGAGAAAAATAAATGCCATCAAAAGATATAAAATATATTGGAAGAGATTTTGATTCATTCAAGTCTAATCTGATTGACTTTGCAAAGAACTACTTTCCTACAACATATAATGACTTTTCTTCTGCATCGCCAGGAACTATGTTTATAGAAATGGCTGCATACGTAGGAGATGTACTTTCATATTATACAGACTATGCTCTAAAGGAAAGTATGCTTCATACTGCAACTGAAAGAAAAAATATTTATTCATTGGCTCAAGCTTTTGGATATAAACCTCATATTAGCGTTCCATCTGTTGGAACCATAGATGTATTTCAAATACTACCTTCTACATATCAACACTCTGGTCAACTAGCAGACAGCGGTGACAATTCAAAACCAGACTTTCGTTATGCAATAATTTTAGAAGAAGGAATGGTTGTAACATCAGATGGGGGTATAAAGTTTAGAACAACTAGTGCAGTTAACTTTGCAGCTTCTTCTTCATCTGACCCAACTGAAGTAACAGTCTATCAAACTAACGCTACTTCAGGTCAA
>CESM01005875.1_pt1 | contig 12455 bp, 22 predicted proteins | sample 361421 | NCBI WGS metagenome assembly CESM01 (sample SAMEA2622219, study PRJEB7988) | marine metagenome | isolation source: saline water (ENVO:00002010), including | reverse complement strand
TTTGAATCCATGATCCCAATATCTGACCCATGGTAGTTCTTGGCCTTCTGAAGCTGGCAAGAATCGAAGTACTGCATACCCATTACCTGCTTTGTCAACTGTTGGCTTCCAAACACGATCATCTGCATATGACTTTTTCTCGCCACCTCCGGTGGATTCTGCGGCTTGAATAAGTTTTGAGATTTGATCGCGATTGCTTTTTAGATTTTGAAATGACATAGTATTGTCCTTATATTTGTATGTTACTGTAATATTATACAACATTCATGCGTTGTTGTACACATTTATTTATACTCTTAATCAGCAAAAGCGCTGTCCAAAGTATTACCCTTTGGCAAATAGTTTAAGGCCATTGCCTCTGCCTCGATCTTGGCCTTAATGATTGGTGATATAAACTTCTTCACATCTTCAGGCTCAATCTCATTTTTAGTACATACATGGAGTACTGCTTCCATATATGGTATCTTTAGTTCTACTACAGTCGATTCAATCAACTTAGTAAATTTTGATTTAGTTAAAAACTTATCTTCAATCGTCATTTGCTTTCCACTCTCAATAATACCGTATCTTCATTAATCCGGCCATTTGGTGTAGCCGGCTTGGTCTTAATATCATCTAGAAGTTTAGTCAACTGTCGTGGTGTGCATTTAGCAACCGTTGGCAGTATATCTAATGGCTTCCGTAACGTGAGTGTACGAGACACTTCTTTATCGAAGTTCTTAATAGTGGTACCACTCACGATAAACCCTTTAGGATCAAATGTTACATATTCAGTAAGTCTACGGTACTTCGTATTGAAGATATACAATTTAGTCTTACCAATAATCTGTGCAGGTTGCAGAGATACAATCTTGAAGTCATTATCTTCTTTCTTGTATTTAATCTTTGAAACCTGCTTGTCAATAGATGGAGTCTTAGCCACCTTGACTTTACGTTGAGCTTTAGCTGCGGACTTGATACGATCACAATCTGCTAGCATAGCTTGGCATTCTTTGATGCGGCGGTTGAGTTCAGGTCGCTTCAAATGTGAATAACCCTCGACGGCTTGTTCACAACGCTTATGGTAAGCGTCTTCATAATCTAGCAACCATCCCTCAACCACCTGACGAACAGGTATCGTGGCAGAACCACTCAACCCATGTTTACGGAATAAACCATAAACATCAATAGAGGCTTTATCACCATCAATCCACATATCTTCAAGATCAAGGAGATCTTGCATAATAGTGTTATTGATCTTACGTTGCAGACGTTGCTGAGGAGAGAGACTGACAACTTTATCGCTGTCATGCTTCGCCTGCAACTTCTCATAATGTAAGGCTTTCCCTGGTTCAACCAGTTCAGCCAGCCTCTTTATCGTTGCATTTTTCCAATACAACGATTTCTCAGTTTCTTCTAATCCACTATTGTACCAGAACGCAGTAGCTGAACTGTAGTAGCTTGGAAGAAACTTGTATTCTGGATGGCAAAGAATAAACTTTGCATCTTTCTTGTCAAACTGATTTTTGACAAATGTCTTCATCTGGTCAATCGCATCTTTACGGCTGACTTCATTTTGAAAATAATACTGTACGGACTCAAAGCCTTTTTCAATTGGTGCTGCATTTACACCAACGCGGCGAGATGCACGTACGGTTTTCTTTTTAGTTCTCTTAGGTATTGCCACGATGTCTCTCCTCATCAATAATAGTGGGTCTTTCTAGTGAAGGCGCCCTATAATTTCCTACCAGCGTCTTAATTTTAGAGTCGTTTACTGGCTTAACCGCGTTATGTCGCTCGACTATTCTTAATTCTTGTATATATTCTACCACAGTTTATCCGAAATGTACACCATAAAATGCACTTTTTTGAAAAATAATTGGCCTCTGCGGGAGGACTCGAACCCCCGACCCACAGCTTAGAAGGCTGTTGCTCTAATCCAGCTGAGCTACGCAGAGAAATGTAAATAGGTTGAAAGGAAATATTTGGGCTTATCTCCGACTAAGCCAGTATGAGGGAACATCCACATTGGAGGGAATATGACCATAGTGCCTGTCTCAGCCTTTATCTTCTTGCCAAAGAACTTAGTACCACCACTCTTATTCAGATAGACAAAAGCAGATAGGTATCGCCTCGATGTAGCTTTTCCGTATGCATCAATATGTTCTTTAAAATAACCATCAACAGGATACTTCTTTACTCTTAGTTGCTCAAGCTCTTGTACAGGAGGCAGATACTTTTGATCTCTACTTTCCAACCACTTACGATATTGATTGAAATGATTAAGGAAGATCTGCACGGCATTCATTGTAGGCAAATTATTATTAAGCAACGTGTGTTGATCAAACTTCATTACGTCAGTATCGTAGCTTTTAGTTTCATTAGCCTCGTAAATGTCTATTAGACTTTGGCAATGTTCTTCACTAAACGCATGTTTATAAACTTTAACTAGATTACTCAGTTCCATTTTTCCACTCATAGAAAATGTGGTTGCCGATACGAGCAGTTTCTTGCTTGTGATCTGCCCAACCGGGAGTTACATAATCTGCGTGATACCAGAGAGCATCACCAACCTTATTCTCAACTCTACCAAAGTATACACCAAAAGCTGCGAGACGAGCCATGTCCCAAGCTTCGACGTCTACTTCTGGTACGTTATCTGACTTACCATCGCAGTACCAGCTAAACTGGCAACGATGACGTACAGGATAATCGATTGTCTTATCCTTCCAAGATGGACGAGTTGGTCCTTGATATACTACATCACAAACACGGTCAGGATAATACTCTGACTCAACACGATTGATAACAACTTGAGATACTGCAATCATTCCTTCCATATCTTGATTTCGTGCTTCCCAATAGGCGTTCAATGCCAGACAAAACATAGCTTCTGCAAGCATTTAGTTTCTCCTCATTTGTGCGTATATTTTTGGGTCACTTCCTCGACCGACCGGTACTGTGTTTGACTTGTGCATTGTTGCGAGTCCGGTGATGTAGTCGCCGGAGTATTCCTGAGCTCTACGCTTTCCCGCGATGGGTACGATGCGGTCCGACGTCGGGATTGACGAACAGCTGCTTGAATAGTCCGGAATACTCGCGCCACTTGATTTATCCTGTTTCTTGAGTTGATCGGGATGTACACCCATTTTGCGTAGCCACTTATCGTGTTTAGCTTGTGCAGCTGCGTGGCCAGGGGTTTTATTAGTACGACGCTTTCTAGTATTTATAGAAGACATACCTCGAACAAGATGCATAGTCATGATTAATTCCAATCATTATCATAAGCGTTAGAAGCGCGAACACGGTCACCGTAATGCTCATCGAGATACTTAGGAGCATCTTGGTAGTGGTTATAATTTTCGTCCATCTTAGAGATGACGTCATCGAACTTTTTACGTTCTGGCTTGTCAACCTCATCGACGTATTTACGAACACGAGCAGCACTGGCAGCTAAGCGTGCACGGCGTGCTTTGACCTTAGCAAATCTTTCAGCAGACTCGCGGATAGCAGCCATACGTTCTTCGTATGTAGAATTTTTAGTGATAACAATATTACTCATAATGAACTCCTCTTTCCATTTTATAGATCTATTCTACCACAGATTTCCGATAATGTAAAGGAAAAAATGCACTTTTTTATTTAATTAAAACAATAGCTTACGTTTTTTTTTGAGAACCCACAGCGCTACATGGAAAAGAGGAAAGAGGAGGAGCGCCGTGGGTTCAACTGTTTAACCCCAGTCTTTGAAGTCGCCGGCTTCTTCGTTATCATTGAAGCCTTTTGTATATGCAACTATCTCTTCAGGAGTCATGTCTTCGAGTTCAGTTCTGGTTCCTTTACCAGTACCAAAAGCATAATAGTGTGGATTGAATGGACGACGGTAATAAGAGTCTGCACCACCACGATCATAGGGTGAGCCATTGGCTGTTGACATTTCGTTTGTTCCATCATAAGAAACACCAGTAGGGGCAAATAAATTTAACATTAAGCTAATACCTCCGTGATTGAAAATTTTACAACATTGTCATCTTTCCAAAGATCATGCATTACTTTTGATAATCCTTTACGAGTGTGGCGAATAGTTTCCCACATATCGTTGTTTTCTAAAGTAACTTCGATCTTAAAATGTTTGATAGTCTTTTCCATAATATAAACTCCTCTTTCAAAAGAATGGCACTCTATGTCAGGATAAGGTGCCAATCTTATCCTGCCTCCGATACACCACGACTATAGGCCTATTCCTCTACCCTTCCCTCGGTAACGGGGTGGGGGCCAGTCATCTCAACTTCGCTATGTCATTTCTTTGTTCCTTTTCCATTTTATAGATCTATTATACCATAGTTTTTTTCAATTGTAAACAAAAAAATGCACTAAAAAATAGTGCATTTTCAATAGGTTACGTTTTTTTTGAAATTAAAATCTTCCTAGGAATCTTGCAATATGGTGTACAAAAGGTAGTAGAGACAAAGCCATGAGTAGATTAACACCAGTATGAGCCATTGCTATTCGAAGAGTATCTCCTTTTGGCATGCCATCAGATACTAAAAGACCGGCTAACCAAATGGTGCCGGTTGTTCCTAAGTTTGCTCCAAGGACTGCTGCAATAGCTGCTGGCAGAGGAATAGCTCCGGATGCCACCAAAGCAATAATCGCGGTTGTTGAAAGAGACGATGATTGCCAAAGCAATGTCATAATGATTCCACCAGCAAACATATAGAATATGTTACCAGTAAACCAAGCGAGGTGTTCCATGTTACCCATGGATTTCATTCCACCCGAGAATGTTTTTAGTCCGATATAGAAAATAACGAGTCCTACGAGCGTAGTGATGACGGGGTTTCCTAAATCCATTTTACTTACCTTTTTCCAGAGTCGATCCACGCGGATTCTCCTATAATTAAAGTTCCTAATAAGTTACTATTTAGGAACTTTAATGCTAATATAGTGTTACAGTTTTGTTAATAATTTACTTATTAAAGCGAAGAGTGTGTTGCTTACCGTTATGCATAAACGTTACAGTTGAATGAGAATAGATTGTTTGTCTCTGCTCTTCGTACCGTGTTTCAGTCTGGCAACGTGGTCCAGTTGATCCTTTGTTTCTCTCTGTGTTGAGCACACCACCGAGAAACGCACCGATAGCTCCACCATTTTCTTCACCCTTAATGTTATTACCAAGGGCTCCGCCAATGACGGCACCTTCAAGAAAGTTGGTAATGTCGGACTTGCCGTTACCACTACCTCCTGTATCCATACACACTTCAACCGTGTATGGCTTTTTGATAATCACTTCTTTATAGTGATCTTGTGTTGTTTCAGCTTTAGCTGGGCTTGCCAAGGCCATCAACGCGACTGACAACCCGAGGTACTTCAGACTTTGCATTGTTTAACTCCTGATTTAATTCTTCAATACGTTTATATGATTGTTGCAATTGACCTTGCAATTCTTTTACATTACCTTCTAAAAGTTCAATGTATCCGCTTTGATTTAATATCTCTCGCCGGTACATTTCGTTTTCCGATTCCATCTCTCTAGCATTTCCTCCTGTAGTTGATATGCTTCGGCTTCCCATGGCAACGCCATGTACTCATCGACTGTGCTGTAAAGGGACAAATATTCAACGCCATTCCAAACTTTAACAAAGCCTTTGTCTTTCATTTGACGTCGCTCGCTCTGCCGTACATGTACCATTTCATGAAAGACTGCGGTGATAAAATCTTCTTCGTCTAAACCTTTACCAATTTCTATACTGTGCTCGCCGTTGTCGATGTATTGATGATAGCCATGAACATCACCATCGAGTTTGCGTATGAAGAACTCAACGTCTAAATTTTTCTTACGAGGCATTAGATCAGATACTGCAAATTCAAATGCTTCTCTAACCAGATACTTTTCACGTTTAGTACCGCCTGTCACATTCAAATAAATCATTGCCATTCTCCATTTTATAGATCTATTATACCATATAGATCAAGGAAAGTAAACAACTTTATGCAGAAGAAACGTCCATCACTGGCATGCCAGATGCGTCATATCTAATTTTTTGAATTTCTTTGAGAGGCTTATAAACTTCTGCTCTGACATTATCACCATGTTTTACTTTAAACTTATCATGAGTGTGGTGCAAAACAAACTGGATGTCAGAAAACTCCTGCCACATGTTTGTCCAGATTGGTCTCCAGAATGTAGCGAGTCTATTATTATTAGTATTGCCTCTATCGGAGTTTAGAACAAGATCAGAAAAACTTCTCATGTTAAAGTCAAAGATAGAATCGAATCCATATAGGTGTACGACATCCGGCTTCAACTTCTTACAAGCATAATGAGTTGCAACATGGCCACAATTAAAGTTTGTGTATCCCATTCCTATATTGTTATCTGGAATAGCGTACTTAGGCAAATCAGTATAGAAATCTTTTACTTGACTAGCAACTTTCATGTACCAATCAGGATGATCTTCCATCCACTTCTTTGGCCTGAATCCACAGATCCATTTTCCATCCACCTGAACATGACCTTTCATTAAGGCATTCATAAACTTAAAGTCTACCATCACCGTAGCGTATTTGTCTGGAATAGGAAAAGGAGTTTGGTTACATGCTATCTTTAAACCTTTTCTTTCTTCTCGTCCATATAGGGATGCGTTATCGCCGTTTCCAATAATATGTACAACTCTAGCCATTACTCTTATCCACTAACATAAATCTCTTCGTTTTTAGGTCTATACCATATTTTTTGATGATAGAATTTTGCTAACAATGCTTGAATCTCTTTATGTCTATTAGGTTGTGTAGACTGAAAGCTCAATAATGACATCTCAATAAGAGCAAGTTCTTTTACTGTTAACTTAAAGTCTGTGTTTGGCTTAACCATTTAAACTTTCCTTGATTCTGTCTTTACCTTTTTGTCCGGTCCAATGTACTGCTATGCAATCCTTAGGAATCTTTTGGCCATCATTCTCAAACTGCAACCTTAGAAAATTATATTTGTTAGGTAGGCCATTGATATATGTCAAGTTCTGTAAAGGATCTAGCATTGCATGCAAAGTTTCTTGATCTCCTCGTGATGGATTGTCTTTGATCTCTTTTATCCACAGACTTAATATATATGGCTTGTCTACGAGACCAACTACACCAGAGTTGTACATCTCTGTTTGGAATCGAGTTGACCAAGGTTTGTCCTTTACCATATTAAGTTTATTCGGTTCCAATAAATCAAATATCTTATCAATATCACCTAACACTTCAATGTCACTGTCAAGCCACACCGTCTTATGAGAAGGACAATGCATCATTGCTTTTGGTTTCTTAAACCAGCCTTTTTCTTCAGTTTTAGTCATATCAATAATAGCATGAACGTGAGGCTTGATTGCTTCGATGTCTTTGACACCAAAATCTGCAAAGATTATAGGCTGCTCAGTATTCTTTTTTAAGTTAGCTAAGAACCAACTCATCATCCATTCTGTAGTTGAATCGCATCCAGTAAGAAATGCTTTATCGTATTTTGTATTGCTCATTATAATTATGCTTTGCTAAGCACCCAGTTTCATTTTGAATTGTAGTGAATGAATCATCACATTCGATTGGCCACGGATATACTTCATTGATCTGACTAGGAAATCTTTGGTTATGGATAAACACGTCAGTAGGACCTGCATCAACTTGAGTCCGGTGTAGTAACAGTTTAGCTCCAAACGGTGTAATCATATAACCATGAGCACCAGGCAAGTATTGCTTTGATGTCAATCTATTTTCACCTAGATTTGGAATGTTGTATTTTCCATATGAGGGTTTGCCGAGGTTTACAATGTTTCCAATAATAGTATTTGGTAGATTATTAACAAACACAGCATCATGTTCTAGAATTAGATAAGCACTTTTGCTTTCAGCGCATTGTTTCCAAAGCGTGTGGTGAGATGCAAAGGCGCAACGGACTGGATCAATCCGTGAATACTTTTCATGAAAAGCTGCCTGTGGTATGTTATTGTCGGCATAGTAAGCATCGATGTCTAGAGTTTCTGGTGTATGACCCGGAACTTTAGTTACCGTTACTCCATGCTTCTTTCCAGTTGCAACACACCGGTCAGCCAGCTCATCTGCTTTACCTTTAACATATATGCAATATGCTTCTAGTTTCATAATGTAGTTGTACTCCTTAGTCCTTGTACATATGTATAATAATGCTTCGTCTGCCCGAGCGTGGAGATCAATTGTCTATTCATTATGGCATCATTTGGCCAACATCCATGTTCCTTAACTAAAGATATCGCACGGTGTGCACCCGTAGGTTCGATGTAATAGCTACTATTGCCAGCGATACCCTGCGGAACATTGTGTTCATCGATCAATGGAGCTCTTACTATACCGTATGGATCTGCCTTTGATTCTTGAGTTATGCGATCATATGCTGATGCAAGACGAGTAGCACTTAATGGACTGTTCAAACCAATAATATCATACTTGCTTTTCATCCAATCTTCGCATGGAATCGCTTCATCCGAATAATAGATTGAATCTTGCTCATGAATAATGATAGGTTCATCTCTCTTTACACATCGTTCCCATAACATGTAATGAGATAGGAAACAACCTATTCGCTTTTTAGGCTCAGCTGTTGGATACGCAGTTAGTACGAGGCCTGCTGCAAAATTAAATTCTTGCCCTTGCCACGGATATGTCCACTTAAGCTTAAACTTCTTCATAAGTCTATCGACCTGATCTGGAGTAATCGCATCAAATCGATTAAGAGATACATTGCTAGGAGCAGATTCTTCTAGTCGACGAGTTGCTCTATCTGAGTATTCGTCTCCTCGTAGTGTAATTACATACGATTCAATCATGCGAAATCTTGCCAAGTTGAACCTTTAACCTTTGGCTTATCTGCATACCAGAGGTTGCCATAGACTTGTGTTCTCTGTGTTTTTAACATGTCATAGTCAAGCTTGACTGCATGCATTGTATCATTATCTGGTGCAAATATAGTAATTGAGTTGTTAGCCTTTTGTTCAAAGACAGTGTCACACCAATCCCACGGTACCCAACACCTGTCAGTACCCGGGTTATCATTCCAAAACTTTGAGATATGCTGCTTCTCTTCTTTGAATTTCATGAAGTGAGTTGATAAACCCATCTCATCTGCCTTCTTATCCGGATTGATGTTCAGCATATATGTCAAACACTTCTTACGAATATCAGGATGTGGACTAATCTCATATCCTGTCAAGTATTTTTGAATAGCAGTTTCAACGGTGTACCTACCAGTCTTCTTAAACTTTAACCTAAGAGTATCTAAAAATTCTTTTGAGTTTAAGAAATCCATAAGCTGTTTTATAACTTCATTATGATACCTTTGTACTCGATATGCAATACCGAATCCTTCAATCAAACCACGAGCGTGGTCAGGAGATTTGACACTGGTATCACCTTTGTACCATTTTAAGTATTGGCCTACATCTGTAGTACAACCAGGGAATGGTACAGGCTTGTAATCTCTCATGTCTAAATGTTCTACAAGTTTATCTACGTGTTCAAACTCAGGAAATTTCATCTGAGGATTACGAGTAATTAAACGAAAATGCTCATCACTTAAAAAATCTTCTAAGTAAATAAACTTGAAAGGATCTGTTTGAAACTCTGCTTCGTTAATTTTATCTAAGAGGTAATTAAACATTTGCGTACTTTCTAAAAATCTTTTCTATTGGATCTAGATCAGGCACTTTACCTAGAGTAAACTTTAAGTTGTCTTGATTATATGTATTATGTTTTAATCCAACACTTGCATAGAAGTCTTTAAACTTCGATCCATCACCATGTAACTTACTTCCAAGTGATAAGTGACAGGATGGTATACCATAAGCATGAGCTGCAATCAAGCCGTGTAGACTTGTAGATACAATCTTTTCGCAAGATGAGATCTCTCTTGCAACTGTTAGAGGATCTTGATTTACTACATCAATCCACTGCCAACGTTGATTGCCTGCTATCAATTGATTTGCCAGCGACTGGTGTTGATAGTGCGGAACAAATCCTACTTTGTGTTTCTTCTCTACAGGTGGACAGAATTTTGGAAGAAGTAATGCAGGATCACCATAAATCTCAGGACACGTACCTCCACATTCTATCACTCTGTTTCGAGTAAGAGGACCTCGTACAAACTCCCATGTATTTGTTGGATCTAAGTCTTCACCGCTGCGGATAATACCAGATCCTAGAACAAGTGATTTCTTTGCTAAACGTGCAATTGAGCCTGTAGAAAAAAAGTTAGCTCTTTCATGAACGTTAGTATGATTATATTTATATCCATAGTGAGATAAAATATTAGAAGTTAGAATGTCACCAAAGTTATAGGGAACATCTCCCCAATATACTACGTAGCTCATAGTATTCCTTTGTCAACTAGTTCCTTATAGTTCTCCATCTTAGTACGCTTTGGACCAGTAGGAGTAACTTTTGTACGAACATGAATAAATCCGGCTAACTCAGGATTAGGCAAGAACGAGCACTGGCACCACTTACGATCCATGTACCATTCTTCTTTCTTAATAAAAGCTGATGACCAGACTACGAGAGTGTGGAAGATACCTTCATCTTCAAAGTGATATGGTTGATTATACTTGTTCATCCACATATCATCACTTTTATTCAGAGTTGACCTTAACCTCTTGCGCAAACCCTGATCCATCTTATAGATTGCTCCACCCCAATATGGCTTGTTAATATCGGTCATAGCAATGCCGTATTCACGAACAATCTTTTTGTGTAACATGGTTTGAGTATCAGCATGTAGTCCAATGCCGTTTTGTTCAAATACGTTTTCTGTCATTCCCTTAGGTGCAAACATATCAATGTCTACCATACAGACCTGATCGTACTCGTCAAACTCTTCATTGATCATGTGTACTTTCTGGCATGCACCTGTCAATCTTTTATTAAATGGTTTACCTCTGATTAGACGATACTCAGCACCAATCATTTTAGCATATGCCGAAATGTTCTCGACAGATAATTCATCGAGTGGTCTGAGATCTCCATCAAAATGTTGTAGAATAATATTAGTCATCTTTTTTCAATACAGTATAGCCGACGTTTGTTTTGCCGCGTTCTAGTACTCTCCACCCTGGATTATTAAAGCAGAATTCTTCTAGACAAGTATGTAGTTCAGGTACAGCCCAGGTATCATGCGCCACGATATATTTCTTTACAGACTTGCCATGCATATCAAGTTCTCTTTTCATATGGAAAGCTTTATGGTACGAGTCAATCAACATCATATCGACATGCGGACCAATCGAATCAAGTGAACCAGAGTCTACTTCTTTTACTTTTAAAACGATTTTGTTGTCTTTACAATATTTCTCTGCAAGAGGCTTAAGAAATTTTTGGTACTTCTCCATGCTAATATCTACAAGCTCGATATACTTAAAGCCTGTTAGCATAGCATTGGCTGCAGTGCCACCTTGGTGAGTACCTAACTCTCTATATGTTTTACATTCACTCGCATATTTACGAATAGCATCGTGTTGCTCACAGTAATCTTGACCATGTGCTTCTTCTTGCTGCCAGCGAATTTCATTATAAAATTCTTCTACAGTTTTTACGTGTCCGAGTTTAGCATTAATCATTTACAACTTTCCTTAGTCTTTCCATATCATAGTTATCAGCTCCACGCAATTGCACATGTACAAAGTTAGCGTTCTTACGATAATCAGATACCGGCCGATTATTACCTGACGTACCCGGTTTGAAGAATATCTGACTATTCCATTTATAATCCATCAAACCCCACTTAAATTTAGGAAGCATTGCACCAAGATAATTTTGATCTCCTTGGTAGAAAGATGGAAGCGAATTACGAATCATAAGATCGCAGTATTCTCTAAAATCTACAAATTCTTTTTGAGCTTTAAGTCTACCTATAGCACTGTACATAACACAGCCTGAATTGAATACGCGTGGTCTACCTTTGTCATCTACAGGCATGTCGCTACCATACTTTTTCTTAACAGCACTATGCCATCTCTTATCGTTAGCTGTACTGATGCCACCCATATTATGTATACTTCTGAGTTCTGGCTGCATCCATTCTTCACAGATACCGATCTCGATATCCATGTCGCTATCCATTCTCATCTGCATAAACTCACCAAAGATATGTTGATTGCACTTATCTACTGGTACTACATCAGTATCACAAAAAAGGATATAATCATAATTGCTATAAGACACGTCAAAGATCGGCGTAAAGGCACCGTAGTGAGGGTTGTACCTTCCGAGATTTTGTCGTTTAATTCTTGCATCGCGCGGCCATGCGGGATTGAGGTCAAAAACATGTTCAACTCCTATTCTGTCGGCGTATGCTTTCATAAGCTCGACGCCGGCTTTGTTTCCAGAAGATAGCTCGCCACCTTCCCAAAATTGATAAATCACTGCTTTCATTTAAAATACTCTACGCCACCTTGGTGTTCATCAGGATTATA
>CESM01094209.1_pt1 | contig 12456 bp, 12 predicted proteins | sample 361421 | NCBI WGS metagenome assembly CESM01 (sample SAMEA2622219, study PRJEB7988) | marine metagenome | isolation source: saline water (ENVO:00002010), including | reverse complement strand
TTATCCAAAAAGACAAATGGGTAACAAAATGTATGGTGGAGAGTCATCACACTTACCTTTAAAAATAAATCAAGCTGGTGTAATTCCAGCAATTTTTGCATCAGCGTTACTTCTCCTACCAGTAACTTTTTCAAATTTTAACTTTTCTGAAAATGAAACATTTTTAAATTTAAGTTCTTATTTTACTCAAGGACAGCCTTTGTATATGCTATTATATGCTAGTGGAATAATATTTTTTACTTTTTTTTATACTTCAATTACTTTTAATCCTACAGAGACTGCAGAAAATTTGAGAAAATATGGTGGTTTCGTTCCTGGAATTAGACCTGGAGAAAGCACAGCTATATACATTGAAAATATTTTAACTAAACTTACAACTATAGGAGCATTATATTTAACTATGGTTTGTTTGATGCCAGAATTCTTAATAGCAAATTATCCTATACCTTTTTATTTGGGAGGTACATCAATTTTAATTGTAGTAGTAGTGGCTATAGACACAGTGACACAAATTCAAACAAGGCTGATGAGTGCCCAATACGAACAACTTATTAAAAAAACTAAATTTGGTAGATAAGTGAATATTATTTTATTTGGTCCTCCTGGTGCTGGAAAAGGAACTCAGGCTAAATATTTAGTAGATAAATTAAATTGTTTTCAAATTTCCACTGGTGATATTTTAAGAAATGAGATTAAAAAAAATACAGAAATTGGAAAAAAAATAATAAATGATATGGATAAAGGTAAATTTGTTAGTGATGAAATAGTAAATGAACTCATCAAAGATTTAGTATTTGATACGAAGAATAAAAAAAGATTGATCTTTGATGGATATCCCAGATCTCTTAACCAAGCTAAAAATTTAGACTTACTATTAGAAAGGTCAAATCAAAAGATAGATTTTATTTTTTTTCTTAATGTTGATAAAAAAACAATAATAAAAAGGATTGAAAGAAGAAAAGTTATTGAAAAAAGATCAGATGATGACTTGGATACAACCCTTAAAAGATATGATACTTATATGGAGACAACTAAACCTGTTTTAGATTTCTATTCGGAAAATTCAAATTTTCATGAAATAGATGGATCTAAGGAAATTGATGAAATAACAAGGAAAATTGACACTTTTATAAATGTTTAAGACATTGACTTTGAGTAATCTTCTTATATAAAAGTGCCAAAAATAATCTCAAATTTATGGCTCGTATAGCAGGTATCAATATTCCACAGAACAAGTTAGTTCACATTGGATTAACCTATATTTATGGAATTGGCGATAAATTTTCAAAACAAATTTGTAATTCCCTAGAAATTCCAAACCAAAAAAGAGTTAATGAATTAACTGACGAGGAAATTTTGAAAATACGAGAATATATTGATCAAAATTTTAAAGTCGAAGGTGATTTAAGAAGAGATTATTCTTTAAGTATTAAAAGATTAATTGATCTAGCATGCTATAGGGGAACTAGACATAGAAAAAAATTACCTGTCAGAGGGCAAAGAACAAGATGCAATGCTAGAACTAGAAAAGGTAAAGCAATTGCAATCGCAGGAAAAAAACTAACACCACTTAAGAAATAATAATGGCTAAAATTGATAAAACTGAAAGCACAGAACAAAAAGTAGAAAAAACTTCAAAGAAATCTAATAAAAGTTCTTATTCAAAAAAGAAAAAAACAAAAAAGAATATTTTAAATGGAATAGCATACGTTCAATCTACTTTTAATAATACAATAATTTCTATTGCTGATACTAATGGAAATGTTATTTCTTGGGCTTCAGCTGGTCAAAAAGGTTTTAAGGGTTCAAGAAAATCTACACCGTACGCCGCTCAGATTGCTGCAGACGCTGCTGCTTCAAAAGCTTTAGATTATGGAATGAAAACTTTATCAGTCGAAGTTAAAGGTCCTGGCTCTGGAAGAGAAACCGCATTAAGAGCATTACAAGCAAGAGGATTTAAAATTTTATCTATTAAGGATACAACACCAATGCCTCATAATGGAACTAGACCACCAAAAAAAAGGAGAGTTTAATGGAAATAGAGAATGTTAATATAAAAAATTGGAAATCATTAATTAAGCCTGCAAAATTAGATGTTAAAATAAGTGAGGACCTTTCCAATGCCAAAATTATTGCCGAACCATTAGAAAAAGGATATGGATTAACTTTAGGGAATTCTTTAAGAAGAATTTTGCTATCCTCAATAAGAGGAGCAGCAGTAACATCAATCCAAATAGATGGTGTTTTACATGAATTCACATCAATTAAAGGAGTAAGAGAAGATGTTACTGACATAGTTTTAAACGTTAAAGCTTTAGCTTTAAAATCCTCTTCAGAAGGAACAAAAAAACTAGTTTTAGATGCTAAAGGACCTGGAGAAATTAAAGCCTCTGATATTTCAGAAGTTGCTGATGTCGAAATATTAAATCCAGATTTAGTAATATGTAATTTAGATGAAAATACTAATTTTCATATGGAAATGAATATAAATACTGGAAAAGGATATGTCCCCGCTGAATTAAATAAACCTGAAGAACCACCATTAGGATTAATTGCAATAGATTCATTGTATAGTCCTGTTAAAAAAGTTTCATATTCTGTTAGTACAGCGAGGGAGGGTAAAGCACTTGATTATGATAAATTAACAATGGAAGTTGAAACAAATGGCTCTATCTCCGCTGAGGACGCAGTAGCTTATGCTGCAAGAATTTTTCAAGATCAACTAAAAATGTTTATAAATTTTGATGAGCCTGTTGAGGCACCAGTTAAAGAGGTTTCTACAGAGCCTGAATTTAACAAAAATTTATTGAGAAAAGTTGATGAATTGGAGCTGTCCGTTAGATCAATGAATTGCTTAAAAAATGATAATATCATTTACATCGGAGATCTTGTACAAAAATCTGAGGGCGAAATGTTGAGAACGCCTAATTTTGGAAGAAAATCTTTAAATGAAATAAAAGAAGTTTTAACTGGCATGTCTTTATACTTAGGGATGGAAATTCCAAATTGGCCACCAGATAATATAGCTGAAATGTCGAAAAAACTTGAGGAAGCCATATAATGAGACATGGTTTTGCCAATAAAAAGTTAAACAGGACATCCGAACATAGAAAAGCTTTGCTTAAAAACATGCTTAATTCTCTAATTAAGTATGAGCAAATAAAAACAACTTTGCCAAAAGCAAAGTTTTTAAAACCACAAGCAGATAAGATTATTACTTTGGGAAAAAAAGACACTTTACATAACACAAAGATGTTAGTGACTCAGCTTCAAAATATCACGTCAGCAAATAAAGTAAAAAAAACGCTATCTAAAAGATTTGAAAAAAGAACTGGCGGTTATACTAGAATAATTAAGGCAGGTTTTAGATATGGTGATAATGCACCGATGGCAATAATTGAATTTGTTGATAGAGATATCGAAGCAAAAAAAATTGATAAGAAGAAAAAATCTCCATCCAAAGAAACTGATAAAAAAGAAGATAAAAAAACAGCCTCAGCTTAATTTTTTTAGTCATGATTAAAAGTTTTATCGTTGATTCAACGTGTAATGAGATGCGTTTAGATAGATGGTTAAGAAATAAAATAGGAAAAATTCCTCAAAGTTTAATTGAAAAAACATTAAGGTTAGGAAAAATTAAGATTAATAAAAAAAAAGCTAAGAGTTCATTTAAACTTAAGACTAATGATAAAATTGATATATTTAATTTTAAATTTGAAGAAAAGATAGTTCATAAAAAGAAAATATTCATACCTTCTAATGAAATAGTTAAAACTAATGAGGATCTAATTATTGATAATAATGATGATTTTATTGTATTAAACAAAAGCTCTGGTATTTCAGTCCAAGGTGGAACAAAATCCAAAAAAAATCTAGTCGATATTTTTTCTAAAAGCGAAATTTTTGAAGGAACAAAACCTTATTCTGTCCACAGACTTGATAAAGATACATCTGGAGTTTTTCTTATGGCAAAGAATAGAAAATCAGCACAACTCTTCACTTCTTTGTTTCGATTAAGAAAAGTTCACAAAACATATTTAGCTATTTGTATCGGTGAAATTGAGAAAAATTCAGGTGAATGGAACGAGGAATTAATTAGATATGATAATGGAAAAAAAATTTCTGAAAAAGCAAAAACAATTTTTAAAGTTTTAGATAAAAATTCAAATTCGTCCTTAGTTGAAATGAAACCCATAACAGGTAGAAAACATCAATTGAGAAAACAATTATATAATATTGGTCATTCAATTTATGGTGATAAAAAGTACAGATCCTCTGTTTCAGATAAAGGAATCAATAAAGATTTGATGCTTCATGCCTATCAAATTAGATTTATAATAAACGATAAAAAATATACTTACAAAGCATTACTTCCAGATTATTTTAAAAAATTATTGAAAGTCAAAAGACTTAATTTTGCAGATTAGAAATTAAATTTTCAATAAGTTTATCTTCTAAATCTTTATAACTTTGATTTTTTATTCTTTTTAAATTAATAACACCTTTGTCTTTAATACCACAAGGTATTATAGCTTTATATTTATCCAAATCATTATTCACATTTATTGAGAATCCATGATAGGCTATCCATTTTCTTATTCTAACTCCTATAGCTGCAACTTTTTTAATTTGTAGTTTATCATCATACCAAATACCAATATTTTTTTTGTCAGAAAATGTATTAATTTTGTAAAAAGAAAGTGTTTCTATGATTGTTTTTTCAATTATTGATATAAATTTTCTTATATCTTTTTTTCTTTTTTTTAAATCAATTACAAAATAACAAATTAATTGTCCAGGCCCATGATGAGTGATTTTTCCACCTCTATTTGTTTTTTGAATTTTTATTGATTTATCAATTATTTCATTTTCTTTAAAACTAGTTCCAGCTGTATAGAGATCTTTGTGTTCTAAAATCCAAATCAAATCATTAGATTTTTTTTCACTTATATCCAGTAGACGCCTTTCCATAAATTTCATAGCTTCTTCGTATTTTACTGGTTTTTTGGACTTTTTAATTTCTATGCTCATTTATAAATTGTATTCTTTTTATTATGTATTAAAAGTTCCGACTGAATAATAGGTATATTTATGGCTTTAATAAAAAAAATTAAAGATAAAAAAGTTAATTTTGAATTTAACAAAGAATATATAAAAGTTGTTACTGACAAAATTTCAAGCAATGATGCACTTTTTATATCAAATTCTTTTAAAGAAATGCATCCTGCTGATGCTGCAGATATAATTGAACATTTAAGTCAGAATAATAGAGAAAATTTAATAAAACTTAATAATTTTAAAATAGATCCAGAAGTATTCGTTGAACTTAACGAGTCAGTTCAATCTGAAATAATTAAATATCTCTCTTCAGAGGCAATTGTTAGAATTTTAAAAAACTTAGAGTCTGACGATGCCATAGCTATTTTAGAAAATGTAGACGAAAAAGATAAAAATTCTATATTAAGTCTATTACCTCCAAAAGATCGTTTTGCTTTATTAGAGGGCCTTAGTTATCCAGAAGATAGTGCAGCAAGAATTATGCAAAGAGAGTTTACAGCAATTCCAAGTAATTGGTCTGTGGGACAAACTATTGATTATTTAAGAGAAAATGAAGATTTACCTGAAGAGTTTTTAGAAATCTATATTGTTGATGAAAATTTTAAACCAATAGGGGCTGTACCATCTTCGAAAGTTTTAAGAACATCCAGAGATACAAAAATGTCATCAATTATGGATGACTCTATTTTTTTAGTTCCAGTAGATATGGATAGAGAAGAGGTTGGTAATTCATTTGAAAATTATGGTTTAAACTCAGCCTGCGTTATAGATAAAAATAACAAATTAGTTGGAATGATTACATCAGATGATGTTTTAACAGTATTAAAAGAAGAAGCTGAAGAAGATGCATTAAGATTGGCTGGAGTAGGTAATGAGGAAATTACAGACGGTGTTTTAATAAAAACAAAAAGAAGATTTAATTGGTTGTTACTTAATTTATTTACAGCATTCCTTGCAACTTGGTGTATTAGTTTATTTGGTGCTACTATTGAGCAAATGGTAGTTCTTGCCTTCCTAATGCCAATTGTTGCGTCAATGGGTGGTAACGCAGGGATGCAAACTTTAGCAGTTACAGTTAGAACTTTAGCTACTAACGATTTAACAAAAAACAATTTTAACCAGAACATTTTGAAAGAATTTAACATTGGTATTTTAAATGGTATTATTTTTGCTATAATTAGTTCTTTCATAGTTCAAATTTGGTTTCAAGATTTTCAACTTTCTTTGATAATTTCAATTTCAATGATTGTAACAATGATAGTAGCTGGTTTATTTGGAATTGTGGTCCCAGTTACATTAAAGAAAATGAAAATCGATCCAGCTATTGCATCAAGTGTTTTTGTAACTACTATTACTGACGTTATAGGATTTGTGTCTTTCTTGGGTGTTGGAGCTTATTTTTTATAAATTATCAATTAACCTTACCTTTTTAAGATAATACGCAATAAAAATTTTAGATTTTTTAAATTCATCTATCTTTTCTAAATTAATGTTTTTTCTATTTTCTAAATATTCAATTTTAATTTTATAATCCTTTTTAAGTTTGAGTTTAATCTTTTTTAAATGATAGTTGATATTTTTTGATTTCTTAAATTTTTTTTTAAACAAAATTAAATCATTAACTATTTTGGCGGCTATAAAAAGTTGTTTTTTATTAAGTAATCTATTTCTTGAAGATAAAGCAATATTATTTTTATCTCTTATTGTTGTACAACCTGTAACTTTGATCTTATATTTGTTATAGATAAATTTTTTAACTAAAATAAATTGCTGAAAATCTTTTTTTCCTAAAAAAATTTTCTTAGGTTTTATCAGATTTGTTAATCTGTCCATTATATCTAACACACCTTCAAAATGACCTTTTCTATATTTAGCGCATAATATTTTATCTTTTTTAAATAATTTTATTTTTTTTGATCGCTTTTTTTTATAAATATCTTTTGTATTTGGCATAAATACATAATTTACTTTTAATTTTTTTAAAATTAATAAATCTTTCTTTTTATTTCTAGGATAATTTTCGAAATCTTTTTTTTTGTTAAATTGGGTTGGATTTACAAAAATACTTACTAACGTTTTTTTACAATTTATTTGTGATTTTTTAATTAATGAAATATGTCCTTCATGAATTGCCCCCATCGTTGGCACAAAACCTAAATTTTCATTATGATGGATTTCATTAAGTAAATCTTTATTATTTAGTATAATTTTCATTTGTATTAGTAATTTTTATAAGTAAAACATTTAAATGATTAAACAAGCAATTATTCCTTTAGCTGGATTAGGTACAAGATTATTACCTTTGACTAGTGTTTTTGCAAAAGAATTATTACCAATTAATGGAAAACCAGGAATTGAATACATATTGGAAGAGTGCGAGGAAGCAGGTATTAAAGAAATTGTATTTATTATTTCAAAAAAAAAAGAAATGATAAAGAATTATTTTTACAATGACAATTTTTATAAAAAAATTATTTCAAAAAAAAAGGATAAAAGAATTAATAATGAATATAAAAAAATTTTAAAATACAAAAAAATGATAAAATTTGTTTATCAAAATGAACCCCTAGGCACAGGTGACGCTGTTTTAAAAACAAAAAAATATATTAAAGATAATTTTTTTCTAATGCTGCTACCAGATGATTTAATAATTAAAAAAAATTGTTCTAAATCTATGATTAAGATACATAGACGCTATAAGTCTTCGGTAATGGCTAGTATGAAAGTAAAGAAAAAATCAGTTTCACGTTGGGGTATATACAAACTTGGAAAAAAAATAGATAATAAAAATTATTTAATTGAAAATGTAATTGAGAAACCATCAATTCATAAAGCTCCTTCAAATCAAGCTGTTATAGGTAGATATATACTTCACAAAGATATATTTTCAAAATTATCTAAGCTTAAGCCTGGTAAAGGAAACGAAATACATATCACTGATGCAATACAATTATTAATTAAAGAAAAAAAAAAGATTATAGCTCACACTTTTTCAGGGATGTATTTAGATTGTGGAAGCATGGATGGTTATATTAAATCAAATTTAGAAATTGCAAAAATATGAAATTGTGCATGATAGGTACTGGTTATGTTGGATTAGTTAGTGGAGTATGTTTTGCTGATTTGGGCAACGACGTAATTTGTGTTGATAAAGATGAGACTAAAATTGATTCTTTAAAAAAAGGTAAAATCCCAATCTACGAGCCTGGATTATCTGAATTGGTAAATAAAAATTATAAAAATAAAAGATTAAATTTTTCAAAAAATCTTAAAGAATCAGTTAAAGACTCTGACATTATTTTTATTTGTGTTGGTACACCTACTAAAAAAGGAACTAGCTCTGCTGACTTAAGTCAGGTTTTTAATGTAGCTAAAGAAATAAGAACTTCCATTAATAAATTTAAAATAATTATTACAAAATCAACTGTACCTGTAACAACTGGAGATGAAATAGAAAAAATTTTATCTAGAAAAAATAATAAAAAAAAATTTTCTGTTGTGTCTAATCCAGAGTTTTTAAGAGAAGGTGAGGCCATTAGAGATTTTACTTATCCAGATAGGGTTGTAGTTGGTTCAAATGATAAAAGGGCCAGTAAAGTTTTAAGAAATTTATACGCACCATTAATATCCAAAGGTGCTTTATATTTACAAACCAACAGAAGAGCTGCAGAATTAATAAAATATGCATCTAATGCCTTTTTAGCAACCAAGATTACATTTATTAATGAAATAGCAAATTTGTGCGAGAAAATTAACATAAATGTAGAAGATATATCAATAGGTATGGGTTTGGATAAAAGAATTGGAAGTAGATTCCTTCGTGCTGGTCCAGCTTATGGTGGATCTTGTTTTCCAAAAGATACTAAAGCAATCACTTCAACTGCTGATAAATTTAAAACAGATTTATCTGTAATTAAATCAGTGATTAAATCAAATGAGAATCGTTCAAATATCTTACTCAATAGGGTCTACCAAATTTTGAATAATAAGATAAAAAATAAAAATATTACCTTTTTAGGTGTTACATTCAAAGCAAACACTGACGATATGCGAGACTCATCAAGTTTGAAAATGATACCAGCTTTATCAAGAAGAGGCGCAAAAATAAAGTATTATGATCCCACTGGTTACAAAAAAGAATTTAATAAAATTAAAAATGTTTTTAATTCAAATACAATCAAAGAAGCTCTTAAAGGGGCCGATCTAGTAATAATTCATACAGAATGGAATGATTTTAAATCAATAAATTTTAAAAACTTGGTAAAAGGTAAAAAATATATTATTTACGATATGAGAAATATTTACTCTGAGGCTAAAATAAAAGAACAAGGTTTTAAATATTATAGCGTTGGAAGATAAACTTTAATTCAACTCAAAAATTGCATCAACTTCTACTGAAACTCCCAAAGGAAGACTATTTGTGCTTACTGCGGCCCTGGTATGCATTCCAGCATCACCAAATATAGAGGCTATTAAATCTGATGCACCATTAATAATTTTAGGTTGTTCTGTGAAGTCATCAGTTGAGTTTACAAATCCAGTTAATTTTATACATGACTTAACTTTTGATAAATCATTATCACAAGCTTTTTTTACTTGAGCTACAATACTCAATGCACATCTTTTTGCTGCGTTATAGCCAGATTCGGTATCTAAATCTTTTCCAATTTTCCCTTTTATTAATTGACCATCTTTATCTATAGAAATTTGTCCTGAAACAAATAGCATTTTGCCTGAAATTTTTGTTGCTACATAATTTCCAACAGGAGCTTTCGCTGCAGGAAGTTCAATATTTAAATCTTTTAATTTGGTTTCATAATTCATTTTGATTTCCTTTTTTTTGATTTCTTATTTTTATCGTATTCTCTTCTTTTCTCAATCAAAATTAATGCCTCTTCCATTGTAAGTTCCATTGGATCTTTTTCTTCTGGTATAGTGGCATTAAGAGATTTGTATTTAATATATGGACCATATTGTCCTTTCATAATTCTTACTGGTTTTTTGTCTTCAGGATGTTCTCCTAAATCTTTAATCATAGATGAAGACATTCTTCCAGGTTTTGCCTCTGCTATTAGAGTAATAGCTCTATTAAGACCAATAGAAAAAATTTCCTCAACATTTTCAATTCTTGCAGATTTACTCTCACATTTTAAATATGGACCGAATCTTCCAGTATTTAATGTAATCTCTTTTTGATTATCTGGATTTATTCCAAGAGATTTAGGAAGAGAACATAAAAATTTCGCTTTTTCTAAATCTATATTTTCTAGTTCCAAACCTTTAGGTATAGAAATATTTTTTAAAAGTTCGTTAACATCTGATTTGACTTTTTTTCTTTTTTTCTTTTTTTTATTATTATTTTCAATTTCAATATTATCTAGAATTTTTTCGTATTGAAGATAAGGACCAAATCTTCCATTTTTTAGATATATATCATTACCATTTTCATGTTTTCCGATAAATTTTGGTTCAGCTAACTGTGCCTGTGCTGCTGCTTTTACTTTTGACAAAGGTCTAGTGAACTTACAGTCAGGATAATTTGAACAACCAATAAAAGCACCACCTCTAAAACTATTTTTTAAACTTAATAATCCAGTATTACATAATTGACATTTTCTTATTATATTTCCCTTACCATCTTTATCAAAAACTAAATCTCCAAGACTATCATTTAAAAGATCTAAAACTTCTCTTGTTCGTTTTTCTTTAACCTCAGTGACATTATTATTAAAGTCTTTCCAAAATAGCTCCAGAACTTTAATCCAACTCTCCTTTCCAGTTGTAATTTCGTCTAGTTGATTTTCCAAACCAGCAGTGAAATTATAATCAACATATTTTGAAAATAGTTTTTCTAAGAAAGCTGAAATCAACTTTCCTCTATCGGTGGGAAAAAATCTTTTATTCATTATTTCTGCATATCCTCTATTTGCAATAGTAGAAATAATACTTGCATAAGTCGATGGCCGACCAATTCCAAGTTCTTCAAGTTTTTTTACTAAACTAGCTTCAGAATACCTTGGTGGGGGCTGTGTAAAATGCTGCTCATCTATTAAAGCCTCTATATTAATAAGGCCACTGGACATATCTGGCAAAATATTTTCATCATCATCTCTATTTTGGTTATTATAAATTTTTAAAAAACCATCAAATTTTAAAACAGACCCGCTAGTTTTACAAATCGTGTCATTGTTATCTGATGTTATGGTAATGGTATTTCTTTCAAACTTGGCAGATTCCATTTGAGATGATAAAGCTCTACTCCAAATAAGGTCATATAGTTTATTTTGATCGGTACTTAGATATTTTTTAACACTTTGTGGCGTTTTAATAATATCTGTAGGTCTAATTGCCTCGTGAGCTTCTTGAGCATTTTTAGCTTTTTTACCAGAGTAATTTAAAACATCTTTAGGTAAATATTCACTACCAATTTCTTTTTGGATATAATTTCTGAAAGCTGAAATTGCATCTTTAGATAAGTTTGTTCCATCAGTTCTCATATATGTGATCAAGCCAATTGTTTCACCTTCTATTTCTATTCCCTGATATAGTTTCTGTGCGATTTGCATTGTTCTAGATGCACCAAAACCCAATTTACTTGAAGCAGTTTGTTGAAGAGTAGATGTAGTAAATGGTCCAGATGGATTACGATTTACTACCTTGCTTGAAATATCTGTTATACTAAATTTTTTTTTGTTGATACTTGATATAGCTTTATTTATTTCTTCTTTATTTTTAAATGAAAATTTTTCAATTTTATTGTTGTCTAATTGACTTATACTTGCAGTAATATTTTGATTTTTGCTATCAGCAAATTTAATGCTTAAAGTCCAAAATTCTTCTGGTTTGAATGACTCAATTTCATGTTCTCTTTCTGTAACTAATTTTAAAGCTACAGATTGTACTCTTCCTGCTGATTTTGAACCTGGTAGTTTTGTCCATAGTATTGGTGAAATATTAAAACCAACTAAATAATCTAAAGCTCTTCTCGCCATATATGCATCAACTAGTAATGGTTCAATTTGCCTTGGGTTTTCAATTCCATGTATGACAGCTTTTTTAGTAATTTCATTAAATACAACTCGCTCAATTTCTTTGTCTTTTAAAAGCTTTTTTTCATTTAAATACTCTTTTACATGCCAAGCAATAGCTTCTCCTTCACGATCTGGATCTGTAGCTAATATAATTTTAGAAGAGTCTTTTGCTGCGTCTGTAATTTCTTTAAGATATTTTTTTGAAAAACTATCAACCTCCCATTCCATTTTAAAGTTTTGTTCTGGATCAACAGACCCATTTTTCGAAGGCAAGTCTCTTATGTGACCATAACTTGCTAAAACTTTATAATCATCTCCTAAATATTTATTAATAGTTTTAGCTTTAGCAGGACTTTCAACAATGACC
>CESM01065570.1_pt1 | contig 12469 bp, 9 predicted proteins | sample 361421 | NCBI WGS metagenome assembly CESM01 (sample SAMEA2622219, study PRJEB7988) | marine metagenome | isolation source: saline water (ENVO:00002010), including | reverse complement strand
AGGTGTCTACGGTAACCGGGTGCCCAGAAAACGGTATAGAAATTTGAGATTGTGTTAGATTTCTTGTTAGTGCTTGCATCTGCTACGAAGACTCTGTTTTGCTGTCGCTTTTTTCACTCCAACCGGTGAGTAGCAAGGTTATTGCTACTGCCAACGTTAATCCAATGGCTGGAGAGAAGGTAGCTAATGCAATTGCAGACAGGAAAACCGCGCCATTTTCATAGGAGCTTCTGGGTTTAGACATGGCGACACTTGCGCAGGCAATACCGGTTAATACCAGAGTCAAGGTCAGTGCGATCGGCAGCAATGGTTTTAGCAATGTAATCCATGGATAAAAGAGCATTAGCAAGGGTAATCCGCAGACATAGTAAGAGCTGATACCGCTATATAGAGACTGCATCTTTGAGGGTCCTTCTTTCCATCGGTTGATAATCACCACCTGAACGCCGGTCCATAGGCAGCCTTGACTGGGGAAGAAGGGCGAGACGATGGACATTACAAAGTTCCTGATAGATAGAGATAAGTGAGTGCGGTTGCTGTTAAGGTCTATGATTTCGTCTGGTCTTTTGGAGTTAGCTTCTTTGATTAGTTCAGTACCTGTGATCATGTCGCCGAAAACTAAAATGTACGCCACAAATGCCAGCGGCAAACCAGACACAAACATCTCTGTACTAGGCCAACCTATGAAAAATGGAGAAGTTTTTTCCCATAGGGACATAAAGGGCGGGTTCAAAACCCCCCAGGAAATTTCATACTGTATTTCCTGGGTCAAAAATCCAACTATTCCGGCGATGAGAAAACCTGGCAAGAGACCGTAGGTGGCAAGAATTCTAATAACACTGGAGCGTGTTTTGAGTTTTGTGATTGGCGAGGAAAAGGCTAGTAGCAAACAGATAACAATGGCGGCGCTGGTAGCGATAGGGGTATTCATGTACTTGTCAATATCATCAACAAATACGCGCTGTATTGCGGCCAGCCCCGCCCCAAGAATAATGCCAGCTTTCAGCGGTTCAGGCATCCAGTGCATAATACGATTTCCCGCTCCTGTAATGCCCAAAACGAACAATATAAGCGCTAAGTCGATGGAGAGTGCAGTCATCGCTTGAAAGCGGGTGGTCGGATCGTCATATGACCCTAGAATATAGGCTAGTGCTAGAGGCAGTGCCGGGGTAATCCAGCCTCCTGCAAAGGGTTCGCCAAAGAGAATGGGGCTGGAGCTAACCAGTAAATAGTGTATCAGGGATACCGTTACCGCTTCTTCGAAAGTTAAACCAAATGCGCTCATGAGTAGGGGGGTAAGTGCCATTGAGGTAGATAGAGTAATGGCAAGGCCTTGAATAAATTCGGGCCACTCAAGACGGGTGTGTATCAAAGGTATCCTTAAGGTAAATTGACCCCAGCTTACTCCTTGACTACTTTCGGGAATTGGACCGTTGGAGCGGGAAGCCATTTTTTTATTCATGATGTCAGGCCTCCCTAGCTACCTAGATTTTAGGTAATGATCTGTCTCTATAATATGTCAGTATACTGATGATTATTATCTCCGGCTAGATGTGTATTACGAAGCGCTCAGCTGATAGATTCTATTCTCACTTTTTAGCGGTAACAGCTTTTTAATAGCTGGCAACGTGTCCACCTGCTCGGCGAGAGTCTGTTGCACCATAGAGCCATCCGTCTTTAAGTGCTATTGATTGGGTTCTGCCAAGTGTTCTTGAGCTTGTGGCTACGTTATGGCCCATTTGCTCAAGAATATCGATTGTGTCAGGTCCAATCCCTGGTTCGACCCTAAGAGTATCCGGTAGCCACTGATGATGGACGCGCGGCTGTGCTGCAGCGGAAGCAATATTCATATCAAAAACTAGAGAGTTGAGAATAACTTGCAGCACAGTAGTTATTATTATACTTCCTCCGGGGCTGCCTGTAGCGAGAATAGGCGAGCCATTTTGCATAGCCATGGTCGGGCTCATGGATGATAGTGGCCTTTTGCCTGGTACAATTCCATTTGCCTGACCTTCAATCAACCCATAAGCATTTGCCACCCCAGGCCGTGCTGCAAAGTCGGCCATTTCATTATTTAACAACAGGCCTGTGCCAGGCACTGCTATATGAGAGCCAAAACTAAAGTTAAGAGTGTAGGTATTGGTCACTACATTCCCAAAGCGATCAGCTACCGTAAAGTGTGTTGTATCGGGACTTTCATGTGATTGAACATCCCCTGGCGAAATTGTTTTTGATGGTGATGCTTTGTCAGGAGAAATTCCCTTACCTATTGTCTTTGCATACTTCTTTGAGATGAGTTCAGTCACAGGAACATGGACAAAATCGCTATCTCCAAGATATTTACTTCTATCGGCATAGGCGCGTTTCATGGATTCAGTTAAATAGTGAATATATTTAGCGCTGTTTAGCCTCATTCCCTTAAGGTCTAGTTCCTCGAGAATATTTAACATTTGTATGATATGAATACCGCCGGAAGAAGGAGGAGGTGTTGAGACTATTTCATAATCCCTAAAAGTTTGACGAAGCGGAGCGCGCTCAATGGCTGCATATCTGTCAAGATCTTTGCTGTTAATGATTCCTCCTGCTGAATCCATCTCCTCAGTGATAAGTTGGGCGGTTAAGCCACGGTAGAAGCCATCGCGTCCTTTCTCAGATATCCGCATCAATGTATTTGCTAGCTCACCCTGCTTGAAGATAGATCCTATGGGTGGAGCCGATTTTTCCGTGGTCAGAAATAACTTCGCCGCTTCAGGATTCTCGGCGAGCCTTTTTGCGCGCGATTTAATCTCATAATTTAATGCATAGGATACCGGGAATCCTTCCAGGGCCAACTTAATAGCAGGCTTAATTACAACTTCTAAAGGAAGAGAGCCATAGCGCTCGAGCGCCGAAAGTAGACCGGCAACGGTGCCAGGCACTCCTGCCGCCAAGTGACTGAAGTAAATTCTTGATCGATCAACTTTTCCTGATTCGTCAAGGAACATGTCAGACTGAGCACCTAGGGGAGCGGTTTCTCTATAATCTATCAAAGTTTGCTGATTTTCCTTTTGGCGATGGATCAACATAAAGCCGCCTCCTCCGAGATTCCCTGCTCGTGGGTAGGTCACTGCTAAGGCAAATCCGGTTGCGACGGCAGCATCGATAGCGTTGCCACCATCTTTTAAAATAGATAATCCAATTTCTGCCGCCAACTTTTCTGGACCTACAACCATTCCATTTTTTCCAATTTCTGGGAGGAAGCGCGTTTTGTAGTTGATTATTGGTGCTTTTTCTTCATCTCCAGTGCTAGTGTTCGAACTCAAGAATGTTAAGAGAAGAGTTGCTGCAAGCAATTTTTTTACAGGTGCTTTGTGAGAATTAAACATGTGAAATACGACTTTCAATTTAATGTTGGGGATAGCACTTTACTCCCTTACCATACAAAATCTCAACTAGGACAAGGTAGATGTAAAGATTAAATTTTGGATTAGGATTTTGGTTATGAAGGATTTGCTTAAGAAAGAAATTGTTAGCCGCTGGACAGAGATATTTTCTTCGTTGAAGCGAGGTGATGATGTTTCATTAGGTAAGCGTCTTCGAACTGAGGGTCTCATGGAAGCCGCGAGTATTATAGGGAGTTGGGATAAGGAAGATCAGTACAGTAAAATGCAGTTAATATATCGAGATGTCTATGGAGTGGGTATCGAAAATTTATTAGGTACAGAGTGGAGGATTCTGCATCATTTCCCAGAAATTCCAGCTTATACTGAACGCGCACCTGTGTTTCCAACGACTTCTGACAATGCATAGCCGTAGTTCATTACTTTGTTCCAATTTAAAGCGAAGCTAAGATAGTGATTAATTGATTAGGATTGGTAATATATGAAGTACCATGATTTTAGGCGTCAATATTTAGCAGGAGGGCTACGCCGCGCTGATTTAAAGAGTTTACCCTTTGATCAATTCCAAGACTGGTTAGATCAAGCGCTATTCTCAGAAATACGTGATCCAACAGCTATGGTTTTATCAACTATTGATGGCACTGGAAAGCCTTGGCAGCGCATTGTGCTGATGAAAGACTTTTCCAAAAGAGGCTTCACATTCTTTACCAATTACAATAGTGCTAAAGGCGCCGCAATATCAAATAACTCCGAGGTCTCCCTGTTGTTTCCTTGGAATGAACTTGATCGACAAGTAATTGTGGGTGGTAAGGCAGAAAAACTCTCTAAGACCGACTCCGAATTGTATTTTAAGTCTCGTCCACGAGAGAGTAAATTAGTGGCACTTTTTTCGGATCAAAGTAGGTCAGTGGAGGATCGTGAGAGTATGATTGCCAAGGTCAGTGCACTGAACCAAAAATATCCTGGCGATGAGATTCCTTTTCCCGAAGATTGGGGCGGGTATATTGTTACACCATCTCGAATGGAGTTTTGGCAAGGTGGTGAAAATCGTCTTCATGATCGATTCCTTTATGTGTTAGGTGTTGACCAGACCTGGGAAATAAAAAGGTTGCAACCGTAAATCATTTCAATCTATGACTTTTTGCATCAAGTAGTTGGGTAAAGGATCAAGGTTGTTGATGTGCCGTCGAATTAAATCCAGACCTGAAGCAGCGATTAGAGTTTGAAAAAGGGTTCTTTCTAAGGGCCAAAAAAGGCAACAACTTTTTAGGTTCTGTTCCGTGCCCCAGCAAAGCCAGACGGTACCAACAGGTTTTTCTTTTGTTCCTCCTTCTGGCCCTGCAATTCCAGTTACAGCGATGACATAGTTGGCTGAACACATTGATAAAGCATTGTGCGCCATTTCTCGGACTACGGATTCGCTAACCGCACCCTCTGACTCTATTGTCTCTTGAGATATATTTAATAATTTCTTTTTCATTTCATCTGAGTACACCACCAGTCCACTATGAAAAGCTTTAGAAGCTCCTGATTCTTTTGTTAACATTGATGCTATTAGCCCTCCGGTGCACGATTCAACGGTTGTTAAGGTTGCTTTTTTTTCTGATAGAAGTTTTAAGACCTCTTCCGCTAGTCTAGTTTCTCCTTCGCCTATTACATGCGCACCTAATAGTTCACACACCATCTCTTTACAACTTAAAAGTGCGGAGAGGTGCTTTTTCTCAGAAATTGTGAGTTTTATCTCTAGTTGAGGAAGGCTGGCACGAAAACCGAGGCTGACCTCGTCAGGCCAGGATTCTATTTTATCGTTGATTAACTGTTGAGCAGTTGATTCACCCATGCCAAACGTTTGAAGGCGCAATATTTTTGAACCGCTATAGACGTTTTTCTCGTTAAGTCGTTCTACTATAATATCAAGCATAGGCACTAATTCTCCAGGAACACCCGGTGTGCACATTAAAGTACATTCCCCAATTTGAACGATAAATCCGACTGCGCTGCCTATGGGGTTAGCGAGGATATCGCAATTTTCCGGCAGCATGGCTTGCTTATAATTAGCCCTATTAACCGATAAATTTCTTTTGGAACACCAGTCATTGAGATGCTGAATCGCTTCGGAATGCTCGACGAGTTTCACATTCGCTACTGAAGCTACAACTTCAGCTGTTAGATCATCTACTGTTGGACCCAGTCCACCATTCATAATTATCAGATCAGCTTGGGAGGTCATTTCTTTTAGTTCATTCTCCAGTAACTTTTGATCGTCGCCCACAGTTACTTTTCGCTTAATTATTAGGCCTAATTTAGAGAGATGATGGGCGATTTTCGAAGAATTCGAGTCGACAGTGTCACCACTCATTATTTCATTTCCTGTTAAGAGGACTTCAATATGCATAAACTAAATATCCTGTTAGTGTATCGTTATTCAAAAACAGGCTAGAGCATATCAGGATGACGACCGCAAATATAAATTTACCAAGAATTCTTAAAGTCGGGGGTGGGGCTAGCCGCGAACTCCCGTTGGTTTTAGGGACGTTAGGTTTAAATAATCCGCTGGTGGTTACCGATCCATTCATGGTCGAGTGCGGTTACCTAGAAAGATTACAAGCTGATTTAGAAGATGCAGGTCTCATTTATGGTGTTTTTTCCGATTGTATACCTGATCCTACGACTGATAGTGTGACTTCTGCACTTAATCAATTTCGTGATAAAAATCATGATGGTGTCGTTGCTTTAGGAGGAGGGAGCTCCTTGGATACTGCAAAAGCGGTCGCTATCTTAGCCTTGCGAGATGGCCCAATGCGAGATTACAAAGTGCCTTATCAAATAGACACAGGGCTTCCAATAATAGCAATTCCAACTACAGCGGGCACCGGGTCAGAAGCCACAAAAGTTGCTGTGATTACGGACACCGAGACGAATGAAAAGATGCTTTGTATGGGACTAGGCTTAATGCCTGTTGCGGCATTGGTAGATTTTGAGCTTACTTTAACAATGCCTTATCGCTTGACGGCTGACACAGGGTTGGACAGTTTATGCCATGCCCTTGAAGCTTATGTAAGTCGTAAGGCTAATCCATTTACTGATAGTGTGGCTTTAACTGCTATGCGTACTATTTACCAAAACATACGCACTGCTTGTGAAGACCCAGAAAATCGTTCCGCTAGAGAAGCAATGATGTTAGCTGCAACACAGGGAGGAATTGCGTTTTCCAATGCATCTGTGACCTTGATTCATGGAATGAGCAGACCAATGGGTGCGATGTTTCATATTCCTCATGGGTTGAGTAATGCGATGCTGCTTCCTGCGGTTACGGCGTGGAGTGTTGATGAGAGCCAAGATCGATATGCGAAGTGCTCACGAATTATGGGTATGTCTGATGATGCTAAAGATGACAAACAAGCCGTCGACACGTTGGTTAGAGAGTTGAAGGCTCTTAATAGAGATTTATCTGTTCCTAATCCGGCTCAGTACGGAATTAAAGAAAGCAAATGGTTTGATTCTTTGGAGATGATGGCTGAGCAAGCGCTCGTTTCAGGCTCGCCTGCAAATAATCCCAGAATACCTAGTTCAGATGAAATCGTGGACTTGTATAAGCAGGTTTGGGCAGAGCAATAAACCATGACGAATTTTTTAAAACGTTGCCTTCGCAATAGAAAGCGATATTAGATATACCGTAAAACGTATCCCAAAAAAATATGCTTATTATCCTGGTAAAAGCCGCCGTGCTTGATCTACTGAATCTACATACTCGTCCAGCAATCGGAATATCACTTGGCGACATGATTCTACTTGTTGAATTTGACCGATGACCTGTCCACATGGGTTGAATGCAATTTTCTGGCATTCTGAGACTCCGGCATAGGCTGAGGTCCTGCGCATTCCATCCGATGTCACCATACCTTGAAGTGGCATGCCCAGTGGTTCAGGGGTGTCTTGTCGATCCCATGCTTCCGTCCAATCGTTTTTAAGCATCCGGCAAGTTTTTCCTGTCCAGGACCTAGATCGAATGGTATCTTCGCTGGTTGCATTTAAGAGCGATTCTTTCTGAGCTGGTTGTGCATGTGCTTCTTCAACGGTCAGCCACAATGAACCAGTCCAAACTCCCGCAGCACCCATTGCCATTGCCGCTGCTATTTGACGACCGTTACCGATACCTCCAGCTGCCAACATAGGAGTGTCTCCCAGCGCATCAACTACTTGTGGCCATAACACAACCGATCCGATCTCTCCTGCGTGACCGCCTCCCTCTCCTCCTTGCGCAACTACAAAATCTAGGCCAGCTTTTTTATGCGCGACCGCTTGCTTTACCTTCCCGCATAGAGCGCCAATAAGTTTCCCAGAGCTTTTTACCATATCAATCTTATCTGCAGGTGGGGTGCCTAGGGCGTTAGCTATAATTTGACACTTTGGTCTTCGCAAAGCTTCCTCTAGTAGAGGGGTAGCTGTGGCATCAGTCCAGCCCATAAGGCCCATGGACTGTGTTCCATCTGGCCATTCAGGGACACCTGCATCAGATAGCAATTTCTGTGCAAAGTCGATGTGCTCTTGGGGAATCATTTTCCAAAGTTCGGCTTCGAGTTCTTCAGCGGACTTGTCACCCATACCTTCGTATTTTTGAGGTATGACGATATCTACTCCATAGGGTTTATCTCCAATATGTTCATCAAGCCAGTCAAGTTCTTCTTTAAGCTCTTCAGGGCTGAATCCTACTGCACCAAGTACTCCGATTCCTCCAGCCTTGCTAACGGCTGCAACAACATCGCGGCAATGACTAAAAGCAAAAATGGGATAGTCGATCCCAATCTTTTCACAGAGAGTATGTTTCATTGGTAAAATGCCCTTCATAAAAAATAATTTTATTGAGTATTGTTTACTACGAAGTAATGAGCAAGCATTCTAAGATTAATTTTTACAATGAATGTTGAGAAGTCTTCATTTTGGATAATTAGCAAAGCTTCTATTATCCTTAAGATAACAAGTTTTACTAAAGTGGTTATTAGACAAAGAAATAGTTAGGTGCGAGAGAATGGATTTTTTTAGTGTTAACAAATTACTTAGTCCAGATTCGGTCGAAAACCAGTCTGTAGCCGTTAGAGGTTGGCTGCGAAGTAAGCGAGATTCCAAGGCCGGAATTTCTTTTTTATCACTCCACGATGGGTCATGTTTCAATTCAATACAAGTTGTTGCACCAAAATCGTTAAATAATTATGAATCCGAAGTGCTTAAGTTAACTTCGGGATGCGCAATAGAAGTTTGCGGGAATCTAGTTTGTTCTCAAGGCGGTGAGCAAGCTCTAGAAATACAGGCGTCACAAATTAATGTTGTGGGTTGGGTTCAAAATCCTGATCAATATCCAATAGCGAAAAAACGTCATAGTTTTGAGTTCCTTAGAACTCAAGCACACCTCAGACCTCGTACAAATACTTTTACTGCAATAACTCGGCTAAGAAATACTCTAGCAAACGCTATACACAATTACTTTTTTGAAAATCATTTCTACTGGGTTAACACGCCGATAATTACAAGTAGTGATTGTGAAGGCGCAGGAGAATTATTTCGTGTTAGCACACTTGATTCTATAGTGCAGTCGCAATCCGATGAAGGAAAAGCTGATTTCAGCAATGATTTTTTTGGAGAGGAAACGTTTCTTACTGTTTCTGGGCAACTGGAGGTTGAGGCATTCTGCCTGGCGATGAGCAAAGTTTATACATTTGGACCAACTTTTCGAGCTGAGAATTCCAATACTAGTCGACATTTAGCAGAGTTTTGGATGGTGGAGCCCGAAGTGGCTTTCGCAAATCTGCAAGACAATATCGATCTTGCTGAATCGTTTTTGAAGTCGATCCTCAGTAAGATCTTTGCAGAATGCGAAGAAGAATTGCATTTTTTTAACAAACGAATTAACTCCGATGTTGTAAATAGAATAACTAATTTGATTAATAAGAATTTTGAGCGAATTGAATATAGTGAAGCAGTTAAGATTTTAATCTCTAGCAAGGAGTCTTTTGAGTTCCCAGTGGTTTGGGGTGAAGATTTGGCTACTGAGCACGAGCGATATCTTGCAGAAAAACATATTAAAGGGCCAGTAGTGATTTTAAACTACCCGAAAGAAATAAAAGCGTTTTACATGCGATTGAATGACGATGATAAAACAGTGGCAGCTATGGATATTCTCGTTCCAGGAATTGGTGAGATAATTGGCGGAAGTCAAAGAGAAGAAAGGCTAGATATTCTAGATAATCGAATGGATAAGCACCTGATGGAAAAATTATGGTGGTATCGAGATCTTCGCCGCTATGGTTCAGTTCCTCATTCCGGTTTTGGTTTGGGTTTTGAGCGGCTTTTAAATTACGTCACTGGCATGGAAAATATTCGCGATGCTATTCCATATCCTCGATATCCAGGGCACGCTGAATTTTAGCAATTAAACTTCATCCAAAATTATAAACTATTCTTTTAATCTTTTGGTTCAAGGCCGCATCCTTCGACAGATTGAAAATTTGCAGCAAAGCTATTTTTAACATCAACTTTGTCAAAGGAAACCTTCACCAGTTGATTTAGTTGGAATTTTCTGGTTTTGCTTTTAAGGCTTGCGGTCCATTTATCAAAGCTGAATTTTTCTGGATCCTTTCTAAGGTCAACAAAGCCAGTGAGTCCATTTGATGTTAACCTGACGTTAAAGCCGCTACTGTTTATATGAGATATTATTCCTTCAAATTCCTGAAATCCTTCGAGCTTTAATCGTTGTAAGTAATTTCCAGCCAGCCAATTTTCTGCTTCGGAGACTGTTTTTCGGACATTTTGAATTTTACCCTCTATATGCCGCAAAAGTTTTGAGTCAACCATTTTGGCCTTTTTGCCTTGCAATATTGATTTAATTTGAATATGTGTCAAAAAATCCACGCATTTTCTTAGAGGTGATGTGCAGTTTGCATAGGCATCAATATTCATCCCCATATGACATTCAGGCTTAATAGATAATTCAGCTCTGGCAAGCAATCGATTAATCATGGATCGAAGCGGAAGCGTTTGGGTGTTTGAAGATAAGGCGGTTATTATTTCTCGATAGTCAGAAAGATTATTTAGATCTTTAGATGCTAAATTCTCGCAATGGAGATTTAGAAAGTGTTTGACTTCTTCGTGGCGATCTTGGCGAAAACCCGGGTGATTTACAAAGGGGCCTGTTGCGTTATTGTTGGAGAGAAAATCAGCAGCACTTCGGTTAGTTGCAACCATACATTCCTCTACAAGCTTTTGAGATAATAGCTTTTCATAGGGCTCGATCAGCTCAATTTGCTTCTCTTCGTTTAAAATCCAGCGATACTCTTGTCTATGTTCCATTACCAATTCATTTTCTTCTCTCCAGGAACGCAAAGCCCGATATAACTGATATAGTGGTTCAAGAGGAGTTGCATGGCTAAGTAGCTCGTCAGCCTGCCCGTTAAGATATTTGTCGACAGAGTAGTATGATAACTTCGCCTTGGATCTTACAGTGGCCTCATAAAATTCATAATTTTTTATTTCACCCTGATCGCTTATATTCATCTGGCAGACTATAGCGTTTCGTTCTCGGTTCTCATCAAGTGCGAATAACCCTCTAACTAAGTTTTCAGGCAACATTGAAATCAGGTCGCCGTGCAAATAGATAGAAGTTGCTCGTTCACAAATCTCCTTGAATAACTCACTGTTCAGACTAATCTTTGAGGTTGGATCTGCAATTGCGACATAAAGATTCCATCCATTAGCATCCACTTCAGCATACAAGGCATCATCAATGTCTTGAGTTCGAGCGGCGTCGATAGAAATAAAGTCTTTGTCAATAAGGCTTTTTCGATGTGATTGGTCTAATGCTTTTGTCGCCTCAATTAAATTTTCCACCTCTTTCACGCTTTCTTCTGACCAGCCAGAAGCTATTTTGTACTTTTTTGTGCAATAGAGATTTTCGATGTTAGGCGTATCTTTATTGCCAAGTATCTCGAGTATTTCTGCTTGTGGCCTCCCATCAATAATGGGATGTTTTAATAACTTACATTGTACGTAATCTCCTTCACACACCCCTTTTCTTGATCGAGGGGGAATAAAAATCCATCTCGATACTAGTGTTAGATCTGGTTTGACGAATAGAACCTTCCCTTTAGATACGCACTGCCCACTAAATTCGCAAATATTGCTCGATATTAATTTATGGACTTCAGCGATTTTTCGATTTTCCTTGCCAGGTTTAATACAGACTTCTACACGGTCCATAGGGAAAGTTTTCAACATTTCATCCGGAGGCACAAGAATTTCTCTTCCGTCGTCCAGGATTGCGAAACCGTATCTGGCTTGAGTTCCTTTGATTGTTGCTTGTGCCCATTCCTTTTCAGACTCCATTTTGTTTTTGAGTCCTTTTAGTTGGGCAAGGGAATTTTGATTTAACATGTTATTTTTCTTTTAGCCTTATATTTTTTTATTCTAATTAAATTCAGCACAGTAATCGGCTGCAGGTTTCGCTTGGCGAGAATTTTAACCACTCAGTTTTTTAATGGATCCATTTTACCTAATTTAATAGAGTCCTTCGAGAAGAATCGAAAAACTAGCTAAATGCGCTATAATCCTTATCACAATTGTAGTTTTAGTAGATCAGAATATTGGATTCCTTATTTCTTCTTCTTCAAAAAATCATTCCTCAAAGATCCTTGTCTTTTTTGTGCGCTTGGATAGCGGAATGTCGAAATCCTGAGTGGTTTAAAAATTCGCTAATTAAAGTATTTATAAAAATTTTCGATGTGGATGTCAACGAAGCTTCTGAGGCTGATGCTCGCAAGTATGAAAATTTCAATGCTTTTTTTACCCGATCGTTAAGACCGGGATCTAGACCGATTGCAAATTCCGATATAGTTTCGCCCGCTGATGGCGTTGTGAGCCAGTTTGGATTTATAGATAGGGAATCTTTAGTCCAGGCAAAGGGTCGGTTCTTTTTGTTATCAGAATTGCTTGGTTTTGATGAAAAAACTTCCCAACAAGATTTTGAGGATGGAGCATTTCTTACAATCTATTTGTCCCCCAGGGATTATCATCGATTTCATATGCCAGTTTCGGGATCT
>CESM01001039.1_pt1 | contig 12469 bp, 18 predicted proteins | sample 361421 | NCBI WGS metagenome assembly CESM01 (sample SAMEA2622219, study PRJEB7988) | marine metagenome | isolation source: saline water (ENVO:00002010), including | reverse complement strand
GGCAAACGACTACGGCAAGACTCGAACTTGCGCACGTAAAACGTAACGCCTCGATAATTAAAATAGCAGGGCGTCGCCTTAACCACTCGGCCACGTAGTCTAATGAAGAAAATTTTTTTTTCTTATATAAATTCTATCACTCAGACCTTATATAACTTTTTGTTTTATATATTATAAATATGAAATTCACTGATATTATAAATGATGAAAATATTTATTTATATTGTGGTTGTATGCCTCGAAATAGACGTGAAAAAACCAAAAAAAAATTTGTAGGACTTTCTTTGAAACAAGATAATACTTTCAACATAAAACATAATATTTTTGACAAAATATTATTGAAAGACAATAGTGTAAATATAATTCAATCCGAAGATGTTTTTGAGCATATTGAGTATTCTAAATTAAAAAATATTATAAATGAAGTTTATCGACTACTAAAACCAAATGGGCTATTTCGTTTATCTATGCCGGATTATTCATGTGACTTGCTCTACAAACGTTCATTGAAAGATGAAAATGGAAACATTCTATTTGATAGATATGGTGGAGGAAGATATAATGTTAAAACAAAAGAGATAACTAATGGAGGACATTTATGGTTTCCGAAGTATAATCATGTTAAAGAATTATTAGAATCTACAAATTTTTCTAATGAGAAAATACAGTTTTTACACTATTATGATGAAAATAACAATCCTATAACACATAAAATAGATTATTCTTTAGGTTATATTAGTAGAACTCCCGATTTTGACGAAAGAGTACAAAATCCATATAGACCTTTGTCTATAATAATAGATTGTTATAAATAAGAGCTCCAGGTTTGAGTCGAACAAACGACCTTCTCATTACTAGTGAGGCGCTCTACCACTGAGCTACAGGAGCTTGAATATGACTAATTGTTATGATTAGTAATATAACATGTTAAATAAATTTTCAATAATTTTACGCGCATTATCATTGAATAGCTTGTAGATTTGCCATCAAATAAAAACATTTTAATAATTAATGACTGGAAAGAAGAAGACTTATAAACTAAAAAGAAAGTCTCTTAAAAAAGCCGGAGGTATATATGATAATACATTTTCTTTAAATCAAGAAAAGATAAACAATGCACTAAATTATGTACCACCACCTAACAATCGTCCCCCACCTCCAGCTCCTCCAAAGTTATCTAAAACATTAAACGATAAATTGGCTAAATGCGAAGCAGAATTAAATAAAGAAAGAAATCGAAGAATGGAACTTCAAAATAAAATTAATGAACTAGAAATGATTTTATCTTCGCTTCAAGAAAAATTAAAATTAGTTTCTTCTGAAAAAGATACAAATGTTCGATCACTCGATGATATTGAAAATGAGTTAAGAATTGCAACACAAAAATGTTGTGCAGGAGAAGAATGTTCAGAGGATTATCTAGAAAGACTTGATAATGCTTTAAGGTCTCACCCAGAATATGCTATACGGGAACAAAAAATACGATCAAAATGGGATTATGAACAAAAAGAAGAAAATGAGAAAGCTTTAAAAATAATGAAAAAAATTGTTCCACCAAATATAAGATATTCAACTGAAAAAAAAATTGAGGAAGACATTAGAGAAAAAGTTAGAAATGAAATGTCTATTACATCTGCCGATATTAAACGTCTTGCTAAAAGAATTTTTAGAAATAAAGCTCTTCATATTGTTCATTATCCTAAAAATATGATCAGTAAATTTTATGTAAATGACTTAGTTAATAAATTTGACATAGGTACTTCACTGGATTTAACAGAATTAAGAGCAGTATACGCATCTTTGCCAACACAATTTGATAACGATAATAACGGACAAAAAGCTGAATGGAAAGAAAGAATACGTTCTCAATTAGTAAATCTGGTTAGAAATAACGAATCAAATAATATAATTCCCAACAAGAAACGTAATTCTGTATACAAAAATGTACCATTAAATGGATTTTTTCAAATTGAAAATGAAGAAAACTGGAGTCCAGATGCTGCAGACCCATATGCTCCAAGTAATATGGATTATTAATCCTTTTTTGACTTACCCCATGGTATACTCTGACGAAAATCCTCAAGAGCATCAATTTTTTCTTCTATTTTTTTAATTCTACTGTTAATTTGTTTTATATGATTTAGAACTGTTTTTTCAAAACTTGATTTTTCTTCTCTATTATTAGATTTTTTGAGACTATATTTTATTCTTTTATTTAATTTACTATTTTTATTATCGGATTTCATTAACAATTAAAATATTTAAAATTTTAAATCTGCAAAAATGATTACAAATTTTAAATCATGTTTATTTTACTAGGATGCATAGCAACGGCAAATCAAATTATAAAAGCGTTATAAGGGTTGATAAGAAAATGGCTAATAAAATTATGGAAATTAGCTACAAAACATTAACTATTGTATATTTGTCTGGATTTATAGCAACAATTTACTTTAAAAACGATTGCGAAAAATTATCAAAAGGATTCCAATTGTAATCAAAAAATAGCAAATCAATTCATATCTTTTATTATAACAAATATCAACTGGTTCAATATTAGAATATTCATTTACAGTTATTTCAATATCATCATTTTTATAACGACAAAACATACATATTTTTGATGATTTATGCCATTCAATAAAACAGTTATTACACGATTTTTGATTACAACAGTCTGTTTTAGAAGTATTCTTTTCATTTAATTGTTCAAAACAAACTGGACATTCATACATATCATTATTTAAGAATTGAATTATAGAGTATATTATCTATAATCATGTCTAAAGAAGATTTATTCAAACAATTAAGAGCAGATATTGATGAAAATCCACCAAATTTAACAAATATTAGTAAATTATTAGAACAGTTTGTTGATGGTTTAACTAAATTTTGTCCATCAAAAACAGAATTAAATAATAAAATTAGAGAAAGATTTCCAAAACAAATCAAACCAGAACATACATTATTGATAATGCAAAAATTGATATTCACTATAGAGCAATTTCAATCTCCAAACGATGATAAAATTACAAAGAAAATGCTTTCAGATGTATCAAATAACTTCAATAATGAATCAATAATTGTTTTTTTAAGCGAATTTTATGATCATACTGAAAAAGTTTATAAAGAACTTTGGGAAGCTAGAAAAAGATTAGTAAATGGAGAAAATATTGTTCCACCAGAACATAGAAAGCAAGTTAAAGGGAAAAATGGTGTCCCTTTTGATATGAAAACTGGAATTTAAAGAAATATTATAAAAATGATTTAAAAATTATAATTATAATGTAATTTATAGTAAAAATAAATGATTCAAAATAATAACAATAATCATAATTATAAGTTTATTGATTTATTTGCAGGAACTGGAGCATTTTCATATGCATTGGAAAAAAATAACAAATTTGAATGTGTATTCGCCAATGATATGGTAAAATCTTCTAAACAAATATATGAACTTAATAATCCAACACATTCATTTACTCTTCAAGATTTGAATACAATTAATGTAGATAATATTCCTTCTCATAATATATTATGTGGGGGATTTCCTTGTCAACCATTTAGTATTGCTGGAAATAAGAAGGGATTTGAAGATAAAAGATCGAATGTATTCTGGAAAATAGTTGAAATATTAGAAAAACATAATCCAGAAATCATTATTTTGGAAAATGTAAAAAATCTAAAATCACATGATAAAGGCAATACTTATAAAATTATAGAGGAAAAATTAACAAACATCGGATATTTTATTAAAACTTCTATACTTGATACAAATAAAATTACTAATATTCCTCAGCATCGTGAAAGAATCTATATATTGGGATTTAAAAATAAAGAACTTCATGATAAATTCAATTTTGATTTTGATTACAAAGAACAAGGAAAAATATGCGATTTATTAGAAAAAGATGTAGACAATAAATATTATTATACAAATCGATTTAAAGTATTTAATGAAGTAAACAATAGCGTTACAAAAAATATAGAGGAAAATGTTCTATATCAATATAGACGGTATTACGTAAGGGAAAACAAAAGTAATTGTTGTCCAACATTGACTGCTAATATGGGTGGTGGGGGTCACAACGTACCACTTTTAAGAGATGAAAAAGGTGTTCGAAAATTAACTCCGCGTGAATGTTTCAATTTACAAGGTTTTCCACCAGATTATAAACTTCCAGAACTTTGTGATAGCGCCTTATACAAATTAGCTGGTAATGCTGTTTCAGTCCCAGTTGTAAGTTTAATTGTTAATAAATTAGAACAAATTATCTAATTTGGATATATGTCCATCAAATATTAAATTACAATGGTCTTCTAATTTAGGTTTAAATATCTTATAAAAGCATCCTCTTGGTCTCCGTCCACTATCAGCAATATCTCCATAATTTTCTCCTTTAGAAAGGGGAATATTTCTAAAAATTTCATTTTTATTAGATAATTTTATTTCATATACTTTGAAATTTTTATTTTTTATATCTTGTCCATCTACAATATATAATATATCCCACGCTTCTTTAGGTCCAAATGAGGAAGGCCCCTTTGACATAAAACCCTTTACTTCTATTTGTTTGAAAATATTATTTTTTTTAATAACTATATCTCCTTTTGAAGTATCCCAGCACGGCATTATGCCGTATTTCTTGAAAATAGCAAATTTAGCAATATTTTCTGATATATCTGGTGGAAAATTCGGGTTTCTTATTTGTTTTTTTGACATCTGCTTATTCATAACATCATTAAATTGTAAATCATCAATATATTTATCTAGACGTCTATTTAAAATGTCAAATGTATAATTATCATCAAGTCTTTTTAATTGTTTACGCAAATGATATCCCCTACAAAATGCATGAATTTTGGGAAACATTTTTTCTAGTTTAGAATAAATAAAATCATTAATACAATCATTTTTATATCCTTTCTTCAATACTCATATTTTTGTATTTTTCATATATTATAAAATCTTCTTTGTAAAAATTTTTCAAAAATTCTATAGATTTTTCACTTAATTGTCCATCTATATGTTTTGTTGTGTTTTCTTTTGTAACAATTCCATTTATTTTATACTTTTCCAAAAAATATTGGATTTCAGTCTTAAAATTGTCCATTATAATTACAAATTTTGGATTATTTATCCAAAGACTTTGGGGAGAATATGTGTATTTATATTTTTCCATTTTATTTCCTATATAATGACCTGTGTTCAACATTTCAAGCATCAAATCATGATATTGACAATGATTTGGATCACACCATATTTGTACCCATTTTTCAGGACTATTAATACCTTTTTTTTTTAAATTTTTTATATGAGGTAAACGACCACATACTTGAATCGCATAATAAACTGCCGATATAAATCTATCTATTGGATTTCTTATTACAACTAATTGATTGGTTAAATCTTTATCATATACATTAGTAGAATGGCCATTATATATCATATTGATTCCCTTTTTTTCACAAATTTTTCTTATTGAATTACCACCATTTTTGGGTATATGAATAAAATTGACAAAAAAGGCTTGATCACGCAATTGCGCCTTTTTGTCCATACTTATACAATAATTAAATTATAGATTTACAAAGTCTACATTATTAAATTTAGATGCAATATTCGAAAACCCTGAAAAAACACAACGATTCTTCCTTTTTGGTGGTAAATTACGCTTTGAGACTCCATATATTATTTTTGACTTAGTTAACACATAAAATTCACTAATTGTATCTAATACTTGTTTATTTGTAGTATTGCTTAGTGAAGTATGTCCAATTTGTGCATTACTGATGATAATATTGCTATATTTTTTGTTAATTTTTAATTTATACTTATTATTATCACAAAAAAATATTATATTGTTGTGTGTATTCTCTTCTATAAGCTTATATAATCCTTGTTCTGAAAATCTTCTTTTATCTTTTTTTGCAAGAACAAATTTTTTATTTGTTTCCAAAAATTTATCACCAATTCTTAAATGTATAGAAATATAATCAGATACTAAAGAAGGTAATATATTTTTCACATTCATTTTAACAACATCATCAAAATAGAAAACTTCATTTAAACATATAGTACCATTATAACTGTCTTTGCAATAATAATCTTTAGGCGTTTTTATAGACACATTTGTTAGTTTAGAAATTTTATCTGAATCAATGTTCATAAAATCATATTTCAATTTTATGTATTTTTCAATTTCTAAATCGTTTATTTTGTGATAAAGTTTCACTTTAGAACTTGAATTCATACATTCTGTTAATATTATCATAAAGAACTTCAAATAATCACCAATTCCTCCATCACCCAATTTGAAATCATAAACTATTGTTTTCTCATAATTTTTAAAGTTGTTAATATAATCTTCCATAACAAAGCATATAAACTTATTTTCTTTATATATTTAATATATTAGAGACAAGAATATGAAATTTAAAAGAAAAAATTCACAAAAATATAAATCCAATAGTCAAATAACAAATATATTAGATAAAATCTCAAAAACTAAGAATTTACCTCCAGATATACAAAGTATTATTAACAATTCGTGTTATAATGTATTAGATTCCAAATTGAAAAAAGAAATATGCGAATTATATCCCAGACTTAAGAAATTTCAAAAACAATACGCCTTTACAGAAGAAACACAATGGTGTGACGCAACCCGCTTAATAACTAAGTTGTATTTTAAATTACCCTTCAAGTATAAAAAACGATTTATTGTTTTCTTGGAAGAAGATTTGTATACAATAAACAAACCAAATATACTTGCTTTTAGATTTTTATTGAAGCATTTGCAAGATATAGTAAAATATATCGGAAACAGAGAACAATTAATACATAATGATGTATTCGAATTTTTAGTATGTTTTTATGGAGAACACGCTATTAAACCTCCAACAAAAGTTAATTTTCGATATATAATGTGCAGTGTTACTGAATATTTTTATATTAAAGAAATTAATACTTTAGAACAAGATTTAATCTAATCTTCACAAATAGGCGGATAAATAGAAATATAATTATGGTCTAAATCATATTCTAAATCCGCATGAGGTCTATAATTCGCGTCGAGCTTACCATGACGTTCATGTTCGCCAATATTTTTATTTTTCCAAAGAAGATTCGTCTTTCCTTTCTTTAATAAATCAGTCAAAGGTAGTTGTGATTCAACAATATTGTTTACTCTAATATGAATATTAGATTGTTGCGCCGATTTCAAATTATGTCCCAATATAAATTTATTTTCTGAGTAATTTGATAAGTTATTAAAAAGTTCATCAGTTATTTCTTTACCGATGTTCTTGGGCTTCCAATCGTCTTTAAGAGGTTCTTCCTCCAACTTGAGCGATTTGTATGATTTTAATATATTCCACAATTTGTCCCACTGAGCATTTGTTAGATAAACTATTTCTTTTTTACTATTTTTTTCAGCAAAAGTAGATAAAGTTTCAACGCCCTCTTTTTTTGCAAACTCTTTTAATATATCTTTAATTCTATTTTCCGCTTTTGTTCCGTCTTCATCTGCATCTGTTTTAAAAAGCATAATATCTTTTGCGTTCGGTATAAATTCTGCCCTAGTTTCATCAAATTCGTCTTTTAATCTTCGATTATAGTTTTTTGTCTTACCCGTTTTATATTTACGCACATCAGTTCGTCCTGTTAATGGACATTTCACATAACCTTCGTTTGGATTATTGTTCGGATAACCATATACAAAACCCATAATATATTATTTAGTTGTTTTGATACTTATATTAACTTCATCCACTTTGGGTTTCCTCAACCAAACTGAAATTCACACAATGAATTAATAATGTCATCTGGTAATAATAATTTTGCTATTTTATAATTAGCTAATTCTCTTTCTTTTAATTTTTTATTCTTTTTGGCAGAATTAATAGCGCATAATGTTCTAATAATATCAACATTTTGCTCATATATATTGATTTGTATATCTTTCCTATTAGATAGACTATTTACAAATTCTGCTTTAAAATCTTTTAAATATAATTCTGAATATTCGAGAAGTGTTACAATTTTTCCATAGCGATCAACACTTATTTCGGTTAAATCAAATAATCCATTATAATACCATCTTTCAATATTTTTAGAGTCACAATTTAAAAACCTTCTAAAAGAATTGAATAATAATTCATATGGTAAACTATGGTCAACTTCTTTAAAAGGGCATATTATTAAATCATAATCATTTTGGAGTGAAACATTTTTGTTGTATTCATTTAAAGTATTTTCCTCAAAAATATCCAAAGATTCATCTTCATCTTCTGAAAATCTATATATTTCTTTGAATTTATGTACTAAGTTATACACATCCATTTTGTACTTTGGCAAAGCCCTGACAACACAAGCTCTTAAAATTGTAACTATTCCATATATTTGTTTATTATAATCATTTTTTTAGTATGAAACATTGAACTTGTTAATTAAATCTGTTTTGTCTATTAAACACAATAATTTCCATTTTTGACTAGTAATACAACCCATTACCAATAACAAATCTCTTCCTTTTTTTAAAGAAGAATATTCAGGACATTGTGTTTTGATTGTAGATACAAAATAATCAAGCTTAAATTTGTGTGGCTCATATTCATTTATAAGAGACATTGCCAAACTACAACATGGATGTTCATAATGCCATGTTAAAAAAGAATTATAAAATTCCGAATTAAGTATGCTAATTATATTGTAATAAGTAATTTTTGAATGTTCTTTATATATATTATATGGGTTTACTATATAGCTATTAATAACCGTTAAAATATCATCTCCAACTTTTCTGTATAAACAATAAGACTGATTTACTTTCAAATTATTCATTTGAATTAATTTTAATACAATAAATTTTAAGTAAAACTTTTAAAATTTTTTAAATAATCTTTAATATGAATTTTTATTTTAGTGATGAACTATGGATTGAAATCAAAAAATATAATTTTCATATTCATTTATGGAACATCCCAAAAATTCAAAAATTCAACAAAGTTATAAAGCAATTACCAAAATGTGGAAGTAGTCCATCTGTAATTAATTATTTAAAAACACCATCAGTAATTGTGTCAACATCATATATCAATGATAAATTTATAAAAATATATGAATACATTACTTGGAATAGTCATAAAATCAGTCTTATAACATTTGTATGTATACCAAAATCAGAAAATAGTGATACTTTTATATTAAATTCATTAAAGTCATTAGATTATGATGTATATGTACCATAAATTACCATCCGGCATAAAGAATATCCTCCACTAGAATATTTGGTTCTTTTAGAAAGTCAATAATACTCTGACGAGTTCCTATTAATTCTGCATTTTTTGCTTTTTCTAACAAATCCAATTTATTACATTTATTAACCAAGAATGTTGGATATGTTTTAAGATAATCCCATTCATAATTAAGTCTATAATGCTCTACTAATCTCCTTTTACTCATAATTTCATACTTATTTATTGGTACATTTTGGTGTACATATGTAATACAGCATTTATCCCACCATTTTATAATTTTTTTAGCAGACTCAATTTCATTCTTATATTTTTCATTAAATTCTTTACAAGTATTTACGAATTTGTTAGGATTATGGATATATAAAATATTGATTATATCCCACGGAATAGTTTCAGAACTCATTGGTTTTTCTATACACTATAACAATTCTATTATATCATTTTTTTTACTAAAAATTTTATTTTTTACAGTAAAAAACCTTACAATCTATCATAATAAGGTACCTTTACTCAATAGAAATCCATTACATGTGTAAAAAGGACAGGGTTTTAAATTTGTTCATGCTATTTTTTTTTCTTATATACATTTATACAAAATGGGAGGAGGACTTATGCAATTAGTAGCTTATGGAGCGCAAGACATTTACCTTACTGGTAACCCTCAAATTACCTTTTTCAAGGTAGTTTACCGTCGCCACACCAATTTCTCGATGGAGGCGATTGAGCAAACCTTCAACGGTTCTGCTGACTTCGGAAAGCGTGTTACATGCACTGTTTCGCGTAACGGTGATCTTATGCACCGTGTATACCTCCAAGTCACTATACCTAAGGCTGAGGTTGACGGCGAGCAAGGCCGTTGGCTCAATTACCTCGGACACGTACTTATCAAGTACGCCGAGGTTGAAATTGGTGGTCAACGCATTGACAAACACTATGGTGACTGGATGCACATCTGGAACGAACTTTCGCAAGAATCTGGAAAGAAAGCTGGTTACGCCAATATGATTGGTAACGTACCATCGCTAACCAGTTGGGACAGCACCAGCAGTGCCACTTTCAAACCAGAAATGGATTTATACATTCCTCTTGAATTCTGGTTTTGCCGCAATCCAGGACTTGCCCTTCCTCTTATTGCCCTTCAATATCACGAGGTCAAGATCAATCTTGAATTCCGTTCGCAAAGCGAATGCTGCAACAACTTGAAGCCTGCTTCACTTGAAGCTGCTTCGCTCTTTGTAGATTACATCTACCTTGATACCGATGAGCGCAGACGTTTCGCCCAAGTCTCGCACGAATACCTCATCGAGCAAGTTCAATTCACTGGTGACGAGTCGGTCTCCAGCGTCAGCAACAAGATCAAACTCAACTTCAATCACCCATGTAAAGAACTTATCTGGGTTGTACAAAAAGATGAGGTTCTTGATGCCAGTGGTGGAAAACAATGGTTCAATTACACTGATGCCGTCGACACTTCGTACAAAACTGGTACCCCCTCGGACCCATATGGTGGTGGTATGACTGGTGGTCGTTACGTTCTTGAGGGCGAGGCCGTCGGATCGCAAGAGTTCCCCACTTCGACTGGAACTGCCGCTGGTTCCTACCTCAAATGGACCGACAAAGACATGGGTTTCAACCCTGTCTTCTCGGCCAAACTCCAACTTAACGGTCACGATCGTTTCTCGGAGCGCATGGGCAGATACTTCAATCTTGTCCAACCTTACCAACATCACACCAATGTCCCAGCTACCGGTATTAACGTTTACTCGTTTGGCTTGAAACCAGAAGAGCATCAACCATCCGGTACCTGTAATATGTCGCGTATCGATAACGCCACCCTTCAACTCACCCTTACTGCCAACACCGTTGACAGTTCGGATGCCAAGGTTCGCGTTTACGCTACCAATTACAACGTTCTCCGCATCATGAGCGGTATGGGCGGTTTGGCCTACTCGAATTAAGTGTTTTCGCTTATTCATTACATTCTTGTAGCAATGTTGTAGAAAAAAAATAACTTTTCAGATATTTTAAAATAATCTGACCAAATTTTCAGTCATTAAGAAAAAAATTTCAGTCATTATGAAGGTTAGATTTATATTTGATCGAAGTCTATTGATTTGTAAATAACATTAGTATTTATTGTATTTTTGATATAATAACTCAACGAAGAACCATTCATTGTATTATAATTGAAATTGCCAATAAATACGTTATTACATTTTTTTGAATGTATAAAATCTGCTATTGCATTTAATTCACTATATTCAAAATGTTTTCTTGGAATAAAATAATTATAATTATTTTGATTTAAAAAGTCTATAACTGGATTTTTTATTAAAGATTTTGTTAATATTATTGTTGTATCCGTTTTCTGAATATGATCTTTTATTAATTGAATATATTTATTTGAAAGTTTTTCTTTGAAATTTTGTAGCAAAAAGTTTTTTCTTTTAGTCAAGATTTGTACTGACTCATCTTCTATAATTAAGTGTATAATATTTACTTTATTTGTAATATTTTGTTTTGATAATATTGATGTAGATAAATCATAAAATTTTTTGCTATAAACCAAATGAATTAATATATCCTGAAATATATCTTGATTATTGTTTAGAATAATACTACTATTAAAATATTTGTAATTTTCATTAGTATAATCAATGTTTTTTTGTAATACTTCTGAATATTCATCACTATAAATACACCCATTTAAATTATAACTTATCCAAACTCTTTTAACAGTATTAAAACATGGATCTCCTTTGAGAGAATTAAATACTAATGTTTTATCAATAAATAATTTTTTATTTTCATAAAATTTTTCCTTAATTTCTTGTGTTATATCTATATTTTCTTCTTTTGTTCCATATTCTACTTTCAATAATTCAAACTGAAAATTGTGTTTGTCTATCAAAGTTATATTATACTTTTTTAAATATACATTTATTTCTTGTAAATTGAATATATTTGAAATAGGAGTATAATAATCTTTATCATAATCACATAAAAAAGTATCCAATATTATTAAATTCGACCTTTTTTGCTGAATAACACTGCTGATTCCTTTAATCATTTTAAATAACTGATCCGAAAAATTCATTTCCCCTTTGGCAAAAGTTATGAATTCCATTTAAATTTTAAAAAGTTATTTTTTATTGGCATATAAACACATAGTATTATAGTTATAATAACAAGTAAAAAACTTGTTCAT
>CESM01104130.1_pt1 | contig 12512 bp, 10 predicted proteins | sample 361421 | NCBI WGS metagenome assembly CESM01 (sample SAMEA2622219, study PRJEB7988) | marine metagenome | isolation source: saline water (ENVO:00002010), including | reverse complement strand
GACAGTTATTCAGGTTCTAGTCTCCTAAGGATTTATAATGAATAAAAACTCTAAAGTTCTGGCATTAAAATATAGACCACAAATATTTGATGATTTAATTGGTCAAGACGTTGTGGCTGAAACAATAAAAAATTCTATTAAAGCTAATAAAGTTCCAAATGCTTACCTTTTTACAGGTATTAGAGGAATTGGAAAAACAACAATTGCAAGAATAGTTGCAAAATCTTTAAATTGTCTTAACGGCATTGAAAATTTGTGTAAAGAAAAATTGTGTGAAAATTGTAATGCAATCTCAAATTCAAATCATATTGATGTTTTGGAAATGGATGCGGCAAGTAAAACAGGTGTTGACGATGTAAGGGATCTGATTGAATTTTCTAGATATGGCCCAACTTCATCTAAGTATAAGATATTTATAATTGATGAAGTTCATATGTTAAGTAAGCAAGCATTTAATGCATTATTAAAGACGTTAGAAGAACCACCAGAATACTTAAAATTTATTTTTGCAACAACTGAGATAAAAAAGATCCCAATAACAGTAGTTTCGAGATGTCAAAGATTTGATTTATCAAGAATAAAATCATCAGAATTATTTGAGTTTATTAAGCAAATCAAAAATAAAGAAAAAGGAAAAGTTTCAGATGATGCTTTAAGATTAATTGTAAAAATATCTGAGGGATCTGTAAGAGACGCATTGTCATTATTAGACAGGGGCTTATTAACACTAGAAAATGATAAAGAGCTTGATCTAAAATTAGCACAGAAGATTTTTGGTTTTTTTGATAAGTCTAATTTAATAGATATGTTTAGATTAATTATTCAAGGAGATGAGAAAAAAGTTATCGAAAATTATAGAAAAATTTATGATCAAGGTGTCGAACCAAAAATTTTTATTAATGATTTTTTAGAGCTTATTTATTATTTTAAAAATATAAATTTACTAACCTTAGAAAGCACTAATTTTTCATTAAATGATGAAGAATTTTCTGAAATCAAGAAAATATCAAATAATTTAGATAATCAAATTCTAATTTTATTTTGGCAATTTACAATTAGAACGATTGAAGAATTAGATATAGTTTCTAATCAAAATCTATCAATTGAAATGTTTTTAACAAGATTAATGCACTTAAGCTCAATTAAAGAAAGTGATAAAAAAAAAAATAATACTGAAGAAATAATTGAAAAAACAAAATTAATGGCTGATTACAAAAGTGATACTGTTGATCAAATTAAAAACGTAATTCAAGAAAAAAAAACAAAACCTGAAATTCAATCGGAAGTAAATGTTAAAGATAAAATTATAATTGAAGCTTTTGATCAACTCTTAACAGTTTGTTCACAAAATAAAGAAATTAAACTAAAATATGAATTAGAAAAAAACGTAAATCTTGTTAGTTTTGAACAAAATAGAATTGAAATATCATTTAATGATAATTTAGATAAAAATTTTGTCAAAGACTTATCACTAAAACTTTTTGATTGGACGGGTCAAAGGTGGATAATTTCTTTTAGTAAGACAAAAGGTGAAATATCAATTAAAGAGAAACAACAAAAACAAAAGATTGAGCTCTTAGAAAGAGCTAAAAATTCAAAATTGTATGAAAATGTATTAGAAAAGTTCCCAGATGCAAAACTAGTTGATTTAGAAATTATTGATGAGAAAAAAAACTAGATGACAGATTTCAATAAGATATTAGATAAAGCTAAAGAACTCGAAGCAAAAATGAAAGAAAGCCAAAAAAATATAAAAAAAATTAGAGCCGAAGGTGTATCAGGCTCAAATTCTGTTAAAGTAATTTTAGATGGGGAAGGTGAAATGCAAAAAATAGAAATTTCAGATGAAATTCTAAAAGATGAAAAATCAATTGTTGAAGATCTTATTGTTGCAGCTCATAATAATGCAAAAGCCCAACTCAAATCAAAAACTAATGAGGAGATTTCAAAAGCTACAGGTGGGTTTGGAATTCCAGGATTTAAGTGGCCACTTTAAATTATGCAAAATATAACCGAGATTAAAGATTTAATTAAGTTAATTTCTAAACTTCCTGGACTAGGACCAAAATCAGCACAAAGAATTGTATTAAAATTAATAAATAATAGAGATGAATTGGTTAAACCAATGGCCAATACTTTAGCACAAGTTTATAAAAATGTTACAAGATGTAATTTTTGTGGTTCATTAAAATCCAACGCAAGTGGATGCTTAAATTGCGAAAGTACAAAAGAAAAATTTAATAAAATTTGTGTTGTTGAGGATATAGCTGATCAATGGTCAATTGAAAATTCTAATATTTTTAATGGATATTTTCATATTCTAGGGGGAACAATATCATCTGTAGGTCAAAGAAAAGAAGATTTATTAATTAATTCTTTAGTAGAAAGAGTTAATAGAGATAAAATAGAGGAAGTAATTTTAGCCACAAGTGCAACAGTTGAGGGTCAAACTACAGCATACTACATACAAGATAGTCTAAAAAATTCTAATACTAAAGTAACAAAACTAGCTCAAGGATTACCTGTGGGAGGAGAAATAGAAAGTTTGGATGATGGAACTTTATTTTCTGCTTTTAAAAATAGATCTAAACTTAATTCAAATTCACGATAATTTTTTTTTTATTCTATTTAAGTGAAGTAGAGGTTCCGTATAACCAGATGGCTGTTTTTTACCTTGAAAAATTAAATCACAAGCAGTTGAAAACGCTAAAGATTTTTCATAGTTGTCACTCATTTTGACGTAATTTTCATCTCCTTCATTTTGTTTATCTACAATTTTTGCCATTTCTTTCATAATTTCATTAACTTGGATTTTTGTTGTAATCCCATGATGAATCCAGTTAGCAATATGTTGAGAGGAAATTCTTAATGTCGCTCTGTCTTCCATTAGCCCGATGTTATTTAAATCAGGAACTTTTGAACATCCAACGCCCTGATCAATCCATCTTACAACATATCCCAATAGTGTTTGTGCAGAGTTTGATATCTCTAAATTAATCTCGTCTACTGACCAATTGGGTCTATCAGCAGTAGGAATAGCTAATAAGTCATCAAGTTTTGCTTGTTTGCGATCTAAGATTTTCTTTTGTTCATCAAATATATTTATCTTATGATAATGAAGAGCATGTAAAGATGCAGCCGTAGGAGAGGGCACCCAAGCACAGTTTGCCCCAGCTTTTAGATGATTGATTTTTTCATCCATCATTTCTTTCATTTTATCTGGCATGGCCCACATACCTTTACCGATTTGAGCCTTACCAGAAAAACCACACTTTAAGCCGATATCAACATTATTATTTTCATATGCTAAAATCCATTTTGATGATTTCATATCTCCTTTTTTAATCATAGGTCCTGCATACATAGATGTATGCATTTCATCACCAGTCCTGTCTAAAAAACCTGTATTGATAAAAAAAACTCTATTTTTTAGAGTTCTAATACATTCTTTTAGATTTACTGAGGTTCTTCTTTCTTCGTCCATTATACCAATTTTACATGTATTTTTTTTCAATTCTAATAATTCCTCAACTTTAGAAAAAATTAAATCTGTAAATGCAGTTTCATCTGGCCCATGCATTTTAGGTTTAACAATGTAAACGGAACCTTTTCTTGAATTTCTTTTTTTTTTTAAATCTTGGATTGAAGCTGCTGTTGTAATAAAAGCGTCCATAATACCCTCTGGAATCTCACTGCCATCTTTTAAAATAATCGATGGATTAGTCATTAGATGACCAACGTTTCTTATTAATAATAAACTTCTTCCATGCAATTTTAGACCTTTACCATCTTTGGAGATATAACTTCTGTCAGGATTTAATTTCCTTTCTAATGTTTTACCATTTTTTTCGAATTGAACTCTTAAAGTTCCTTTCATTAGCTCTAACCAATTTCTGTAACAAACAACTTTATCTTCAGCATCAACTGCTGCAACACTATCCTCATTATCACAAATTGTAGAAACAGCTGACTCAGCTATTACATCACTTATGCCAGCAATATCATGAGCAGCACTAAAAGCTCTTGGATTGATTATTATTTCAAAATGAAGACCATTGTTTTTAAGAATTACAGCTGTAGGTTTATTTACATCTCCTCTATGACCAATAAATTTATCTTTGTTTTTTAACTTATATTCGTAATCATCTTTTAAAATAATTAAATCTTTATCTTTAATTTTTAACCCAGCAATATTTTTCCAACTAGTTCCATCCAAAGGAATGATTTTATCCAAAAATTCTCGAACATATTTTATTACCTCTTGTCCACGATTAGGATCATATCTTTCACTTCCACCTTCTTCAGACTGAATAATATTTGTTCCATATAAACTGTCGTATAAGCTAACCCATCTTGCGTTTGCTGCATTAAGTGCATATCTAGCGTTCATTATCGGCACTACTAATTGAGGCCCAGCAATACTAGTTATTTCTTCATCTACATTATCAGTTTCTATTTTAAAATCTGGTCCTTCATTTTTTAGATAACCTATATCTACTAAAAATTTTTTATATTCGTCAGTCTTTATTTGATTTCCTTTATTTTTAATATGCCAATCATCAATTTTTTTTTGTAAATCATCTCTTGTTTTAATTAAATCTCTATTAATAGGTGCCAATTCATGAACACATTTGTCAAAACCTAGCCAGAATTTTTCTGATGGAATATCCGTATCTTTTAATAGCTCATTATTTACAAATATTAACAATTCCTCTGATATTTTTAAATTGTTTACTTTTACATATTTTGTTTGCATCCCAACTTTTGTAAAACCCTTGTAAAATGAAGTCAAATAATTAATAGAAGCAATGACATTTTGTTGTCATTTTTAACACATATGTAATATTTATAATTAAAATGAAAAATTACCTTAATTTTGAAACAGATATTAAAGAATTGGAATCTGAGATTGAAAAATTAAAAGATCCTTACAATCAAAGTGGACTTTCAAAGGTTGATACTAATAAGATTGCTCAATCAGAGAACGAGTTAGATGAAAAATTAAAGTCAATCTATTCAAATTTAGATAACTGGCAAACCACTATGGTTGCACGACATGAAGACAGACCAAAGTCAAAATTTTTTATTGATAATTTATTTGAAGATTTCATTCCACTGTCTGGAGATAGACACTATGGTGAAGATAAATCTGTTATAACCGGTTTTGCTAAATTTCAGGATCAATCTGTTTTAGTTATAGGTCAAGAAAAAGGTGAAGACCTAGATACAAGAATTGAAAGAAATTTTGGAATGATGAGACCAGAAGGTTATAGAAAAACAATACGCCTAATGGAATTGGCAGATAGATTTAATATCCCGATCATTTCATTTATTGATACACCTGGAGCATATCCAGGAGTTGGAGCAGAGGAAAGAGGACAAGCTGAGGCAATAGCAAAATCAATTGAGTGTTGCATGAAATTGAAAGTTCCTACTTTAGCTATCATTATTGGAGAAGGGGGCTCAGGTGGAGCAATAGCTTTAGCATCTTCGAATAAAGTTATAATGTTAGAGAATGCAATATACTCAGTCATATCACCAGAAGGATGTGCTACAATTTTATGGAGAGATCCAAAGAAAATGCTTGATGCGGCAAAAGCTATGAAACTTTCAGCTAATGACTTATTAGATCTTAAAATTATTGATGAAATAATTGTTGAGCCAGTAGGAGGTGCTCATAGAGATAAAAATTTAATTTTAAGTAATGTAAAAGAGTCGATTTCAAAAAATTTAGATCATTTTAAAGAGATGTCTCCTAAAGAAATTTTTAACGAAAGAAAAAATAAATTTCTAAAAATAGGAAGAAACAAAGGGTTTATAAATAACCCAGAAGACTTAAGTTCTTTAAAAACTCAAACAAATAGATTTGAAATAATTATAAGAAATAAAAAAAATTTAGCTTTAATAGTCGGATTTTTATCAATTATAGCAGTTTTGTTGATAGCTTTCTTATAAAGCCCCACAACAATGTTTATATTTTTTATTTGATCCACAAAAACAGGGTTCATTTCTTTTCATTTTTTTCCCTACAAACTTTGGATCAATTTTTTTTGGTGAGGTATTTTCTAACTCTTTATTTGATGTATGAACAATTTTAAGATTCATCAAAATAGTTAAAAAATCTAATTTGAGTTTATTTAATAAATTTTCAAACAAATCAAATGCCTCTTTTTTATATTCAATGAGAGGATCTCGTTGTCCATACGATCTTAAACCAATTACTTGCCTTAATTGCTCTAAATATTGTATGTGGGATTTCCAATTCAAATCGATTGTTTGTAAAAAAATTCTCTTTTCTAAATTTTGAGACTCATTTTTTCCTAAAAGTTTAATTCTTTCGTCTCGAGTTTCTTTAAATTTGAGAATAACATTTTCTTTTAAATTTTTATCACTCAAAGAAATTAAATTTTTAAGCTCTTCTTCATTGTAATTTTTACCAAGAATTAACCTTAATCTATTTTCAAAATCATTATTTTTTGGGTTTGAACTTCTCCTTATTTTAAGTTCAATTAATTCTTGGATAATCTCATTTAAAAAATCATCAGAATATTTAAAGATTTCATTACTATTCATAACATTTTTTCTTTGAGAAAAAATAACGTGTCTTTGATCATTAAGGACATTGTCAAACTTAATTAATGTTTTTCTAATATCAAAATTTCTTGCCTCAACTTTTTGTTGGGCTCTTTCCAAGGCTTTATTTATCCATGGATGATCAATACTCTCTCCATCCTTAAGACCCAATTTTTTTAGAATATTATTCATTGACTCTGATCCAAAAATTCTCATCAGATCATCTTCTAAACTTACATAAAAAATTGAACAACCTTCATCACCTTGTCTGCCAGATCTTCCTCTGGCTTGGTTATCAACTCTTCTAGACTCCATTCTTTCAGTTCCGATTACCAATAGTCCTCCAAGAGATTTAATCTTTTCTTTATTAATTTTTAACTCATCATTAGGAGTAGATCCCTTTCTACCTCCAAGTTGAATATCAACTCCTCTACCAGAGATACTAGTTGTGATTATTACAGATTTTTCTTTTCCGGCATTAGCAATGATCTCAGCTTCATTTTCGTGATTTTTAGCATTTAAAACTAAATGTTTTATTTTTGCTTTTGATAAAAGTTTTGAATAAATTTCAGATTTATTAATACTAGAGGTAAACACTAAAATTGGTTGTCCAGATTGATGACATTCATCAATTTTTTTTATGATAGCATCATTTTTTTCATTCTCAGTTCTAAAAATTTGATCATTTAAGTCTTGTCTTATCATTTCTTTATTAGTTGGTATAACAACAACTTGTAAATTGTAGATTTCAAAAAACTCTTGAGACTCTGTAAGTGCTGTTCCTGTACAGCCAGAAATCTTTTCGTAAAGTTTAAAATAATTTTGATATGTAATTGACGCTAAAGTTTGATTTTCAGACTGAATATCAATTTTTTCTTTAGCTTCCAGTGCCTGGTGAAGTCCATCACCATATCTTCTTCCTTCAAGAATTCTGCCAGTTAATTCATCAATTATTTTTAAAGTGTTATCTTGAACAATGTAATCTTTACCTTTTTGAAATAAATGATTAGCTCGTAAAGCCTGATTAACATGATGAACTAAACTTAAATTTTCAGGGTCATAAAAATTGTTATTCTTTAGTATACCTGCGTTAGAAAAAATTTTTTCTACGTTGTTAATACCATCATTTGTTAGAAGAATGTTTCTATCTTTTTCATCAATTTCATAATCTTTCTTATCTAAATTTTTTATCAATTTATCTACTGAGAGATATTTGTTAGTTTTATCCTCAGCCGCGCCAGATATTACTAGAGGTGTTCTGGCTTCATCAATTAAACAAGAGTCAATTTCATCGACAATAGAGAAAAAATGTTCTCTTTGAACCATCTCATCTTTAGAAAATTTCATATTATCTCTAAGATAATCAAAACCTAGTTCACTGTTTGTTGCATAAGTTATATCACAATTATAATTTTTTCTTCTTTCATCATCATTTTGATCATTGTTTATAAATCCTGAACTAAGTCCTAAAAAATTATATATTTCACCCATTTCTTGAGAATCTCTTTTTGCTAAGTAATCATTGACAGTTACAATATGAACACCTTTTTCATGCAAAGCATTTAGATAAGCGGCAAGTGTAATTGTTAATGTTTTTCCCTCTCCTGTTCTCATCTCTGCAATTCTTGCTTGATGCAAAACTATTCCACCAATTATTTGAACATCAAAGTGGCGTTCATTCCTTACTCGTTTAGATGCTTCTCTTACGAGGGCAAATGCTTCAGGCATAATGAGATTCAAGCTTTTACCTTTTTTAATTTGTTCTTTAAATTCCAGTGTTTTTTGCGGGAAGTCAGAGTCTTTTAAATTTTGGATCTTATTTTCTAATGAATTTATCTCTTTTACAATTTTTGATACCTTATCCAGCTCTCTTTGGTTACTGGATTTAATAAATTTTGAGAAAAAGCTAGTTAGATTTAACATTTGGTTTTTTGATTTATTATTTATTTATATACTTTAATATAGATATTAAATAACTATTTTAAATACTATGGGCTTTAATTTAACTAATTTTTTAACCTCTAAATCTAAAAATAAGAGAATGAGGGAATTTCAAGATTTAGACCATATTGATGGAGTATCAATTTCATCTGTAAGCGCTGACCTGTACAAAGATCCAAGGGATGATTTGGTGATGTTTTATTTTAGAGATGGAGCTAATTATGCATCAGTATACACACAATCTAAAATAGTATCTGAAAATATAAAGTGGAATTTAAATCAAAAAGTAAAAAAAGTTTTTTCGCTAATAATTAATGCTAGAAATGCCAACTGTTATACTGGAAAACAAGGATACAGAGCTCTAGAAAAAATTGCTGAAATTTTGTCTGAAAAATTATCAGAAAAACAAAGTTTGGATGAAGATCAACCAAAAAAAATTAAAGCAAAAGAAATAATCTTTGGATGCACAGGAACAATTGGAGAAAAATTTCCAGAGGAAAAAATAATTAATAAGATTCCTGATTTAATCAAAAGTATAAAATACACACAAAATAAATATATATGGATGAAAGCGGCCCTAGGAATTATGACCACTGATACACAGCCCAAAATGGCCATGGAAGAGTGCCATATTGGCAATAGTAAAATTAAAATTTTTGGGGTGGCGAAAGGATCTGGAATGATTCAACCTAATATGGCAACCACATTGGGCTATATTTTTACTGACGCAGATATCTCAAATGAGTTTTTAAAGAAACTTTTAAAAAAGAATATCGAAAAAACATTTAATGCTATTACTTGTGACAGTGATACTAGCACTAATGATATGGTTACCATTTTTTCAACTGGAAAAGCAAAACATTCAAAAATAAACAATATAAGTGATGAAAGAATTCAAGAGTTTGATTTATCTTTAAACAAAGTTTTACTTAATTTAGCTAAAAGGGTAGTAGCTGATGGAGAAGGTGCATCAAAATTTATTACTATAACTGTGGAAAATTGCAAATCAGAGAATGATGCAAAAAAAATTGCATTTTCTATTGCAAACTCTCCACTTGTTAAAACAGCTATAGCGGGAGAGGATCCTAACTGGGGACGAATAATTATGGCAATAGGTAAAGCCGGGGTTTCAATTAATTTAGATAAATTATCTTTAAAGTTTGGGGAATTATTTATAATTCAAAATGGAAAACTTAATACAAACTACGATGAAGCTCTAGCATCAGAATATATGAAAAATGATACAATTCATATTCAAGTAGATACTTTTAATGGTTCAAAGAATTTTACAGCTTTTACTATGGACTTAACAAAAAAATATATTGAAATTAATTCAGATTATAGAAGTTAAAGAATATTGAATTATTTATTTTTGTTATTAAGTTACTATAATGATTAAATATAAACTAATTTGTGAGAACTGTAATTTGTCTTTTGACAGCTGGTTTGCTTCGTCTAATGAATTTGAGAAACTTAAAAAAAGAAACTTATTAAATTGTTTTAAATGTAATTCCAAAAAAGTTGATAAAACTCTTATGGCTCCTAAATTGGTCAAAAATATTTTTAATCAGACAAAAAACAGTCAAGAAAAAATAAGTGCAAAAAATATAAATAAAAAGTTTAAAGAGTATCAAAAATTTATTGAAAAAAATTTTGAATATGTTGGTGAAAATTTTGCATTTGAAGCAAGATCAATTCATTATGATAAAAAAAAAAGCAAAGGGATATATGGAACTGCGTCTGATAGCGAAATGAGAGAACTTCAAGAGGAAGGCATTGAGACAGAAATTATTCCTTGGATCAAAGACAAGAATAATTAATTTTTAATAAATTTTCCAATATAATTTATTGATTTATCCGAACTAAGAGACCATCTGTCTGTTATCAAATTGAATTTCATACCATCTAAGGCATCTAAACTAAGGTTATATTTTTTTAAAATATTTATTAAATCATCTGGTTTCACAAACTTTTCCCATTCATGTGTTCCAATTGGAAGCCATTTTAAAATATATTCAGCACCAATGATTGCAAATAGATATGATTTTAAAGTTTTATTGAGAGTAGCAACAAACATTATACCATTTCTTTTCAAAAGTTTTGATGATGATTTTAAAAAGAAATCAACATCTTCAACATGTTCAACTATTTCCATATTTAATATGACATCGAATTTGATTTTCGTTTCAAACGTTTCAGGAGAAGCACAATAATAATCAATATTTAAATTATTTTTTTCTGCATGTAATTTAGCTACTTTAATATTTTTATCTGAAGCATCTATACCTACCACGCTAGCCCCTAATCTACACATAGGCTCAGATAATAAACCACCACCACATCCAATATCAAGAATCTTAATTTTTTCTAATGGCTTACTATTATCTTTAAGTTTTAAAGTACTGATTATATTATTTTTTATATATGAAATTCTAATAGGATTAAATTTATGTAATGGTTTAAATTTTCCTGCTGGATTCCACCATTCTTCCGCAATTTTAGAAAATTTATCTATTTCTTCTTTGTTAATTGTGTTATTTTTCATAAGAGGATTGACTTTATAATCAACATGTATTTTATCAATATATTTTAATTTTTAGAGAATATTTTATCATGAAAATTGTAGTTTTAAAGTTTGGCGGTACATCGGTTGGAACAACAAAGAAAATCAAAAATGTCGCCAACATAATTAGTGAATATAAAAAAAAGAAATATAGTGTAATTGTAGTTTCTTCAGCAATGAGTGGTGTAACGAACGATTTAGTTAATAAATCGAAACAAATTAGTGAAGATTTCTCTCATTCAGAATATGATGTGCTTTTGTCATCGGGGGAGCAAGTTGCTTGCTCTTTAATCGCAGGTAGGCTTATACACAAAGGATTGAAAGCAAGATCATGGTTAGCTTGGCAAATACCAATATTAACTGAAAGCACTCATAAACATTCAAAGATAAGTAGTATTAATAAAGCAAAAATTGTTAAATATCTCAAACAAGGTGGAGTGCCAGTTATCGCGGGTTTTCAGGGCATCAACAAAGAGGGTAGAGTTACAACTATTGGAAGAGGTGGTTCAGATGCTAGTGCAATAATGTTAGCAAAATTCTTTAAAGCAAGTAAATGTGTAATTTATACGGATGTAGAGGGGGTTTATACTACTGATCCAAATAAATTACATAAAGCAAAAAAAATTAAATCAATTTCCTATGAAGAGATGTTGGAAATGGCATCACTTGGAGCAAAAGTGATGCAGCCAGTTTCAATTCAAGATGCTAGATTAAATAGAATTGATATTGAGGTAAAATCATCATTTATAAAAAAACCAGGCACGTTGATCACAAAGAGATCAAACATAATAAATAGTAAAATTATTACTGGTATAACATCTACACAAAATGACGCCAAAGTAACTCTTGTTGGTGTAAAAGATAAACCAGGTGTTGCTGCTTCAATTTTTAAACCATTATCTAAAAATTCAATTAATGTTGATATGGTGGTTCAAAATATTTCAGCTAATGGAAAAGAAACAGATTTAACTTTTACAATTAAAAAAGAAGATTTAAAAAAAACAAAAAAAATTATTTTAAATAATAATAATATTAATTTCAGAAATTTATTGTTTGACAAGAATGTTTCAAAAATTTCAATAATTGGTGTTGGAATGATTACTACACCAGGCGTAACCTTTAGAATGTTTCAAACTTTAGCAAATCAAAGAATAAATATACAGGTTATTTCTACATCAGAAATAAAGATTTCAGTATTGATTGATAAAATAAATATTAAAAAGGCTTTGGCAGCACTTCATAAAGAGTTTAAGTTAGATAGATAAATATGAGCATTAGGCCATTCAGAGATATTAATAGAAAAAAAACGAAAGTTATTAATGTTGGAAAAGTAAAGATTGGAGGTGATAATCCAATTTCAGTTCAATCAATGACCAATACATTAACAACAGACGTTAAAGAAACCATTAAACAAATCAATAAAATTTCAGATGCA
>CESM01234750.1_pt1 | contig 12519 bp, 10 predicted proteins | sample 361421 | NCBI WGS metagenome assembly CESM01 (sample SAMEA2622219, study PRJEB7988) | marine metagenome | isolation source: saline water (ENVO:00002010), including | reverse complement strand
AACTAATTTGAAATTGGCATTGGTAGGAAATTTTTTTCGTGCAGCAATCTTAGCCTTACCAGTTCCATGAAAACTAATGATTTCTTTCAAAGGTAAAATAAATTCATCAAAATCCATTGGATCTTCCATTGAAAGGTTCAAAAATATTAGACTCTCATATATTTTGATATGACACTTCTTTAATCCATAATCTTCCATATTAAAATCATCAGGCATATATCGTGCGGCCTTTAAATCTCCTTCAGAAGAAAAACTCCAGGCATGGTATGGGCAAACTAAAAGTTTTTTAGTCCCTTCTTCTTCAAGGCAAATTCTAGAACCTCTGTGGGTGCATACATTATAAAATGCCCTGACCTCATCATCTCTTCCACGAATTATGATTATTGATTCTTTTTCAGCTTCAAAAACGAAATAATCTCCAGGATTCTTAATACGACTTATATGATCAACCATTAGCCATTGCTTGAAATAAATTTTCTTCATTTCATCGTTAAATACACTTTCGTCAGTGTAAAAATCTTGGGGCAATGTTTTGCCCTCTTGATAGTTTTCCTTGTATTGATTAAATAAGCTCATTAATTTGAAGCTGATGACCAAAGACCTTCTTTTTTAATGTCATCGGTAGCAAGCTCAATACCTTTTCTTAATATCGCCACTAAGTCATCAATTTGCTCTTTGGTAATAATTAATGATGGAGACATTACACAAGTACTAAATAAAGGCCTTACAATTAATCCGAGCTGTTGACAGTGTTCATTAATTCTAGAGCCAATCTCATAGGATAAATTTAAAGGATCTTTTTTATTTTTATTGCCGACACATTCTACCGCAGCCATAAGTCCTTCACCCCTAACTTCACCTACAATTGGAAGATCCATTAATTCTCTTAATTTACGCTGAAAGTATGGGCCAACATCCTTTACATGATCTAATAAATTAGTTTTTTCGATATAATCAAGAGTGGCGGTTGCAGCTGCCATGCTCACTGGATGACCAGAATCTGTAAATCCGTTTGAAAATATAACTTTCTCCTTATTGTCTAATTGAGACATTAATTTTTCTGAAATTACAACTGCACCACAAGGCACATATCCAGATGTAATTCCCTTGGCCAAGAGAATTATATCCGGCGTAAAATCAAAATAATTTTCTGAAGCAAAAATATGACCAAGTCTTCCAAAGCCAGTAACGATTTCATCTGAAATATATAATACATCATGTTTTTTGCAAATTTCATGTGTCTTTTTATGATATCCTTTTGGTGGAACAATCACACCACCTGAAGCTAAAATAGGTTCAGCAATAAAAGCAGCAACTTTATCAGCGCCAATTTCAATTATTTTATTTTCTAATTCTTGAACTTTTAAATCGCAGAATTCTTCATCAGTAAGATCATCGGGTTTACGAAAAGGGTTAGGTGATGAAATATGATGAACAATATTACTTGCAAAATCAAAATTATTTTTATCTCTTTCCTTACCTGAGCAAGATGCTCCTAAAAATGTACTTCCGTGGTAAGCGTCGTTTCTTGATATAATTTGTTTTTTTTCTTTTCGGCCTAGAATATTATTATAGAACATTACAAATCGTAATGCCGAGTCCACAGCAGACGATCCACCAGAAGTAAAAAAAATTCTCTTTAAATCACCAGGTGCGTATTTAACAAGTCTTGATGCATAATCGTGAGCTATTTCTGTTGACTCAGTGAAGGGACTTGCATAAGGCATTTTCGTAATTTGATTGTAAACTGCATCAGCAATTTCTTTAACACCATGACCAACATTGACATTCCACATGCCTCCAGGCCCATCAATTAATTTTTTTCCTGTTTTGTCGTAAAGATAAATTCCTTCAGACTTGTCGATAAATGTTCGATCATCTTCTCCTCTGTATTCTAAGTATTGCCATGGGTGAAGAATTCTATCATCTAGAGTATTCTTTAAATTGTTTTTATCAGATTGTGATGTTGATTTGGGCATAGATCATTATAGCTTATATTGAACAGCTGTTCAATAATTGAATTATTATTAAATTCCTATTTTTTGGCTATTCGTATAGATCTGCGGGTACTTTATTTCTTCTTTCAGGGTTAAAAAATTGTCTTTTAACTACCTTGCATCTTGCCCATATTTTTCGGTACTCAAGTTCTTCGGGGTGATAGATTTCGGCGAATATATCTTCTTTTATTTTTATTCCATACGGTCTCTTAAGCGAGGCTAATGCTATATTTTTTTTCATAATAGGAGACCATAAGGCTGCGGTTACAATGCCAATATCTTCTTTTTTGCTATTGTAGATCACAGAACCATGTGCTGGCTTATCTCCATCTATATCCAAGCCTACTAAACATCTCTCAGTAGTATTTTCTTCTTTTTCTTTTTTAAGAGCTTTCTTTCCAACGAAATATGAGTTTTTGTTTAAATGCACAAGCCATCCCATTCCAATTTCATAAGGTGACCTCATTCTGGTTGGCCTTAGTGAATCTTCTGCAGCCATAAAGTCTGTATTGGTTTGAATAAATCCAGCTTCAATTCTTGTCATTTCGAGAGCATGCATTCCAAAAGGTCTTAATTTTAGTTCCTTGCCGGCAATTTCAATATTATCCCATGTAGTTTCTGCATTTTTTGGATCAGTCCACATTTCGTAACCCAAATCACCTGTGAATCCTGTGCGTGATATTAATATATCAAATCCATCAATTTTATATTCTCTCATTTCAAAAGGTTTTAGTTTTTCAAGATCGGTTGCCCCAAATTTTTTTAAAGTTGAGCAAGATGTTGGCCCTTGAATTGCTAATGCGGCAATAGTATCTGTCACATCACTTATTGAAACATCAAAACCATGAGCTGAGTCGTTAAGCCAGTTATATATTTTAACTGCGCAGCAAAGCATAAATTTTGTTGAAGAAAATTTGAAAATAGTACCATCATCAATCACTTTTCCGTCTTCATTACACCAGATGATGTAAGCTACTGTATTGTCCTTCATTTCTGATAAATCTCTAGTGACTAAGTAATCAACAAATCGATGTGCATGATCTCCAGTAATTTCATATTTTCCCATAGGAGTTAGATCCATAACTGATGTACCATTTCTTGCTGCTGTATATTCTAACTCAGTTGTTGAGTATTCAGTAGGTACAGTATATCCGTTCCAATTATAATATTTGTTAGTTCGAGAAGCCCTGCTGGTCCTGGAATGGAAAGGTGTTTTCTTTAAGGCTGAATATCTAAGATCATGTGTCATTTAAAAATCATCCAAAACTGCTTTAGCTGCATTTTTACCTGAAATACCAGTTAAGCCCCCACCCGGATGTGTTCCTGCGCCACACATAAAAAGACCATCCAAATGCGTTTTATACTGTGAGGCCCCTGGAATTGGGCGCATCATAAAAAGCTGATCAATTTGAATCTCGCCATGATGCCAGTGTCCACCTGATACATTATATTCTAATTCAATATCGTCAGGGGTTATTAATTTCTTTTGCTCAATGCATTCATTAATATTAGGCGCGTATTTACTAATGATTTTGATTATAGACTCAATATAATTTTCTTTTACATTTTCCCACCCTTGATCAGTTTTGTATGGTGCATATTGAACTTGAATGTCTAATTTTGGATTTTGATCAGAGTCTTTCTTTACACAAATTTCAAGTGTTGGCTCTAGTGAAAGCTTATCAAACTTACTAGGGTTAAATGTTTCTTCAATGTAATCAATAGATGGCGCAACAACCATTCTGCTATCAAGATCAATATCATCACAATTGTTAAAACTAGGCAACTTGTTTAAATCTAAAATAAGTTTAGCAACTCGTCCTTTGGAACGATGATGCTTAATTTTCCTCTTTACGTCGGTATCAAGGTTTTGAGAGCCAAGTAATGAAAAGTATGTTGAACGTGGATCTACATTAGAAATAATTTTCTTAGCATACACCTTTTCACCATTAATTAGTTCAACGCCTACAGCACAGTCATCTTCAACAATACAATTTTTAACTGATGCTGAGGTCTTTATTTCTACATTATTACTTTTACATTTTTCAATTAGATGTTTAGTGAATTGATCGTTGCCTCCCTCTATCTGAAATATGCCACCAAATAATGAATTGTTGTGGATAGCCATTCTATATAATAAGTTTATGAGAGAGCCTGGTGAACGTGGGCCTAAATTTGACCCTATGACTGAGTCATGTGCAATCAGCCCTTGAAGTAATGTATTTTCAAAATTATCTTCGAGTTCATCAGCTATATTTAGACCAATCATCCTGGCAAACTCATTGAAATTTTTCTTTCCTAGTAGCCTAACATTTAATCCGAGCTTGAAGAGCTTAAAATAGTCAGAAAAGCTATTGTTCATAATACGTGGAGGTGATGCCATCATAAAAGAGCCCAGAGTTTTTGAGAATTTTGACATTTTCTCGTGAAAATCATTAAAACGGTCAGCATCTTGCGAAGAAAATGTTGAGATAGATTTATGGTCAATGTGTTGATTGCCAACTAGTCGGATGTGCTGCCCAGTTTCAGATAAAGCGATTGTAGTCTTAGGCAAATAATTTACTTGCATGCCTCCTAAGGAACTTGAAACAGCTGTTGTTACCGGAGGAACATAGTTTGTGATTTCATTGTTGACCATGCCACCACACTCTTTTCGTGCTTCACAAATTAGTACTCTTTTATTTTTGCTAGCAAGGATATTTGCGCATACCAATCCATTATGACCCCCACCGATTATGATGGCATCAAAATTCGAATTGTCAGACATTAATAATAATTTCCTTTTTGTGGAACGTTCATGTCTAGTAGAACTTCACGAGCAGCGTTAGCTCCTGGGGCACCCATTACACCTCCGCCTGGATGTGTTGAAGAACTGCATATATACATATTTTTTAATGGAGTCCGATACTGTGCATATCCTGGAACTGGCCTATTGAACATTAATTGGTCCATGGTCAACTCTCCTTGAAAAATATTACCCTCTGTCAGACCAACCTCGTTTTCCAATTCTAGTGGTGTACGAACCTCATAATGATTAATTAAGTCTTTAAAGTTAGGTGAAAACTCTGAAATACAATCAACAATATGTCTTCCAAACTCTTGCTTTCTCTCTTCATTCCATCCGCCATTTGCGAGGTTGAATGGTACATACTGAATAAATACAGACATATAATGCTTGCCAGGCTCAGCCATTGTTGGATCACTTTTGGATGGAATACACATATCTACATATGGATTTCGTGACCATTCTCCCCTTTTCCAATCGTCATAAGCGCCTTCCATCTCTTCAATTGTTTCTGTGAAGTGCATGTCTCCACCGCCCCCTGGATCGCCTTCAGGTATGCATGGAAAATCTGGTAATGCATCTAATGCAATATTTAATTTACCGGATGACCCCCTTATCTTGAAATTTTTCACACTTCTCACAAAATCATCAGGAAGATCCTTCTCTTCAGTAATCTTTAGAAATGTTCGTTTGACATCAAGATTGGATACAATTTTCTTTGCGTAATATTCATCACCATTTTGTGTTGCGACCCCAATTGCTTTTCCATTTTTTGTAATAACGTTAGTTACTTCGCTGCTAGGCTTTACTTCACCACCATGGTCTTTTAAACAACCCATCATTGCTTGAGTAATAGATCCCATGCCACCTCTTGCATACCCCCATGAACCAACTGATCCATCAACTTCACCCATATAATGGTGCAGCAATACATAAGCTGATCCTGGCGAACATGGACCCAAAGCTGTGCCTATGATTGCACTGCCAGCAAGATGGGCTTTAGTTATTTCACTTTCAAAATATTCCTCTAAGTAATCTCTAATACTCATCGTATAGAAACGAATAGTGTCATAAATCTCTTTTTCTCCGAGACCATCTAGTTCATCTTTTGCAGCAAAATGTTTCGCAAACTCCAGGGCACCAAATAAATCTTTTGGTTTAAATGATGTTAAGTCAGGCGGTGTCATTTTTAGTAGAGGCTTAATAATTTTACATTGTCTAAGAACGTCTCGGCTGTATCTTTCATATGCTTCTGCGTCTTTATGAGAATGACGCCTAATAGAATTTATAGTCATGTCATGATCATGGTAATGAGTGTAATAATCTCCATTTTTCATCATCGTGGCACTGCCTTCATATGGGATAATTTGTAGCCCATACTTATAAAGCTCTAAGTCCCGCATGATCTCTGGCCTTAATAAACTACATACATAAGAACAATTTGAATATTTCCATCCTGGGTAAAGCTCTCGACTTACTGCTGCGCCACCAATCCAATCATTTTTTTCTAGGACAACGACATCTAATCCTGCTTTAGCCATGTAACTAGCTGCAGTAAGCCCGTTATGGCCCGCACCAACAACAATTACATCATGAGTATTTTTTGGCATAAAATGTACGAATATTGAATTATTATGATACTCATATTGAATGATTATTCAATACAAAACTACCCATATGATTAAACTTTGTGTATGGTTCTTTTATGAATGTAAGCCCCAAAAAAATTGGCGATCATCAACTTGAAGATCAAGAATTCTCAATCAATCATCAAAAACTGATTGATGCAACAATTGAAACTATAGCTAAAAGAGGTCTTGGAGATACTACAATTGCACAAGTTGCTAAAAAAGCAATGGTATCGCAAGGATATGCAAATTTTAGATTTAAATCTAAAGAAAATCTTTTACTAAGTTCACTTAAATTTCTATCAGATGAATATAAAAATTCTTGGCAACGAATATTTGAAGATAATGATTTAGATCCAGTTGGTAGAGTAATTAAGATAATCGAAAATGATTTTAGTAGTAAAATTGCAAATAGAAATAAAATTGCAGTCTGGGTATCTTTCTATAGTGAAGTAAAGTTCCGACCTTCTTATTTAACAATCTGTCAAAAACAGGATGAAATATATTCATCTCAGATGGAAAAACTAATTAAAGAAGTAAATATTTTAACCAATCAATCATTTCTTACCCCAAGAGAAATAAGTGAGACTTATCTTTCAATGGTCGACGGGTTGTGGCAAAGAATTTTATTTGATCCTAAATTGTACTCACATTTATTTTGTAAAGATCTCATTAAAAAATACTTTAAGAATATCTATAAAGATGAAAAACGGTTTGTATGATCTCATCTTTTCAATCAATACTTGGAAGTAATTATAAAACTTATATTGTTTTATTTTTATGCGCACTCATTATTGGCATAAAACTTGGAACACTTATTCCCTTACTTTCATTAATACTTGAGTCAAGAGGCTACAGCAATACACAGATTGGATTAAACGTTGTAGCTCAACCATTGGCAGTAATTTTATTTGTTAGAATTACTCCTATTATTATTCATACAATTGGATTGTCTAGATCAATTGTAATTGCTCAAATTGTGACAGTTATTTTATATTTTACTTTCCCCATATTTGAGAGTTTAACCGCATGGTTCATTATTCGATTTCTTATTGGTTTCGCAGGAGCGCTTGCATGGAATGCTTTTGATACATGGATGTTATCAATGGCAGATGATACAAATCGCGGAAAAATAGTAACAATATACAATACTGTATTTATTATTGGATTTGCAATTGGTCCTCTAGTTATATCTTTAACGGGGATTGAGGGATGGCTACCCTTTATTGTCATTGCAGCAATGTCATTTATAGCAATTATCCCTTTAATAACTTTTGATATAGCAGATCAAGAATTACCTGAGAAAAAGTCTCTTCCAATATTAGCAACGATAATTGCTGCACCGACTATTTTTGGAGCAGCAATACTCTGTGGATTGGACGATGTTATGTTTGTATCATTTTTTCCAATCTTTATGATTAAGAATCAGTTTTCACAAGACATTGCTCTTCAGTTTGTCACTATTACTTTAGTTGGCGGTGTCATATGCCAGCCACTAATTGGTATTTTACTTGATAGGATGAATAAGAGACTACTTATGAATATTGCTGTCTTCTGTACTTTTGTTTGTCCAATAATTATAGGAGTTTTCTTAGGAAACTTCTATTTAGTAGCATTAAGCTGTTTTATTTGGGGAGGTGCAGCAAGTGGGATATTCTCAATATCACTTACAATGTTAGGGGAAAGATATACAGCTTCACAGGTTGCGGGTGCAACGGCCATATTAGTGATGGTTTTTGAGTGTGGCTCATTAATTGGTCCACTGATTGGAGGAAGAGTTATGGATATTTTTGGTCCCATTGGTTTTATATATACAATTGTATTTTTTACTTTTATTTTCTTAATGATCTCAATTTATAGAACTATAAGGAACTAGAAATGAAAGAAAATATTAAAAGAGCAACCATAGAATACTCTGATATGATCGGAGAGGTTTTTGATTTGTATAGAGTCTTTTATAAGCAAGAGTCAAATGTTGAAATTGCACAAGAATATATCAAGCAAAGACTTGAAAATAATGAATCAATTATCTTTTTTCAGGAAGAAGAGGGTACTTGTGCAGGCTTCACACAATTATATCCAACTTTTGACTCAGTTAATGTGAGAAAAAAAATTGTTCTATACGACTTATTTGTAAGAGAAGAATTTAGAAGAAAAGGTATAGCTAAATCTTTAATGGATACCGCTAAAAATTATGCAGCTGAGAATAAATTTGGCTCAATAGAGCTTTCTACAAATAAAGCTAATATACCTGGCCAATCTCTCTATGAGTCGCTTGGATATATCAGGGACAATGAGTTCTATAGTTACGATTTGGAAATATGATTATGTGTTTGATCTAAAGATTTTTTTAGTTTTTCACATAATTCATCCACATGAGAGTTATTAAAGATTAGAGGGGGACAGAAAATCATACCATCTCTAACGGCTCTCATTACTAAGCCATTTTCAATACAGTAATCTCTACATATTGTTCCAACAACCCCCGTATCTTCAAACATTTCCATCTTTTCTTTATCTTTAACTAATTCAACAGCTCCTATAAAACTTTTCATCCTGACTTCTCCAACTAGCGGGTGCTTTTCAATTTCACGCATTTGTTGCTCTAGATAGATGGATACTTGACTTGATTGCTCAATAAGATTTTCTTCTTTTATGACTTTGAGATTTTCAAGACTTACAGCGCACGCTACTGGATGACCTGAATATGTATAACCATGATAAAATTCTCCACCTTCATTGATAATGGTATCACTAACACGGTCTCCAATCATGATTCCTGATAGTGGTATGTAGCCTGAAGTTATGCCTTTGGCCATTGTGATGATATCGGGTTTGATATTATACGTATCAGATCCAAACCAATTGCCAGTTCTTCCAAATCCACAAATAACCTCATCAACTACAAGAAGAATATCATATTGACGGCAAATCTCTTGAACTCTTGGCCAGTATGAGTCAGGGGGAATGATTACGCCCCCAGCGCCTTGAATTGGCTCGCCAATAAAGGCTGCTACATTATCAGCACCTATTTCATTAATCTTTTCTTCAATTTTATTTGCTGCAAAAATTCCAAAATCTTCATGGGACATTTCGTTTCCATATTTATACCAATAAGGTGGCAAGACATGCTCAAAACCAGGCATCATATCGCCTTGCGCATGCATTGCAGTCATCCCACCAAGGCTCATGCCTGTCATAGTGCTACCGTGATAAGCAAACTCTCTGCTTATAAAAGTTTTCTTATTTGGCTTACCTTTTAAATCCCAATATCTTCTCACCATTCTTACAACTGTATCGTTGGCTTCTGAACCACTTGATGAAAAGAATGCATGATTCAAATCATGAGGACTTAACTCTGCTAATTCTTTTGCTAGCTCGATGGATGGTGGCGTAGCCGTTTTAAAAAAAGAATTATAATATGGTAGCTCTTGCATTTGCTTATAAGCAACTTCAGCAAGATTTTTTCGGCCATATCCCACATTAACACACCAAAGCCCAGACATTGCATCCAATAGCTGCTTATCATCAGATGTAGTCAGATGAACACCATCTGCCTTTGTTACAATGATACTTCCCTCTTCCGCGAGAGACTTATAGTCAGTAAAAGGATGGAGGTGATGTTTGGTATCAATCTCCTGCCATTGTTTAGTTGTTCTATTTAGATATGCCATAATTTTATTTAAATGCCTGAATGCCTGTTAAATTCCTACCCATTATCAATGTGTGAACATCATGAGTTCCTTCATAAGTTTTTACGGTTTCTAAGTTTACCATATGTCTCATGACATGATACTCATCTGAAATGCCATTACCACCTAAAATATCTCTGGCGTTACGACATATATCCAAACTTTTAGAAACATTATTTCTTTTAATTAGGCTTACCATATTACTATCAGACTGCCCTTTATCCATAAGACGTCCAACCCTTAATGCAGCCTCCAACCCTAATGCAATTTCCGTTTGCATATCTACTAATTTAGACTGAACCAACTGTGTCCCGGCAATGGGCTTTCCAAACATTTTTCTATCTAGAGCATATTGTCTCGCAGTCGCCAGACAAAATTCAGCTGCTCCAATTGCACCCCATGAAATTCCATAACGAGCACTATTTAGACATTGAAAAGGTCCACTTAAACCAGCTGTAGGTAAAATTTTATCTTCAGGGCAAAATACATTTTCCATAATTACTTGTCCTGTTGCTGATGCCCTTAGTGATAATTTACCTTCTATCTTCGGAGTGGAGAGACCTTTTGACTCTCTATCAACAATGAAACCTCTAATTACGCTTTCTTCATCCTTAGCCCAAATAATTATTACATCAGCATGAGGCGCATTACTGATCCATGTCTTTGTTCCATTCAGTTCATATCCACCTTTTACTTTTTTTGCTTTCGTTTTCATGGCGCCTGGGTCACTACCAGCATCAGGTTCAGTTAATCCAAAACTACCTATCAATTCTCCTTTTGCTAGTTTCGGTAGATAATGTTCTTTTTGTTCATTACTTCCAAATTTATGTATAGGGTACATTACCAGGCTAGTTTGCACTGACATTATAGATCGATATGCGCTGTCGATTTTCTCTATTTCACGAGCAATTAGTCCGTAAGAGACATAATTACTTCCTGCACATCCATAGCCATCTAAGTACGATCCGAGAAGACCTAGTTCTCCCATTTCAGTAAAGATTTCCCTGCTAAAATTCTCATTTCTATTGTCATCAATTATTCTTGGAAGCAATTTTTCTTTACAGTATGCTCGCACTGTTGATTGCAATATTTTTTCTTCAGCTGAAAGCTGGTCATCTAAATTAAGGACATCATCCCAAGCAGAAAGAGATTTTATTTCAGTTTCTTTATTTTGAATATTAATAACCATTAAAATTGTTATATGATATTATAGTAATACTAGTAAACTAATTTCTTTTATGGACACCCAAAATAAGCCACTTATTGCAGTTTTTGCAGATGTAATTAAGAAAGAGGAGTTGCACCGAACTTATCACGCATCTGGAACCAATTATATCAAAGCTGTTTCTGAAGCTACTAGCTGTATACCGGTGATACTTCCTGCATTTGGATCAAGTATAGATTATAGAGACACACTTCGTAAATTTGATGGAGTTTTATTAACTGGCAGCCTTTCAAATGTTTATCCAGAATTTTATAATAAAGATAAAATTGTTGAACCATTAGATATTGACAGAGATAAGACAGTACTACCTATGATTGATTTTATATTTCAAAATGAGATCCCTATGCTTGCAATATGTAGAGGTTTTCAAGAAGTAAATGTTGCCATGGGAGGTTCACTATTTGCAGATATTCATGAGGTACCAGGCAGAATGGATCATCGATGCCCAGAATCTGATGATCCTGATATACAGTTTTCTAAACAGCATGAAGTGTATTTTAAAGAAAATGGTAAATTTGAAAAATTAGCAGGTACTCCGACGATCGAGGTAAACTCATTACATACACAAGGAATTGACGAATTGGCAAACGAATTAGTTGCTGAGGGAGTTGCTAAAGATGAGACAGTGGAGGCAATCAGTTTGTCTGGTTACAGTGGATATTTTTTTGGCGTACAGTGGCATCCTGAATATTCTGCGACTACTGATGATTTTTCCAAAAAGTTATTTGCAAGCTTTAGTGAGTCCGTGGAAAAAAATAGTTTAAAAAAAATTAGATAAAAAAGTTACTATAAATAACAGTACCTACTGTTAGCGCTGCTAAAATAATAACTATAGATTGACGCAAAAGATTTTTTTGATTCAAAAAATTAAAAATGAGACTTCCTGCCCAGCACCATACTGAGTGGGAAACTGATTGTATTAAAAAGAATGTTGAAGCTATAATTAAAACTTCAAGTTCCCAGTTTGAAGTTGGGCTTGTACTTCCAAAAGAAGTGAATTGAGTATAGGCGGCGATCACCATAGCCCACCCTTTGGGATTGAGGGGATGCACTAAAAGGCCATTAAAGAAGTTGGGCATTTTACTTTCTAATTCTGTCTTAGAAGTTGGCTTTAGGTTTAGGAACATTATCTTATATGACAACCAGCAAATGTAACCTGTTCCAGCGATTTTAATTAAATTAATTATAATTG
>CESM01151371.1_pt1 | contig 12525 bp, 7 predicted proteins | sample 361421 | NCBI WGS metagenome assembly CESM01 (sample SAMEA2622219, study PRJEB7988) | marine metagenome | isolation source: saline water (ENVO:00002010), including | reverse complement strand
GTTAGCGGCAACCTCTCGCAACCCCGCCATTTTCCTAGAAGCCGCAAGCCTGTCTTGGACATTGAACTCAGTCCACCAAGACGAATGTTTCTGCTGCAAATCAAGCATCGAAGCCTGATAATACGCTTTCACATCAGCATTAGTTTTTGCTTGCAACGACGTAGACATCCCCATCTCACCACGGCGACGCAGCTCGTTATCTCGGATGTCCATCATCGCTCGATACGCTTCCCAGCCCTCTTTAATGTCGGGGCCGTCAATGAAGTCTTCTAACGAAACTCTTTCACGTTGCTTAACGTCAGAACCAGGACCAATAGTGTCGCTCTGCTGACGCCGATACACAGCTTCGTTAAACTTTTGTGCTTTGTCGGAACCAACAGCAGCAGTTATCAAACCACCGACTTCTGGATAGGCTTCGACAAGTGGCTGAAACTTTTGGAAGTTTTCCCAGCTATCAATCACTGACAAAACTCCGTTACCGGACTTGGTGGTGCGCTGCACAATACCGAAATACTCTTCACCGAACTCATCTAAGAAACGATCCGTGGCAGTCTGAGGGTCTTCTTCTTGATATTTGCGTAGTTCTTCTATGTAATAGTGGTATGGGGATTGCACCATCATTGACGTTGGCATAGCCATAGAAGCAAACGTTCTAGCCAGCATCAACGCTTTAGAACTTTCCCTAATGTCTCGATGTAGTTCTATGCGTCCTTCTGGAGTAGCCAAATATTGGGCGTACAGGCTGTCATATTCTGGTTCTGTGGCTGGGGTCTGACGAAGCGTAACGATACGGTCACGAGCAACGGAAAGAGACATTCTTTCCATTTCGTCGCCGCCTGCAAGGTAAGAAGCAGCACGCTTGGTCCATGCAGGCATAAGTTGACCCCAGGAACGTTCAGTGAAACTTTTTCCTTGCGGTAACCCGTAAGGCCACAGATAGTCAAACGCTTCCCGCAAAGAAGGTTCTTCTACAACGATTTGTGTCATTGGGATTGTCGCTATTGGACCGAACCCTGGACCGCCAGCAGAGATCATTGACATAGCGTCTTGGCTGAAACGAAGCTCTTGCCCAGCGAACGCTTTAAGAAGACCAGAACCACCAGGCATGTTCTTTAAGAACTCTGGGGCACGAACAACCATGAACCGGTTACCTTCATCGTCTTCTTGTACCGGGATAGAGTTGAAGTTGTCAAGGACACGCGCAACATACGCAGGGTTTTCTTTAGTGATTGACCCCCACCTACTGAACACTTCTTGCCAAGCACCCAAGAACGGCATCAAGTTAGACAGTGATTCCTGTGTGCGAGTGTGTTCTGTTAAATCGTACAACAAGTAGCGGACATCTTTAAGAGCGGCTTCACGAGCAGACGCTTCGACACGATTAATAACGGATTGCATTGTGTCGCCTTTGAAAACATATTCGCCTGTTTTGGGGTCAATGTATGACGACAATCGTTTAGCCATCTCACGTTCATAACTTGCCCTGAAGAACGGAAGTCGAGCTAAGTGGTCTGTTGGGAGTGTGCCAAGCACGTTGTACGCTTCGTTGACTATTTGCCCGATTCGTTTAGTGCTTTGGGCTTTGGTTGTGACTCCTGCGACGTTGCCAACTGTCTGGTTCATTGCTAGGTCGGCGTCAAGTTCGCGTACTAATTCAGGCGGCATTTCTTTTCTTGTTGCGTCTATTTCGCTCCATCTGATTTCTTTACCGTTTCTTAAACTCTCACGGTAAGAATCAAAACTGCCGATTCTCCCACTAGCGTCTAATTCGGCTAAGTCTTCAAGATATTCTTGATACCCTAATTCATTTCCGCGGCGGCGGAACATATAGAAATGAGCTATGTCGTCTTCGCTATATCGGTTAATTCGACCTAACTCAATCGGGTTTATTGCGAATTCTTCGCTAGGTAAGTCTCTACCAGTAGCCTGACGTAACTTTCCTCGCTCGGCCATTTTCTCAAATTCATCTAGGGATGGTGCCCTAAAACCAGCGAGTTGGCGAGTTTCTGAGTCTATTTTTCTGAATTGGGGAAGAATTTGGTTGGTTGTTTCAAACACCGCATCAACAAACGCTTTAAAGGCTGCTTCGCTTTTAGGGACACGCAGTTGCTCTAAAATCTTTTTGCCATCTGAAGTTCTAAGGAACCTGGTCAAATTAGCGACGTATTCGTCTTTAGAAGTAGCCGAACTCCAAACCTGCTCCAAATACTTTCTCTCATGGGATAACTCGTTACCCGTTACCCGCCACTGACGATTAACCGTTTTGTTCCAAGCACGATTAAACTCTTCAGCGTTCTTCGACGTTAAAGAAATGTAATCAAAGAACTCTGGTTCTAAAGCCTCTTGCGCTCTATCCGATGCCCCTCTGAGAAGAGCTTGCGATGACCTGTCTGCGCTAACCCGTCGAGTAATTGCTTCAGCAGCAACATTGTCTTCACCCACAGCGTTACGGACAAGCACACCATTAATCAAGAATGGGCTACGCCCTGCTTCTTGCAGTCGAGCGCCAGCAGCATCGGCAACCTCTAACGCCTCATAGTTGGGATCTGCTTTATCAATCCCATAGTCTTTCATCACTTGCTTCAACGACTTTTCTCTAGCCAAAAGCAAGTTAGCTGCCGCACGCAAACTTTCAGCGTTTTCGGCTTTGCCAGTATCCGCTTCTTTCAACAAACGATTTGCTTCTAAACGCAAAGTAGATCCGTACGTTTCACCAAGTTGGCGGGATGCTAACCGTCTAGCGGTTTTGCTAGCAGATGCGTAACCTATGGCCGCAGCACCAATAGCGCCACCTGGACCTAATAGTGCGAATCCTAAACCGGAGCGGATAGCGATACCTTTAGCTCTATTGTATTTGCCCCATTGTTCTTTTATTTCTGCTTCGTATAGGGATTGGATGGCGTCATCCCCAAACTTTTCCCTGTACCTTAAATACACATCGTTTGCTTCTAAACCGTCAACACCATCAAGCGACCCTCTCATCTTTTCAAGAACCATTGACTCAGGGTCAATACCTCGACGGCGCAACAGCTCAACCCGATAATCGGAAGACCCGCTAATCATTGCACGCAACTGCGGGATAGCACCCACGACTGACATGACACGCAACGCTTCGTCACCGACAACACGCATCGGCCACGCTGGACGTAGCAGCACAGCAGGACGCCACGCAGCCATCACTGCATCAACACCACGAATCGCACCTTTGCGGGCTTGACGGATATCTTCAGCAAATCCAGAGTTACGCAAACGTCCTTTTATGCCACCTTTGCTTACATAAGAAAAGGCTTCGTCAAGCAAATCGTAACGAGGCATGAGTAGAGAGCCTGCGAGTTGACGAGGAGAAAGAGGCACATCTGAACGAATCCGCTCACCACTGTAGGGATCTTTGAAGTCAAGACGACTTCTGTCAGACGCACCGAACTTGCCGCTTGGTTTACCTCGCACAAGCATAGAGTTAGCGGCGTTATAACGCTTACCTAACTCTTCAGCAAACTCTTTCATATCGGCAACGTCAATGAGTCCTTCATCGACAGCACGTTGAGCGAACCGTTTATTGAACTCTTTAATAGTTCCTAAAAGCATTGTTTGACGCTGGTTAGCTGCTTCAAGACCACCAAGACGCTGCCATTGAGACAACAACCTGTCAGCTTCAGCGTCGCTAAGTAAATCTCCCCCTACACGCTGAAAGTCTCGAATCATTCTGTCAAACTGGTTACCTGATTGCAGCATGTCGTCAACGATAAAGAACCGTTGTGTAGTTTTTTCGGCAAAGTTCTGGACACGCCTACGGCCTTTGATGCCTTTAGCGGCACTCTCGTAGACTTTAGCGGCGGTCCCCGAAATAGAGTTGTTAGCTCTAACGCTCAACGGAGCGTACACTTGCCGATCTAGGGTATGGCGTTCCCTAAGCAGTCTTGCGATTGTTTCCGGTAAATCTTGTGCGCCTCGCAGTTCGTCTAACGAACCAAGACCATCAAGCATCCAACGATTAACCGCTGCTGATACCAAGTCAGCGTCTTCTCTCATGTTCGCAGTAAAGAAGTCGGCTACGTCGTCACCGTATGTACTTATCGGAGATTTACTAGAAAGATTCTTTATTTGAGAACTGTCATATTTTGTTTTGAGATCAAGGACAAACCCGAAATCCCATTCATCGCCTCCAGGCAAAGCATCCGATATCTCTCCAAGTAAAGTGTTTCTGCGTTCAGCAACAGCACCTAAATTGCGACCGATTTCTTGTAGATTCTGGTCAAAGATATCTTCGTCAAACTCTTTACCTTCTTCCAGTATTTGTTCTCTTTCAGTTTTCTTTTCAGCAAGTTCAGAACGGTACCGATCCATGTCACCGGTAAGTTCATCCAACTCATCTAACTTAGGCCCAACATCGGTGACCCTGTTCCCAAACTCTGCCGCTGCTTCCGCTGCTTCTCTAGCAGCATTGTGGTCCCCTACCATGTAACGGTAATGATTAGACCGCATTGTTTCGTTTGTCGCTCTAGCTAAACCTAAAGCAGTGTCTTGATCTATTTTGTTTTCGCCAATTTCCCGACGTATCTCACCTGCACGTTGATTAATGAGTTCCTCGTATTCAACAGTGCCCCTCTCCAAAGAATCATTAACATCGTCCAAACGACGGTTAAGAGCTTGATCGCTTATCCCAAGCTCATCAAACTTTGTGCCCGCATAAATAAGATTGTTAATCTTCCCCCAATTTTTAGATTCGATGACTTCATCGGCGCGACGAGCAGTGAACGTTGACATCTGGTCTGGCGTCAACTTGAAACTAATCGGCAATTTTTCACCACGTTGAGGCATCAACGTATAAGAAGGCGTCAAATCAGAACGCTTACTGCGTCGCAAACTTTGGGCCACGTCAAGACCTCGACTACCAGAAGTCGCTAACTTTCCTGCACGAACCGCTTGAAACGGTTTACCTAACAGCAGTAATGGGTCAAGAAATACAGTTTCTAAAAAGTCAATAGGGCCAGAAACAAGATTGAAGTACCACGACTGGGTAGCCTCAACAGCCGATTGAGGGTTAAGAAGATCGGTACTTGCTAAAGCAAAAGCGCCTGCCCACCCAAGCCCCAAAGCTTTAGTAAAGATCTCTTGATCTTCTTCAGGGACCTTAGACAAATCAAAGTCAATGCCACGACGTTCATACTCGTCAGCTATGCCAGTGCTAGCGATACGCCAAGCAGTTTCCCAACTATCACTATCAGCTATCGCCTGTATACCTTTGACGGGATTCAGGATGTTTCCCAAACCACCACTCATACCCCAAACAAGAGCAGCAGTGGCTAACGGACGTTCAATATATTCGTCTTGTTTAGCGTCTATTTTTCCGATAACCGGGATAACAAATTCTCTGACAGGGGAACGGACCTCTTCAGGTATCGCTCCGATAGCCGAACCGATGCCGCCTTCTGGACCGAACGCTGTTCCCAAAACCCCTTTTATCAAGTTCTCTTTTATAATGCCGTTGACTGTGGCAGCAACACCGTCGTACTCGTCTTCAACAACAAACGCTTTCGCAGTGTCAAACCCAAGCTCAACTACTTCTGCACCTAAATCAACAAAACCGCCAGCGATCTTGCCGATACGGTCATACCACGCCATCAGTTGTCCCGCCCATAGCTATCGCCCTTAACCGGCTAACAAATGCTTTCGTTTGTCGAGAAGCCCCAGGTTGAGAAGCAATAGTTTCTAATGCGGGGAGATAGGGACGAATCATGTTCGGATCAGTTGTCACTTGGTTAGCAGGAGGCGGGGGAGCCATCGTGCCTAAAGGTTCATTGGGTCGTTCAGTAGGGCGACGCAACGGACCAGCCTCTGCTGGTTTGACCCGAGGAGGCGGAGACATTTGAGGTAACGGCACAACATCTTGTGCTTCCTCTTGCATCTTTGCCTGCCCATACTGCTGTCCCGTAGCAGTCTGAACTTTCTGTCCTTTACCTTTACGTGGCATTTAGAGAGCCCCTAACAATGCTTGTAGACTTGGTGCCCCACCAGCCGGTGCTGCGGTCGCTGACTCGGCACCCATACCGGGTTGAGCTAGACCGGGCATAGCCTCAGGTGAATCTGGTGCGACTTGTTCCGCTTGACGTTCTTGTGCTTCTCGCTGAACTTTCTCTACCGCTTCAGCAAGTTCCATTTCGTTGTTAGCGACAAGTTCCATGATGCGAGCAAGATCCGCTGGAGGTATCGCCCCCTGAGATGCTTGCTGCTGGATAGAAGAAAGCAACGCTCCTTCTAACTGTTCTGCAATCACAGTGTCATGCTCAAACTCTGGGTCGTCAACAAGTGGGTCTATCGCCATAAACGACTGCTTAGACATGGTGCCCATACCAACTCGCTGTCCTCCCCCTATGACAAGATTGTTGATGTCCGCTCCAGCTTGCGAATACGACACCATGTTGTCTGTTGAATCGAAGTTGTCGTTTGGTGTGTAGTCAACTCGGCCTTTAGCGTTCTTTGTTGTCACATAGAACGATTTGCCTTTATTACCTGCATACGCTTTCGACATATTAACTGCGAGTTTGTTTTCCTCTTGCAGTGAGCGTGCCATGATTCGTTGCGCTTCTTGCACAGGGAAATCAACGACAGCAGAAAGTACAGCGTCACCACGGCGACCAGTACGAATGTTTGTTGTTGACTCGCCACCGAACTCTGGTGGGATGCCTGCTGTTAAACGTTGCGCCCGTTCTAAACGGTCAATCGCAGGGTTAGTCATATACCCTGGTTGCATTTGCATGTCACGCAAGTCGCCGCCACGGATAACACCGACTTCGCCGGTAAGTCCATCAGCAGGATTCACGATTTGTGGTGTTTCACCTGGACGGCCAACTAGCCATGTGTCAGGGAACACGCCTTTCTGAACTGCGATAACTTCGAGAGCCATCAATCGTGCTTGCATTTGGTACATGCCAAGAATGCCGTCGAACTGGCCTTGAGCGTCGTCAAGGTTGATTCGTTCGGCGCACACTACTGGGCATTCCCCAAGAATGTTAGGGGCACGTTCTAACTCGACAACAACGTTGCTGTCAGAGTCAGTAGACGTTCCGAACAGCCCTGTTTTAACTGGGCCTCGCATAGCGATCAACACTTGCTCTTCGTCGCTAATGTATTCGATCATCTCGATCGGCTGGTCTTCGCCTGCGTCGCTGTCGCTTTGGAAAACAGCAGCTACGTCTGGGTACATTCCCCGCAAATATCCGAGCGGACGTTCGTATGCAAAGATCACGTCACGGGGACGCATGTCGTCAACACCGAGAAGTGTTGCCGGATATGCAGTCAACGGGTCACGCAAATGCCATTCAGGGCAACCAGTCTTAGGGTTGAACCTGAGCTGCGTAATCGTTGTCGCATACCCGATAAGGTGACGGGCACGTTTCGCTAACTGCAAATCCATGCGACTGTTTTCCCACCAACCAAAAATGGCTTTACGACGTATAGCAGAATTTTCGCGTGAACGTTTCCTTTGTGGATCTACAGGGGGACAATAAATGTCGGGGCGAGTAGACGCAATCCGCATAGCGGTCTGGTCTAAGCCTTGTGCTAATAAGTTCGCTACTGCCGATTGCTCATCAGAGTTAATTTCGGGTAGCGGAACAATTACGTCGCCGTTATAGTAGTCACGTAAATTACGCATCCGTGACTTAGAGTCATCATAACCTTGTTGTCGTGATGCATATATGGCGACTATTTCTTCAATAGTTTTCACTTAAAACCTACCGGACGCTGCGTACTCACTATCTTGCCCTGAAATCCATGTCGGTCGCCACTGTTTCGCCCCTTGGGAGGGAGGAACATACAGCTTTTCCAGGTTGTGTTCTAGGAACCATTGTGCCATAACACAGTCATCTGTGCGTGCGCCCGTCCCTTCAGGGTTCCAGCGTGTTACTTCATTAACTAAAAGAAGGGAATGCGGGCGGGCTTCTGTTCGTTGTTTACCGGGCAAACGCACTCTGCCAACGCGCCATAACGGAGCAAGCATTTGCACTCCGTACTTGGGATCCCCTTTGTTTCGGGAGTGCGTGTAATGCGGGACAAGCTCCACTCCGCGCATCGCCGCCCAACGTTTGAAATGATCGTATTGGAGAATAAACTTTTGAGCGGCATTTGCTTCAATAATCCAGTGCGTTAAAGGGCGACCCATCTCGTTAGTGATTTGCCACCAATCTTCAGCAACTCCGCTAAAACGTTGTTCGTTATGGTTCCAATCAAGGAACGATGGCGCATCCATCTTCCGACGATACGATTCTAACAAATACCTGAATTGTGTTTCAGGGTTGTACGCCCAGCATTGCAACGCCCAAAACTGGGACGGCGAAGGGTCTGCGGTCGCCACAACAAACAAGTCGCCGGACACACCGGGAGGTATCTCCCAAAGGTCACGGTCATTGTCCCAACATCCCACATAGTCAACGCCGTCTTTGCCGACACCGCCACTTACCCATAAAGGGTCAACGAGGACCGCTGAAGGGTTTACGTCCGATTGCTGATACAAGACCTCAAATCGGTCTGGAGTTTGCGCTTTAATGTGTCGCAGTTTTCGCCAGGGTAATCTTCGAGGGTAAAGTAAACACCCTTCGGGCCAGGGTGTGCCTGGAGCCTTGTGATCGCCTGAACAAAGTTCTTCGTAGTGCGCTTTATAGCTGATGTGATGATATTTACGCCAATCTTCTGGTGCATCTTCTGGATCAAATTCCTCTAACTCTATTTCGTCGGGTGGAGCTACTTTGTCCAGTGCATACCGGTAGATGTCATCTGCGGACATACGTTGCCCTTGCAGAATTAAGAGCCCACCCGGCTCTAACCGAGTTTCAGCTACTTCGTCCCACCAGCGACGCATATCTTCACGGGCTTCCGCCGATCGCATCTTACGAGGATCGTAAACGTCGTCCCATATAACCAGATCAAAACGACCACCGAGAAACCCGGAGTCCATTCCGAACGCTGACCATGTTGGCTCCTTCTGAGATAAAGGAGCATCATCTTCCTGTAGCACCGTAAATGCTTCAGCACGCCAAATCTCTGACGAGTCTGGCTTAAACATTCCAAAGTCATCTTGCAACGTGGCTTCAGCGTCAACCGCTAAACCAAGCCGAACATCGTTCAACTCAGCTTTTACAGGATGCGCTCGATCTAACTCGGCGCGCAACCTGCGGCAATACCATTCAGCCAATCGTTGTGTTGATGAACCGATCATACCCCTGATAGCTCGGTTACGCACGGTCGCCCATGCAGGCAACACCTTAGCAAAGAAAGTTGACTTACCCGACCCCGGTGGGGCATTAATTACCGCATACTCCTCATAGTCTGTGTTGAGGAGATCCATGATCCGTTCAGTCGCCTCAATTTGCCACGGCTGGAGAATAATCCCAAAATATCTTTTCGCAAAAATTTCGATACTGTCGTAAGCAGCTTGCGCTTCAGGGGAAAGAATGTCGTAAGCCGGTACTTCCGGCTGAATAGTTTTCCCTAACGCTTCTTCTGCTGCCAGATAATTACGTGGAGCTTTACCACTTTCTGCGTCTCGGCAAGCGTGGTAAGACAGCCCGCATTGTTTTGATGCGCCGTATAGAGAAATCCCTTGTCGCCGCATTGCCAGGTAGTCGGCCCATTTTTCTATAGTTGTCGCTTTGCCTGAAGGCATAATGTCCCTTTACTGACAAGATTCGCAAAAGTCAGGGTTCTCTATCCCACATTCAATAGGAGTGTCATCCGCAAAAGGATCTATTTCTGGGCGTTCACCCATCTCGTTTAACGACATCCACATGCCGTCATCAAATAAATCTTGAGCGTTGACCTGGTGTTCCATAGCATCCTCTGGGTTAAAACAAAAACAATCTTCAGCGCATTGCGGACAATGCTGACAAGCGCAATCATAATGATGAAAGTGACATACGCATTCTTCCCCTTCGCACCCGCATCTGCTTGTGCGTTCAGACATTACCAGTCCTTACACGCCCAATACCGGGCTTTAGTGTTCGGACCGGGGTTATCGCAGTTATGGCGGTCACGGAACGCTTTCTTACGTTTCGGTTCGTTACTGCGATTCTTCATATTCGGATCACCAAACGTGACCCGCTTCACTCTCCCCCCGTCTTTCACAAACACTTCTTTCTGTTTGCGTCCATAACTAGGAGAGCCTTTAGAAATGTTACGTGGCTTGTTTAACGTAACTTTCTTGCCTTTGAACTCGGCCACTACCGTTTCCGTTTCTTCGCAGTTTTAGCTGACTGCTTAAACGCTTTATTCGTAGGAGCCCCACTCGATCCGGGTTTACGCATTTTTTCGCCACTACCAGCTTTAATGCGTTTACGTTTCGCATGAATATTTGAATACAACCCACGTTTCGCCATGACCAAAAAAGATAGCAGAAAAAATTGGGATGGTATTATTGAGTAATGACTATAGAAGACGTAGCTGAACGAGCTGACGCTTGGTCAGAAGCCATAAAAAAAATAATCAAAGCAATCTCCGCTGCTGGAATAGCAATCGCAGCAGCCATAAGCGCCCTACTCATGTGGTGGCCCACCAACACCCCAGAACCCACAAACACAGGCATCACCCAAAACAGCACCTACACGCCGCAATGCTCCCAGCTATACAACACCATCGAACACACATGGACAGAACAACAATGGTCCGTATGGGAAAAACTTAAACTAGACCTCGACTGTTAGATATCCACAAAAAGGGGATGCTATAGTAACCGACACAAGCAGAGACATCGTGAACAGAACGACGCTAACCCAGGCGAAAGTAGGGTTGCGAGGTGCGAAACCTTCGACCCGAACAGATCGACAGTAGGGCCAGTAAAGCGTCAGAAGCTGCCAGTCTCCAACGCCTACGTGACAAACACAAGCAAAGGCGTTCAACAAATCACCCAAGACTGAAATCGAGTGCTGGTAAAGGGAAGCCTGGGCAGCACACAAACAATCGACCAGTCACCACCCGGCCTTCCAACCGACTAATCCCCGGTTGGCTCCTAAACGAAACCACGGCTCCAATACCGTACAACAACAGGAAGCTCCCCCACTGGGGGGCTACCTCTACTCACCCACCCACCAAAACCGTCCGGAACACCTCCCTCACAAGCGGAACATCCGGAACAAGTGGAACAAATCACCCCCCAAAAAACCCAGCGTCCCACAATACGGAACAAACACCTGAACCAAACTCACCAGAACACCGATAGTGAGTATATGTATGGGGGGGGCAGCGGCACTCCTCCCCTTACTGAACGCTCATTAAGTTAGTTCCTGCGCATGGGGGTACTTACTAAACGTTTATTAAGTAGCGGGTGGGGTTACTAAACGGTAATTAAGCCAGAACCTACTAAACGTTCGTTAAGTATGGGCACGTGACGAGACTATGTTTGTCCTCAGGTTTTCCTCAGGTTGTGGGTAACGTGTGGATAACTTTTGAGCTCCGATTTTTTCCACAGGTTGTTCACAGGGTGTGGATATCTTTAGCGGGTTTTGGGGTGAGGGTTGGGGAGGGGTGTCAAGAAATTTCGGGATTTTGGAAGAAATCCGGGGTTTTTGTCGTCATTTGTACTACATCAGCTGCTAGGATTTGAGTGAGAGAGGGGGTCTGTGATGGCCGCAAGAATTAAAGCCCACGGCAATTTATCAAAAGGCCTTATGTCGGTAAGTGTTGACGGGGCACCTATTCAGCATGTCGAATCGGTAGAGGTTCGTATGATCGGTTGCAAGTTCAAAGTGGCACCCGGCGCACACCGTCGGATTGTTGACGTGACGGGCCACCGGGAAATATCAGCCAAGATATGGGGCGACGATTTCACAATGAAGCCTATCACCTCGGTTGACGTAGACCCGGCGGAATGGGTCGAAGTCACTTATAACCCAATAGCGGGGCAGGGTGGTTTCCCGGAACGGGATTACTTTTACACCCGGGACGGCGTGCGAGTTGATCGGGCGTCTGTTGTCCGGTTCATCACTCACCCGTCAATGTCGAACGTAACTAAGTGTCGGGCCTATGTCCCGGCGGAGGAGGTCTAACGATGACTTGGACGCATGACGCCCACGGCAACCTACGCGATGAAGTTATTTCGATCACCCCTCGGGGCGGCAAAGTTCAGCACATAGCGGAGAGTGTCGTCCACTTCTCCGACGTGTCGTTCCGGGTGTCGACTTCCGGTGTCAAATATCAGAACATCCGCAACGGCGGCAAACGTGCGGTATGTGCGTGGATGCGAGGCACCCTAGACGATGTTTCAGAAATCGCTGGGAACCCGTTCCGATTTGAGGATTCCCCCGAGTGGGTGCGGGTGTCGTTTAATCCGAAAGAATCCGACCTCCTATTTCACATCAAGGAAAACGGGGTGCGTGGCGCTGAAGTTCACGACGCCCCGGAAGCTGTCTATGTCGCCTCGGTGGCGTTCGACAATCCAACCAAAACCCGCGTTTACATAAAGCGCACCAACTGAGAGAGAGAAAAAAAATGATGACACAAGAAACCAAAGCCATTGTGTACAAGGAAAGACAACTG
>CESM01046970.1_pt1 | contig 12530 bp, 36 predicted proteins | sample 361421 | NCBI WGS metagenome assembly CESM01 (sample SAMEA2622219, study PRJEB7988) | marine metagenome | isolation source: saline water (ENVO:00002010), including | reverse complement strand
TTGGGCGCATTTGCCTTAACTGTAAATCCTTTAGCCATAACGTTTGCAAAGTTACAATGATATTATACTACGTCAATTCAAAATTGGCAATAGTTGTAATTATATATCCTTCTTATTCTTGATTACTTTTATCTCCTCGGTACGGAGTTCATCATCAGGATAATGGGTAAAATAAGCTCGAAGAAATTCTAATTTATGCTTTAGGTCTCTTTCTTCAACCTCATCCATAATCTTTTTTCCACCAATAAAGACGTTATAGGTATTCATCTTCCATAATTGCTAACATATCTTCTAAATCTGATTTAATATCAGGATGATACATCAAATTTGTATCATTTTCTAGTCTATATTGAAGAGATTCAACTATTAAATCTAAATTATAGGAATCGAGCTCCTCAAGTTGTTCAATATTCATATAATCGATGCGATATCATGAAGTATCTATGAAATTAAGAATTTAATCGATTAATGAGATCCACTCCAATTAATAAATCCTGTAGCAATGTACTTTGGATTGGAAATGGGCATATTTCCTTGATGTGGAAACAAATAATTACAAGGGAATATCAAAACCTTACCTTTTTCGCACTTGCACGCTACTCTATGATTGGGAAATTCAGTTTCACCACCCTCTTCCACATCATTAAGGTACATTATAACAGCAAATAATCTAGTAACCGCTCCTCCAGCGTATTGATCGAAATGATATGTGAATTTTCCTTCATTTGGATGATAAACTCGGACTGAATAGTTCTGAAATACCAAATCTTCCACTGGACCTGGGCACTCATGAAGATATCTTCCATATGTTTCATTAATTATCTCAGAAATCCATGTAAAGATCTCATCATTAGGTGTAGGAGTAACTTCTCTAGCTATTTTATTGTCAAAATTTACGTCATTTTCTTCAACTGGTGTATCTCGACCTTCATTCTTATTTTTTTGGGAAACAGAACCATCAATATGACGATCTTCTACCTCATGAAACCACGACAACATTTCATCAACCCTTTTATCGGGTATAATGTTATATGTTTTGACTAAATCAGTTACTTTATTTGGAAATTGTGGATACTGACTAGAAAAGTCTTGTGGTCGTAGAGATTCCAATTAATAATCTCCAGTATAATTTGGCATTTTAAGAGTTGACAACTTCCTTCCTTCAGATCCCTCTTTAACACAGTCTTCTTGAGTGTTTGTTGGCCCTAAAGCTGATGAATAATTAGGTCCTTGTGAAGCTAACTTCAGACTATTAAATGAAAGATCTCCAGCGACGCTTCGGCGCCGATTTTTCGTTAAAAAGTGAGGATATACAACATGATACAAATCACTGGGAAATAAAAACATAGTCCCCACATCTTCCTTAGTTAATTTCTTATTGACCTTTCTTACTCTGCCTATAATATCTGTGTAAGTTAGTACGTAATCCCCAGCCTCTGGATGGAATGTACCTTTAATTGATTGTTCTTCATCTGCATTAAAAGGTATCTCTAACCATATAACAAATGAAAATACAGAGTCATGATTATGTAAAGCCTGATATTGTGTATCATAAGACTCATTTGCCCACCAACGTTGAAAAGATAACTCATGTTGGTGAGTAAATCTGTTATTTGTTGGTAACCCAAAGTTATCCAGATAACCCTGAACACATGGGGTTAGTATAGTATTAGCAAACCAGTGTTCATCATCATATAGTAACCACTGTTGGTTATGTTCTTTTATTCCACCATTAGGATCTACATTCAATCCTTCTGGTTTATACTTATCAACAGTCGATTGTATTTTATCGATAACTTCATTACCTAACTTGAAGATACCAATACCCAGATTGGGGAAATTAGTATATTCCCCTGACTGAAATACCTGTTCTTTCATTAAAAACTAGCCTCTTCGTATTTTTCCAAATCTTTTTCAATTACTTCTGAAAAAGTTATATCATCCCAATAAGAATGGAATAGTCTGCCCCATATTACTTTAAATTCATCTTCATTTAAGTTCTTAAACAAACAACGATCCTTTAAGTAGATATGGTAGGTTTTCATTTTTTCCTCATAGGTACTTCTATTTGCCAAGAGCCTCCGTCTAGAGTAATCATGTCGAAGTTCTTTTTAAATTCTTTTTCTCTTTCCTTCTTTTCTTTCTCCATTGTTACATCAAGAGATTCAATACTAATCTCACCGTAGTTGGGTTTGTTAGGATTAGGTTGATCCATATACTCAAGTATAAGATCATCAATCATACCATACATGGTATCCCATGTTAAACGAATACGTGCATCAATAGCCACTTCATCTACATCATCCTCAGTCATTTCTAACTTAAGAACTCCTGCTCTGATTGCGACTAATTCATTTAAGTTAAACTCAATTTTGATGTCATTATACATTGCTGACATTAGGGCATCTCCACATGGTATTTTTCACAAAATCGTGCAATCTCATCATGAACTTGATTATATATTGGAGTGAGATCGAGATCCGATCTTAGTGCGTGTGCTATATGATCAATTTGATCTTCTGTGAGACAATGATCTGGGTGTAATGCATCACATACATGCATTTCTTGTTCTATCAACTCATTAAGGTTGATTCTAATTTCATAGTCTCTATAAACTGGCATAGTTAATCTGTAATGTCTGATAATTTGAACAAACTATGTAAAGTAAGTCCTGCCCATGTCATACTAGAATGAGCTTCATCATCTACTTGTCGATCTACAATAGCTACAACTCTAGTAACTTCGTATCCCGCATCACGCAGTTTATGAACCGCCTTAATAGATGAACTCCCTGTAGTAATAACATCTTCCAATACCGTGATCTTAGCACCCTTTTCTGGAAGAGGACCTTCAATCCAAGCACCAGTACCATGACCTTTTGGTTCTTTACGAACAATTAGTGCTTTCATATTGCGAGGATGTGCAGCCATGATGACTCCACTCACTAAAGGATCTGCTCCTAATGTAAGTCCTGCAACTGTATCTGTGTGTATTCTACTAAGCAATAGGTTAGATGTCAAATATAACCCTCTACTACTTAATATAACAGGTTTGCAATTTATATAGTGATCACTCTTTCGACCAGAAGATAGGGTTATTTCACCCTTTCGGTATGCATCCTTTTTTATAAGTTCCTTTAACTCATCTAACATGTGCGTTCTCTCGTAATTTCTTATTTTCAGGAGCTCCAATCTCTAAGAAACTGATATTAAAAGCATAAGTTATGCGTTCAGTTTCCTCACTATGGGATTCAACCCAGTGTGGTAGCTTAGAAGGGAACATTATAAGGTCTCCTGCTTCACATATTGGATAAAAACACTCACCTTCGTCTAAAACTTGCAAGTGAGCCTGATCAGTACATAAGGTATTGAGGATTCCAAGCTTCCTATGACCATCAGTTAAGTAAAAAACACATGCTAATCTACCATCACCATGAGTATGAACGACGTTATAGTGGCCTGATTTATTGATATTTAACCAACCCTGATCTATTTTGTGTCTTAAAGGTATTCCCTCCTGACTTTCTAAGCAACTTCGTATATATTCCCATGCTAAAGGACAATCTGGTTGTTCTAAAAACCCACTTTGCCAACCACCTCTATTAGATACAATGCGTTTTTTATCTTTAGATTGTATATCATGGGCTTCTTGTATTAATTCTTCAGCATTAAAGTTATCTTTTGCTTTAATATGCCAAAAAGGAACACCAAATAATTTGTATAAAGATTGTGGTCGTTGTTGTGATGTCATAATTAAACCTTTGTGTTAATTTCTCTGTCAATTCGTGGGTTAGCTTGGTCATTAATTGCATTGATTACTTGCAGACTATCTAATGCAATATCACCTGCAAGGGCAATACGGTACTCATCAGTTGAATGATGGGGATAAACGATGTGTTGCCAGTTACTTGGGAAGAGAATCATTTGTCCTGAACACTCTTTACTAATATGCCAACTCATTTTTTCCAATCGGCCACATGTATTATGGTATTCTAGTACCACATCACCAGCTTCTGGTCTAAAGCCAGGTTGAATACTCCTCTCTATTTTACTATTAAATGGAATATTCATCCATAGAACAAATGTTAAGACACTTTGGTGGTCATGAAGACTTTGATAATCATATTTTGTACTAGCTCTACACCATAAACGACTAAAAATTAGTCCATGTGCATGTGTATGTTGTGTTTTTACTGGCAATCCCCACTTTTGAACGTAAGCATCGACAACAGGACGTATGATATTGTCTTCAAACCAGTGATCCTGATCGGATAATTCCCACTGCTTATGTTCTTCATCTACATTAAGTAGAGTATTTCCACTCCATTCAGCACTATCATGGGAATATTTCTTAACTAATGTCCAAACTTTCTCTAATTGATCATCAGTTAGTTTTGCATCAACTACTCCATAGTTTTTTGGAGTCTGGAAATTGATTTCTGGTGGTTCATTCATGATTTAAGTCTAGGATCAGATTCAGGATCAATTACTTTGTGTATATCGAGACTGCTTAGGGAAATATCCCCTGCAACAGACAGTCTATACTCATCTGTAGTCTGGGTAGGATATACACAATGATTTATATCACTAGGAAAAACGATCATTTGACCATTATTCTCTGGTGATAAGTCAAAATGCATCTTTCTATGACTACCAGTGATGTCAGAATAGGTTAATACGACTTCACCTGCATCAGGACGGAACCCATATTCAATATTTCTCTCTATTTTACTATCAACAGGTACATTTAACCATAGTATAAAGGTTAAAATACTCTTGTGATCATGCAAACTATGGTAATCATGTCTAGTACTAGCTCTACACCATAGTCTATTGAAGACTATATCATGAGCATGAGTCGTTTTTGTCTTACAAGGTAGTCCATAATGGTTAATATAAGCGTCAATACACGGTCTTAGTACATTATTTTCAAACTCTCTATCAGGATCTCGTATTGCCCACTGCTTATCATGAGTTTCAATGTCCAATAACCTATTATTATCCCACTTGGCACTCTTAGGACTATTCCTTTTAACCAATTCCCATACCATAGCGAGGTTATCAGCGTCTAACTTAGAGCGCACTACGCCGAAATTTTGGGGATCTAAGTATTCAATCATTTAAGTATGTTGATAACTAGAAGATTGGAACATAACACTGAACAATTTATCATGATCATCAGTATTAAGTGTATTAAATAAGGGATCTGAGACAATAAGTTCCTGTGAGTTGAGACGACTAAGGTATTGTAACCTCTCATCTGCATTTAAAGGAGGTATAAGTGGATCACCTACAAGAGTACTACCTATAGAAAGGTCACCTGAACATGTAATGCGAGTATTATCAGTTGAATAAAAAGGATAAACGCTATGATGAGTGGTACTGGGAAAAAATAACATAGTACCACTATCCGATTTACTCTGATGAATGTTCTTTACACGTTGTCTGCCAGTGATATCACTATAGGTAAAGATAAAGTCACCAGACTCAGGATGCATTTCCCCAGTATAACTCCTTTCATCGTCAATATCAAAAGGAATATTAACCCAGACTACAAATGAAAAGATAGAATCGTGGTTATGTAATGCTTGATACTGACCTTTAGTAGTAGTATTACACCAAAACCTTTGGAAAGTTAGTTTATGTTTATGTGTAGAGAACGTCTTATCAAAAGGTAATCCATACTTTTCCACATATGACAAATATACCTTATGTAATACATTAGTCTGAAACAACTTACCATCATCAAACAAACCAAACTGTTGTTGGTCAGTAGTCGATTTAGTAAGTGTATTACCTTCCCACTGAAAATGACTGGGGGAATATTTTTTTATTATAGTATAAAGGTTATCAACGTCTTTTTTATCGAGACTTATTTTTAATATACCATAATTAGGAAGATCAATATCAGATATGTCCATTAGGGTTCTAGTATATCAAGTAGTGACCCTTCACTCATTAGTCTATGTCTCTTACCTGTACTACGTGCTCGTGCTTGTGCAGATCTAAATGCATCTCTCTCATTATGTTTAGTTACTAGATGCTTCCAATGACCAAACTGATCTTGCCATTCTATTTCAATCTTGGTGGCCATTTTTATACCTGAAAAATATTTTGAAATCTTTTAATATATAGCTCTCGATTTCGGTTCGTTGTAGGTTAGGGTAGTTAGCGTTTTTTCAACGCACATAACAACGCTTAACATAACACCCCAAATCGGTGTCTGATTTGCTTCACTTTACATCATAACATTAAAAAAGGAGAGTGTCAACAACTCTCCTCATATTGTGTCACATAAGTGAAGCAGACTTGGTGTTAATCTTCCCTCTATTTGTGTTAGTTCTGATCCCTTTAGTTTGTGTTAACCAGAGTTCAGACTTGCGAGGGTTTCTAACAGGTAACTTGATATATTTGATCTTGTTTTGTACATCCAAGATCTCTAATTCAAGTCTAGTTAGTGAAGCGTAATCCATGATAATAAGTGAAGAGAAAGTGTTAACAATAGGGGGACGATTAATCCACTAGATTGTTAATATCTTCCTGTGGAACTTCAACTGCATTTGCTCCACTTAACCACTTATTAATGTGACGAGTTGTTGTTACACTATAACGAACTTCTGTCCTTAAGTAACCACGATCAGGGCAATATGCCGCAACTGGTGTACTATAACTAAAGAAGACTTGCGAACCATTGTTGAAGCATACTTCGTTCTGATTGGACGCAATAGGTGTTAGTTTCATTAGGATTAATCCTTTGATGATTGTGTACATTATTATAATACACGATTTCAGAGGGTTTGTGTAAGTTTCTGTGACAGTTTGTGAGTTGTCACACTGCTCTTACTGTGTCATACCATTGCTTCACATAGTAGGTGTAATCCTTCAGACCATAGTGTATACTTAACCTTATAAACCCTTACAGAGTTAGTATACATCTGATGGGGGATATTGTCAAGTAATTTGTGTTACTTAGTGGGTATAAGTTGTTTCCGTGACATTATATGAACTTCCTTGACATTTCCGAGGTTTGATGATAGAATGCTCCCCAAGATGACTATAATTCGCTACCTTTATTTCGACTTAATTACGAAAGAGATATAACACACAAGTATGTTTATTTAACCTTTTATTTAATAACGTAAAAAGAACACTTATTCCACATAAGTATCAACAACTGTGGAAAACTTATGTTGTATTGTGTATAACTTCGACTACTAATAACCCCATTCCAAGTAATACCGAAACGAGAATAGTTGCGTCTATTCCTAATAACATTGCGATCATAGATTGTCCCTCTGAATGTAATTAATCTTACCTATCAGTTGTTGTAACATACGATAGATATTACCACTTTCATTAACATTTAAGTCATCATAGTTAGATAGATTTTCTAACACTAATAACTTGATTAAAGATAACTCTTCCTTAGAGAATGTTCCCCTGTTAAGTGTAGCATTGAGTTGTTCAATTTGTGTCATTACGTTGTTAATCAATTGTGGAAATGTGGAAAACTAATTAATAATCAAATATCGTAACTTAACTCAAATTCTATATCATACTCCTCGTATTCTACCTCACTAAAGTTATCATCAGGATCATACAATCTGTTAAAGAAAGTAATACTATCCTCCTGCACATGTTTAACGAAACGTGTTACAGAACTAGGGGAAGATTGTCTTAACTTAGTAATACTTTGTCCAGTCATTTTCTTCTTCCTCCTTTATACTTTCTAGATGCAATTTGTCCGAGGTTTTCGACATAAACCTCTTTTACCTTTTCGTTATCTTTCAGTTGTAGCAATTCTTTCCAATTCCAGTTACTTGGTTGCACACAGTTCTTATCATTAACTGTGAAATCTAAAGTAACTCTATAACGTGTAACATGCGGTGTTTGAACTGACATGAACTACAAGAAGAATGAGGGACTTAAGTATTATATAGGAGTGTTTATTAAATGTCAAATACTGGTCACGATTACTTAACGTAAGTTATCAATTAGGGAGAACGATTGTGTCTTGTGAGTGTTAAAAAATTTGCGGCGTTCGTCTCGAAGTGACTCACATAATGAGAGACAAATAGAAGGAGATAACTATAAAGAATTACCATGAAAATGGGTTCTCCTCGTTATCACTTTGTTCAATCAAATTACAATCCCAATCTAACAACTTCTCATCCATAATTAAAGACTCATTAACAACGTCTGGGATCCATTTACGAGGGTGTTGATGACACTTAATGGTCAAAGTTACCTCGTATTCTTTATACTCTTTGGGAGTGATTGTAGAACTCATTGTAAAGAATCCTCGAATCTTTGTCTTGCAATTGATTCACATTGTTCCTCATCATACTGTGGAAAGTATTCATCAAGAACTTCTTCGTAAATACTTTCTAACAACGATTCGTGATGTAATGTACTCATTTAGTGTCCTCCTTGTTTAACAAATTGGGGTGGTCTTTTAGTGTTAATTGTTATTGCATAGTCTGTATCTTTCTTATAAATTATCTCATCTACCATGTCCAAATCATTGACTAATTCTTTATATTGAGTACGTCCATTTGCGGTCACTACTTTTAAGTTAAGGTTTGGGATTAACTTGTTAGTTATCCACGATTTTGTCGGATAATAATCAATAGTTAAGAATCCGTTGTTTGATACTAATTGCATGTAATTGTCCTCCTTAATTATGAATACATTTCTAAATCTTCCATCACTCTATGTAATGCAGAGAGACAATCTACTATATCAACTTTATAATCAGTGTGTTCAATTACATTAAAGAACTTTGTATATAACCTGTAAAAATCATCTCCTTCAGTAACACTTCTATCTTCCATTTCAAAAGGTAAATCATTAAGAAGTGTTTGAAGTTGTTTAACATTTAGTTTAGTAGATTGTGACATTATAATGCACCTCCACCTTGATAAATTAGATTCCAGTCATCACCTGTTCTTATGTAACCATTCTCACTAAGTATAAACTTATCAAGGATATTAACGTTTAATTCTTCATCATCAAAATCAACTTTACCCGCACTATATACACCCCACTCACTCAATTCTTCTTGGAATTCTTTCCAATTAGAACACACACATGCGACATTCTGAAAGTTATCAACTTGTAGTATTCTTTGGATCAATCTTGAAGTTTTGTCTTGTAAAGTGTTCATAATAATGATTAGTAAAGGACTAGGATTGTAAGAAATAAGTTTTAACTACCTCAGAAGGATTAGAGAGTTGTTCATAAACTTCTGATGATAATGTTGAACTTAACTTATCATTTAGTGGTTCTTTTTTGATTGTTACTGTGTAACGATCTTCACCACATTTGAAAGTTGCAGACATTTAGTAAAAGAAAAAATGACTTGTGGATTTCCTCCACTCTTTAATAATACATCATTTAGGGGACAAATGGTGAATATATGGACACTTAAATTAGTGTCACACATTTTCCCTATTCTTCCTCTGGATATGGTAGATCTAAAGTAATAGTAACTGTGTCTGTATTGTCCTCGTAACTTAACACTTTAACAGGACAATCATTGACCCATTCTTGAAACTTAGTGTAATCATCTTTACGAACTAAGTTAATAACTAACTCATCTGATTTTACTGTCTTCATTTTACATCAATCTCCGTAAAGTCTTCTAAGTATGTGAGTAATTTACCTGCATAACTGTTAATGAATGGAACACCTTTTCCATCATTAAGTGAATTAGTATAATAGTTAATTGCATCACTAATTAACTCAAAGTCCATAGAACTTAATTCTGGAAGACTTGCAGTTAATCCTTGATTATATGAATCAACACACTTAATTACCTTCCCTTTCTTATCATAATGTACATCATTTATGAACATAGTCATAGTTTAATAACCTCCATAATAGGAACCATGTAATCTATGTACTCTTGAATCATATCATCATTTCTATCATCTAAGATTGTAAAGTAATCCTCTAAAATCTCATTTAGTAGATTACTTCTATGTTGAATAGAGTTGTTAGATAGGATGAATTTCTTTATATCATCCTTCAATTCTTTAGTGTAACTTCTCATTTAACCTCCACTACTTCATTGTCTAAATTATCAACTAAATCAACTAATGTTTCCTCATCAAATGTATATCTAATTTCATCTTTTAACTCAATTTCTGATAATACATCATAATCTTCTACGAGGGTATTATATACAAAATGGTACATATCTTTATGATCCATACTATCAACAACTAACTCAACATATCGTGAAGTTAGTGTTTCTCTTTGTGCAGATGTTAGGTCTTTCATTGTTAAGAACTCCATGTGAATTTGGGATTTTCAAGTATAATATCTCTTACTCTTTCACGATCTAAACTATCACCTCCACCCCAATTATAATGAACATATTCTATATCTCCCTTCTCAAATCTCTCAATATAAGTATTAAATGCGTCTAATATATCTTTCTTTGTTAAACCTTTTATTGGATATAATGGATCTTCATTACCATAAAATGACCAAACATAGTCAATAAATTCATTCAAACTATTCATCATTTTCCCTCCTTATGTAATAAACTACCTGCATATTGCGTCTTATTAAGTATCTCACATCTATAGATTCCAAGAAGTAAATTCATATCTACCTCGGTGAAATCGTCCCACTCTGAAACATAATCAAGGTTATCAAAATCACCAGTTCCATCTACAAATGATGGACAACTTCTGAATTCAAATTCATCATCAACCCAGAAATGTCTTCCGAATGTTTCACTTTGATACATTAATTGTCCTCCTTAATAGTTTCTTAGTGTGCGGTAAGGTTTATAATTATATCCATTACTTTCAACTGGTTTGTTATACTTTTCCTGAAGAGATTTGTACTCTTTAGTTGTTAGTATAGGTGGAAGACTTGGTGAATTAGTTGTCATCATAATCAGGGAATTGTTTAAGGTGTGCTTCAGATAGTGCGTTAATCATTGTCCAAACTTTCTCACCAGAGAGTCTATGTTCGGTACAAATGTATTCAACAGAGTCTTCAATCACTTCCTTAATTTCTATTAATTCAGTTTGAATGTTGTCTGGAATGTTGTTACTCATAGAATGAAATTGCGAATGAATAATAAAAAGAACTAGAGGTCTAACCCCTAGTTCTTATTGAAGAGTTCATAAATCTTGTTTCCGATTTCAGAGTTCAACTCTGACTCTCTTTCACCATGATCTTGATACTCTGCAAGTGCGAAATCTATTGCATCCCACTGTTCAGAAGTAAAAAATCCCTTGATTGTTTCCTTTTGATCGTAGGAATAATCTCTGACTGTTGTTTTCATTTAAATGAATCCTTTTGTGTGGTACTCTCTTATTATACACGAAAAAACCCCTCTTTCGAGGGGTTGTGTGACACTTATTTGATTGTCACTCTCTCAGGAACTTTGACATCTAGGTTCTGTAGTATATTAACTACAAATGTTTCTAGGTAAATTAAAGGTAAGATAACGAAATCTATTCCCCTTAATTGAAGCAAATCATTGAGAGATTTTGGTTCCTTAGTAATAACAACTGTTGGTGCAGTTGGTGTTACTTTAGGTGTTTCAACTTGTACTTCTGGTTTTACATCTTCCACTACAACTTTTGCGGTTGTAGTATTTAGTTTTGAAGAAGGATTTGAAGTAGTTTTTGTTACTTTGCGAGTGCGTCTTTTGCGAGGAGTTGTTGTTACTTTCTTCGCTGTAGATGCAGTTGGCATAGATTAATAAATCAATGGAATAAGGAGAGACAATCCTAACCAAAAATGGATGTATTTGTCTCTCACTTTTATATAATACATCATTTTGAGAGGTTTGGGGGAAAATGTGGTCACTTTATCAACTGTCACACTACTTATTGAATTGTTTATATGTAATCAGTACGATATTTGAATGAAGGTAACTTATTGCATAAGGATTGCAATACTTCAGTATCACAATCATGTAAAGATGATACGAAGTTAGTAACAAGAATGTCCTCTAATAATTGGTACTCATCTTCACTTAAGTTGAGTGTAAAATAGTTCATGCAGATACTTCCATCCATTTAATAGGGTTTCCAGATGTTATTTTCCAAATGTAAATTGGACAACCTTCATTATCATTAGACCACTTATATGCACTCTCTTTTGCTTCATCAAATGAATCAAATTGTCGGTTATAAGTATCATCATACTTAAAACTAATTGTTAGTGACCATTTCACTTCCTAACCTCCAAAATAACATCATCATCAAAATCTGCAAGATAACCTAACTTCTTAATTACAGATTGTACTAATTGATTATCATCTTCCCTTTTAATTCTATTTAAAATATCAAGTAGGTAATCACATTCATTAGATTTTAATAAGAAATCTTCAGGTATTTGCTTTGTTTTGCTATACAAATATGGATCATCAGGTGTTATAATCACCTTAGCATCTAACTCACTATTTGTAGCATTAGGGTTTGCTTTTTGTGAATAAGTCATTAAATTGAATCGAATTGATTAACAACAATATCCTCTAATTCTGATATTCTATCATCATCA
>CESM01178987.1_pt1 | contig 12552 bp, 15 predicted proteins | sample 361421 | NCBI WGS metagenome assembly CESM01 (sample SAMEA2622219, study PRJEB7988) | marine metagenome | isolation source: saline water (ENVO:00002010), including | reverse complement strand
TATGATATTTTTACAAAAGTAATATTATTTCTCGTAATTGTATGCCCATTTAAGATATATAGATCCCCAAGTAAAACCTCCTCCAAACGCAGCTAGAATAAGATTGTCTCCTTTTTTTAATTTTTTTTCCCAATCCCAAAGACACAATGGTATTGTTGCATTTGTCGTATTTCCATACTTTTCTATATTTAACATTATTTTTTCATCTCCAACACCCATTCTTCTAGCAGTTGCATCTATAATTCTTTTATTAGCCTGATGCGGCACAAGCCAAGCTATGTCCCCTGATTTCAAGTTGTTTTTATTCATAATTTCTTCAGAAACATCAGCCATTCCTTTAACAGCTGCTTTAAAAACAGGCTGCCCATCTTGATACACAAAATGTTCTCTTTTTTCAACAGTTTCCTTACTAGCAGGTTTTAGTGAACCTCCAGCTTTCATATGTAAAAATTCTCTTCCAGATCCATCAGATTTTAATATTGAATCTTGTAATCCAAGACCCTCTTCTGAGGGCTCTATGAGAACCGCTCCTGCCCCATCTCCAAAAATTATGCAAGTAGCTCTGTCTTTGTAATCAACTATGGATGACATTTTATCAGCTCCTATAACTATAACTTTTTTATACTTACCCGATTCAATAAATTTTGAAGCAGTATCAATAGAATAAAGGAATCCAGAACATGCTGCCATTAAGTCAAAAGCAAAACAATTTTTTGCTCCTATTTTATCTGCAATTATACATGCTGTAGATGGGAAGATCATATCTGGTGTAGCAGTAGCGCATATTATTAATTCTATTTCATTTGGATCAGTATTTGTTTTTTTTAGCAACTTTTCAAGAGCTCTAACCCCTAAATCAGAAGTTGCTTTACCATCTTCTTTTAGTATTCTTCTTTCTTTAATTCCGGTTCTAGTTGTAATCCACTCATCATTAGTATCTACAAATGTTTCTAATTCTTGGTTAGTCATTATATATTCTGGCACGTATCCTTCAATTCCAGTGATTGCTGCATTAATTTTCTTCATTTATTTTAGTCTTTTTTTTATTTTAGTACCCAAATCTGCTTTTATTACATTTTTAGTGAGAATAATCATATTTTTTATTGCTTTTTCATTAGAAATTCCGTGTCCAATTATGACAGTTTTATTAATTCCTAATATTGGAGTCCCCCCATAATTTTCATAGTTTAATCTTTTAAAGTAATCATCCTCATAACCTCTTTTTTTAATTATTTGATGAAAAGCTTCTATTTCTTTTAATACTATATTTCCAGTAAACCCATCGCATACAATTACATCACAATGATCATTAAGTAAATTTCTACTCTCAACATTCCCAATAAAATTAAAATCTTTTGTACCTTCCATAAGCCTGTAAGCAGCTTGAGTTAACATATTTCCTTTTGTTTTTTCTTCTCCAAGATTTAAGAGTCCAACTTTAGGTTCTTTTATATTACAAACATTTTCTGCAAATAGTGAACCAAGTATACCAAATTGATATAAAACATCTGATTTGCAATCTGCATTTGCTCCAACATCTAAAAGTAAACCAACACCTCCATTTTCTTTGGGGAGTAAACTAGAGATACAAGGTCTAATAACACCATCAATAGATTTTATATAAAAGAATCCACCAGCATATACAGCTCCTGTATTTCCAGCAGAAGCAAACCCATCTATTTTACCATCAGATAGATATTCTAAACCGATATTTATGCTTGATTTAGTTTTTTGTTTTAATGTTTTAATTGGATGATCTCCCATTTCAATTATCTCTGGACAATCAATAATTGTGAAATTTTTTGACGAGTAATTAAGTTTTTCTAATTCTGATAGAATAGATTTTTTTATTCCAAAAAGAAAAATTTGAGATTCGTTTTTGACTTCTTTATGTGCAAGAATCGCTCCTTGAACTATTTTGCTTGGGGCAAAATCCCCACCCATAATATCTATACCAATTTTCATTAACTACAGTGTAGCATGGTTTAATTATAAATAAAAGTAATATTAAATTTTTGACTCTGATACAAGTTTTCCTTTGTAATATAGCTTACCTTCGTGTTCATAGGCATGATGATATAAATGAGATTCTCCTGTTTCTTGACAAATTTTAATAGTTTGTTCATTAGCTTTGTAATGTGTTCTTCTTTTGTCTCTTCTTGTTTTTGAGATTTTTCTTTTTGGATGTGCCATTTTATTTTTTAGTTAAATCTTTAATTTATTTAGTTCTTCCCTCATTGGGTTATTATATTCTTTTTGAGCATACTTATTAATTAATTTGATCATTTCTTTATCACATTTATCTCCATTCACTCCAGAATGTTTTATTTTATTAGGAATTGATAATTCAATTCCTTCAAAAATTAACTGAGAAATATCAAGAAAACTTTGATTAGAATTTATGTATATAATTTCGTCAGTATCTTCGTTTTCATTATCACTAATTTTTATAATAATTGAAATACTATTTTTTATTTTTATATTTATTTTGGACGCGCATAAATCACAATTTAAATCATGGATATGTCCGTCAAATTTAATATTTAATTTAATTTTATTACCATCTTTTATTAAAATAGTATCTACTAAAATAGTAGTATTTTTTATTTCACTATTATTAAATGCTTCAAAGAACTCTCTATTAATTGTAAAAGAATTATTATGCTTTCCATCTGTTATTCCTAAAACTCGAATATTATATTCAGACATTCTTCTAGGTATTAATAGTCCGCAAATATAGTATTTTTTAATAAACTAAATATATATATATTCTATACTCTAAGAATTAGTAGATTTTTCATTTAATTCATAAAACATTTTTCTTTTTTTTATTATATCACAGGCAATAAATACAGATTTTCTAAACGAATCTTCTAAAGCAATATTTTTACCAGCTATATCAAAACCGGTACCATGAACTGGAGAGGTTCTAATAATATTTAAACCAGCTGTGTAGTTTACACCATCTAAAAATGATAATGATTTAAAAGCAGTAAGTCCTTGATCATGATACATAGATAAGATGCCATCAAATTTTTTTATATTTTTTAAGCTAAAAAAGCTATCAGCTGGAAATGGACCGTATACAAAAATTTTATGATTTTCTTTTAATTCATTAATTGCAGGGGTTATAATTTCTATTTCTTCTAATCCTAAAATTCCATCTTCTCCTGCATGAGGATTTAGTCCTAGAACAGCAATTTTTGGTTTTATTAATCCAAAATCTTTAATCAAAGAGGTATTTAATATTTTTATTTTTTCTATGATTTTTTTCTTAGTAATTAACGATGATACTTTAGATAATGGGACATGTGAAGTTACAAAAGAAATTTTCATTGAATCACTAATCATCATCATTAAAGATTTTCCTTTGAATTTTTTTTCAAGGTATTCAGTGTGACCGATAAAATTAGGATTATTTTTTTGGATAGCGTATTTATTAATTGGAGGTGTAACTAAAACATCAATTTGATTGTTTTCTAGTGATTCTTTAGCTTTTTCTAGTGAAATATAAGCATATTTACCAATATTTGCTGAATTTTCACCAAGATTTATTTTAATATCTTCATTCCAACAATTTAATATATTTAATTGTTTTTCATTTAAGTTATTAATTTTGGAGACTAAATTAAAGGTTGTTTTCTTTTTTAGGATTTTATTATGAAAAGCAGTGCTTTTTGATGAACCAAAAATTACAGGTGTGCAAAAATCAAACATTCTTTTGTCTGCAAATGTTTTTAAGATTACTTCCATTCCAATCCCATTCAGATCTCCGCAAGTAATACCAACTATTATTTTTTTGCTATTTTTTTTCATTTGAATATCTGTTTTTTACAAAATGATATAACAAACGAACCCCTACTCCAGTAGCTCCTTTTCCTCTATATCCATATTTGGTTTTTGTGTAGTTAGGACCGGCGATATCTAAATGAATCCAATTATAATTAGTAAAGTGGCATAAAAATTTTCCAGCAGTTATAGCTCCAGCTACAGGTCCCCCAATATTTTTTATGTCAGCAATATCAGAATTTATTAGTTCGTCATAGTCATCCCAGAAAGGAAATTCTGCTAATCTTTCATGAGTTTCATCCCCTGATTTTTTTAGACTTTTATAATCTTTTTCAGATTTATTATGCATAGCAACAATACCATACTGACCTATTGAATGGGCAGCAGAACCTGTTAAAGTAGCTAGATCTATTACTAGTTCAGGTTTATATTTTTTAGAGTAAGATAGAGCGTCCGCTAGAATCATTCTTCCTTCTGCGTCTGTATTTAAAACTTCAACAGTAGATCCATTATGCATTTTAATTACATCTCCTGGAGCGTATGCGTTCCCAGATGGCCTGTTGTCAGTAGCAGGAACTATCCCGATTACATATGATTGTAATTTGTTTAATGAAATTGCTTGCATAGCTCCAATTACTGCAGCTGCTCCTCCCATATCAGTTTTCATAATATCCATTGAATTAGCTGTTGGTTTTAAGCTAAGTCCTCCAGTATCATAGACAATTCCTTTACCAATAAGAATGATTGGTTTTTTATTTTTAGCATTTTTTGGTTTCCATGTAATAACATTGAATGTTGGGCCATCTAAACTTCCTTTATTTACTGCTAATAATCCTCCCATTTTTAGATCTTCAATTTCTTTTTTGTACAAAATTTCTACTGTACATCCAGAATGCTTTGACATTTTTTTTATTTCTTTTGAGAGATCATCAGCGGTTAGATGAGAGAATGGTTCATTCACTAAATTTCTAGCTAAGAATACAGAGTCAACTATTTTTTGTAATTCTTCAAGTTGTGTTAATTCTATATTATTTGTAAAAAATATTTCTTTAAGTTTGGTAGTATTTTTTTTAGTTTTATACTTATCAAATTTATAATTAGACAATAATATTCCTTCAACAATTAATAGAGAGTTTGTAGAATTATTTTCTTGGTCATAAATAACTAAAGAATTTTCTTGACTGAAAAACTTTTGTAACTTAAATCCAATCATTCTTAAATTTTCTGAATTTTTATTTGCATTAGTTTCTTGCTTTGGATAAATAACTGATATTTTTCTATTATATTGGTTTATATTAGTGATAATTATTTCTTTATTTATTTGAGATTGAATATGTTGAATTTCTGATTTTGAGAAATTATATGAATTAATATTACTGTTTTTATTAACTATTAAGATAAGATTATCTTTTTCAGAAATTGATGCTTTCTTTTTAAGTATTGTTTTCATATTAATTCGTATTTTTGAAGTTTACAAATTTAAGATAATTTATGAACAAGCAAGAGCTTATATCAAGAGCTTTGGAACAAGATTTCTTAACATCTGATGAAGGTAGATTTTTATTTACTAATTTATCAACAACAGAATTGATGTGGTTGGGAGATACTTTGAGAAATAAGAATAATCCAAAAAATGTTGTTACATGGCAAATTGATAGAAATGTGAATACTACTAACGCTTGTATTGCAAACTGTAAGTTTTGTAATTTTTTCAGACCACCTAATCATAAAGAAGTTTATGTTACAACTATTGATCAGTATAAAAGAAAAATAGAAGAGACTATTAAGTATGGAGGAGATCAGATACTAATACAAGGAGGTCATCATCCAAAGTTAGGACTTGACTATTATTGTGATTTGTTTAATGAATTAAAATCACTATATCCAAATATAAGATTGCATGCATTAGGACCTCCAGAGATAGTTCATATATGCAAATTGGATAATGTTAGTTATAAAACAGCTCTAACTAAGTTAATAGATTCTGGAATGGATAGTTTACCAGGGGCTGGAGCAGAAATATTAAATGACAGAGTTCGCAGGATAATAAGCAGAGGAAAATGTTCAGGAAAAGAATGGTTAGACGTAATGAGAGAAGCTCATAAATTAAATATTACTACATCTGCCACTATGATGTTTGGTCATGTAGAAACATTAGAAGAAAGATTTGAACATTTAGTTTTAATTAGAAAAGTGCAATCTGAAAAACCAGCGAAGTCTAAAGGATTTAATGCATTTATCCCATGGCCTTATATGGATGATGGTACATTATTGCAAAAATCAAAAGGAGTTTACAATAATGTAACTAATGATGAGTATATTAAGATGATTGCAATTTCTAGAATTATGTTGCCAAATGTAAAAAATATTCAAGCTTCTTGGCTTACTGTAGGTTCAAAAATTGCTCAAATGTGTTTACATGCTGGAGCTAATGATATGGGATCCATAATGCTTGAAGAAAATGTAGTATCTGTTGCTGGAGCTCCTCATCGTTTTACTTCAAATGACATACAAGAATGCATTATTAGTTCTGGATTTAATCCTCAACTTAGGAATCAAGAATACGAATATAGAACTATACCCGAAAATATTGTTCAACAAGTTATAGATTATTAAAGTATGTTTACAGGAATAGTAGAAAGTTTAGCAAAAGTTGTTAAAATTGATAAAATAGGAAGTAATTTAAATATAAGATTTTCTTGTCCAATAGCTAATGAGTTTAAAGTTGATCAGAGTATTTCTCATGATGGAATTTGTTTGACAGTTACAGAAATTAATAATGATGAATATACAGTAGTTGCTGTTAAAGAAACGATAAATAAGAGCAATATATCTCAATTAGTATTAGGTTCAGTCGTAAATATTGAGAGGAGTTTAAAGTTAAGTGATAGATTAGACGGACATATTGTTCAAGGACATGTAGATACAACAGCAAAGTGCGTTGACATTATTAAACTGAAAGGATCTTGGATTTTTTCTTTCATTCATCAAGATATGGATCATTTTACTGTAGAGAAAGGTTCTGTTTGCGTTAATGGTATTAGTTTAACAGTAGTAAATTCAAATGATAATGGTTTTTCTACTTCACTAATCCCTTACACTTATAACAATACTAATTTTAAAGACATAAAAGTTGGATCAATTGTAAATATAGAATTTGATATTTTAGGTAAATATATTAGTAAAATTATTTATAAAGATTTATAATGAAAAACAAAAAACAAATAAAATATGATACAGCATATTTACGAATGGCAATGGAGTGGGCAAAATTATCTCATTGTAATAGAAGGAAAGTTGGAGCTATTATTGTGAAGAATAGAATGATAATTTCAGATGGATATAATGGGACACCATCAGGGTTTGATAATTGCTGTGAGGATGAAACTGGAAAGACTCATTGGTATGTACTACATGCAGAAGCTAACGCGATATTGAAAACAGCCTCATCTAATCATAATTGCGAAGGCGCTACTTTATATTTAACTATGTCACCATGCAAAGATTGTAGTAAATTAGTACACCAGTCTGGTATTTGTAGGTTGGTATATATTGATGATTATAAAGATATTACAGGAATAAATTTTTTAAAGGAAGCTGGTGTTGAGATTTGCAAAATTTCTAAAGAAGAGCTATTATAACATGAAGGAAGATTTTAGATTTGAAATACATACTTATTTTAGTAACATATTAGAATATTTTTCTTTAATAGATACAGATATATTAATTGTTTTTATTTTTTTTATTATGTATTATTTTATCAGCAGAAAAACAAGAATAACTAATAAAATAGATGAATCGAAAAATATTAAATCTTTTGATGATATAGATAATAGTACTATATATAAAAAATACAGACCAATTATTTATGTAGTAATTTTTATTTTTGGGATATATTTTGGAAAATATTTTGTCCAACCTAATAAAAATCAAGATAATTATAGTAAAATCCATATGTTATTAGATTTACTACAAAATAACTATGTAGATGGATTTGATTTAAAAAAATATGAGGAAAAAATAATTAATTCTATATTAAATGAATTAGATCCACATTCGGCATATTCTCCAGCAAAAGAGCAAATTTTTAACGATGAAAATATGCAGGGAAGTTTCAGTGGAATCGGAGTTGAATTTAATATAATTAGAGACAGTCTAATTGTGGTTTCACCTATTTCAGGAGGTCCTTCAGAAAAACTAGGTATTATGTCAGGAGATGTTATTGTAGAGGTTGATGGACAAAATTTCGCTTCAGTTGGTATTACTAATGATAAAGTTATTAGTACACTTAGGGGCAAAAAAGGTACAGAGGTAAGTGTAATGATATATAGAAAAGGAGAAAAATCATTAATTAATTATGTTATAGTAAGAGGAGATATCCCATTATATAGTGTTGACACATACTATATGATAAATGATAACACAGGATATTTAAAAGTTAATAGGTTTTCTGCTAACACTATTAATGAATTTTCTTCAGCAAGCGAATCATTACTGTCTCAAGGCATGGAGAATTTAATTTTAGACCTTAGGGGCAACCCTGGAGGATATTTATCGACAGCTTATTATATGGCTAATGAGTTTTTAGAGTCTGGAGAAATGATTGTATATACTGAAGGAAAATATACAAATCGTTATGAGATGATTTCTGATAACAATGGGAGTATGAAAAATACAAGACTAGCAATTCTAATTGATTATGGATCTGCTTCAGCCTCAGAAATTGTATCTGGATGTATCCAGGACTTAGATAGGGGAGTAATAATTGGTAGAAGATCTTTCGGTAAAGGATTAGTACAGGAGGAAATAAAATTATATGATGGTTCTGCTGTACGAATAACAACTCAAAGATATTATATTCCTTCTGGAAGATGTATACAAAAACCATATGATATTAACGAAAATGAGTATCACAATCAATTTATTAAAGAAGAAGATATATCAGATAGCTTACAGTACACTACAAAGAATGGTAGGATTGTATACGGAGGAGGGGGTATTACTCCTGATATTTTAATAAATTATGATACTTTATTAAATTATACTCAATACAATAAAATTAGATCAAAAAGTTGGATATCAGAATTTTCTTTGTCTTATAATTTAGGTGTTAATGAGATTAATTATAATGAAATCTCAGCTGATGCAATATTTGTTGAATTTATGAAATTTATTAAACAGCAGAATATTGATTTAGAGATAGAAATGGGTGATAGAGAATTAAAAGATCTTAAGTTATATATAAAAGCTTCTGTGATTCGAAATATTAGTGGTAAAGATGAATATTATAAGATAATAAATTCTTCAGATGAATTTATAAATGAAGCGTTAGATTATTTCAATAGAGTAGAATAATTTTTTATTTTTGATAAATAAAAATAAAAAACTATGAAAAAAAACATATTTAAATTCATTATTATAGGAATAATCATTATTCCATTTGTATTATTCGCAACTTCGGCTCCAAATGAAGACAATGATAATGGGAGGTATCAGATAACAACTTCTATTGGGTCTAAAGCTTTATATCAGACAATTTTAGATACTAAAACTGGTGAATATAGAGTAGAAATGTTATTTCCAGATGAAGATAGGAAAGGTACATTTATGAAAAGGGATGCGATAATTAAATAGTATAATTAAATTATTGTTATATATATTTAGTTGTGATAAAACTTTTTAGAGTTTTTGTTGTAATTATAATTTTCAGTACTATTTCATGTAAAAAAAGTTGTGATTGTAATTTAGTTTTACTTGAAAGTACATTTGCAACAGATTATGAATGGATTGAAATTAGCATTGAAAAAACTAATGAATGTGAAATTGATACAATGTCTAGCACATATCTTGACTCAAATGGTAATATTTCATATGTCATGAGTATAATTCAATGTGTTGAATAATTTTTTAATATTAAAAGAATATATATTTTTATTTTTTAATTTTGAAAATAAAAAAATTTAAAATCATGAAAAAACTATTATTAGCTACAATTATACTAACATCTCAAACCATGTTTCTAAACGCTCAGGATTACTCAAGCAGTACTGATCATGGAGAATGGAGATATATGTCAAGTGACGATTATTATTTTTTGTATTGTGTAGGAGATGGTGTGAAAAATTTTGATGAAATACCTGATTTTACAATTAGAATTCATAAAGATGAAGATGAAAATATTGATATTAGACTTGATGCTGCTGTTGTTTATTTACACGACGACTCCCCAGATGACAGAAACTATGTTGACATCGAAGTTATTGTAGACAGAGGAAACGTATATGAATATGAAGGCAAAGTATATGCAGTGACTAATTCAGATAAAGAAACACGTGTTTATTTTGATTCAGATGATAATAATTATAAAGATTTGTTTGATGAGATGAAAAGAGGAAATTATATGTATGTGAGGACAACTGGAGGAGGAGAACCAATAGTGTTTAAATATAGTTTAACAGGATTTACATCAGGGATTAATAAACTTTATGATGCTTGGGAGGATTGGTTAGATAATAATGAAGATTATAATCCATTCGAAAGAAGATAGTAATTTAATTATTTTATTATTATGAAGAAAATTAGTTTTTGGTTCTTAATATCATTTATATCTTTTTTTATAGGAGAGATATGTTGGTCAACTAACATGTTTATGAGATATTACCATTTTGGAACTTTAGATGGATATGAATTATTATCCAATTTAATGTTTCTTTTATGTTCTATATTTGGATTAATAGGAAGTTATCAATGGTATAAAAAAGAAAAATAATAATGATATTCTTTAAAAGAAAAATTTATTTATGAAAAAATTTATATGTTTTATCGGGGGCTTTATTTTTAGTGTGTTTGTATCAGCACAATGTACTATAGATTATAATTATTCTCCAGTTGGAGCTAATTATGGATTAAATCCTGATAGTTTACCTAATGGATATGTAGGGCAATTTTATGACGAAGATATGACATTTTTTTTACCTTTAGACACGGTAGAAAGCGGGGTATCCATTACATTTGAAGATTTCCATATTACATCTATTTCTCTGCCATTAGGGCTAACTTGGGAATGCGATAATTTTTCTAATGGTTGTCATTATGACCCATCCGTAAGTCAATATGGCTGTGTTAAAGTTTCTGGGACTCCGTTAATTCCTGGAAATTATGATATTCAGGTTGATTTATTAGCTACCCATAGTCTTTCGGTATTAACTGGGCCTGAAAATATTTCATTTATTTTACCTTTAACAATTTTGTCTGATACTTCAACTTCTTCAAATTCAGGTTTTGCAATGACTAATGCTTCAGGATGCCTTCCAGTAACTGTAAGTTTTTCAAATAATAATATTGGAATGATATCATATTTTTGGGATTTTGGAAATGGAAATACTAGTACATTAGCACAACCTGCAGATCAAATTTATACTCAACCTGGTCAATATATTATTCAATATTCTGCAGTTCAAACAAACCCAATGTATTTTTTAGAGAGTATTGAAGTGGTTAATGGAAATTGTTCAGATAATATTTTAATTGGGGATGTAGATTTATTATATGATATTTTTACATCAAGCGGCATGGTACAGTCTGTTAGTGTAAATAATGCAATAACACAACCTTTCCCATTAATGATTACTTTATCTAATCCATTACAACTCACAGGTCAAGATGTAACTATTGATGTGTGGGATGATGATGGCTGGCCTTGGGGTCTAGAGTATTGTGGAGGATTAACTTTTACCCCACAGTTTCAGTCAGGAACATTTGCTGCCAATGGTGGAGGACTTACTATAAATTATACTGTAATGGAAGTACCAGGTAATATAATTTCAACTACAGACACTATTAATGTTTATGATTACCCACAACCACCAAATTTAATATATGATACATTAAATTCATTAATACACACAACTAATGATTCTATTGCAATGCAGTGGTATTATTATAATAGCCCAATCCCTGGAGCTACAGATACTATTTATGAACCAACTATATCTGGCTTATATTCTTTAGTTATTGTTAATGATTTTGGATGTAGCGCAATCTCAAATGATGTTTTAGTAGTAATATGCGACTCTACATACCACCCTTTAATAGATGATAATGGCTCAACAGCATGGATGATTGACTCAGCGTTATATTCTAATTTACAATGGTATGATGAAAATGGACCAGTTAGTGGAGCAAATCAATCTTTTTTCCCAGCACAAATTGCTGGCAACTATTATATAGTAGCCACTGATGAATACGGATGTAATTATTCCTCAGAAACAGTATATTTAAGTTCTATTCTTAGTATAGAAAATTTATATAACACTACAGATGTAAAGTTAGTGCCAAATCCAATTTCAGATGGAGAATCATTAATGATATATATAAATGATGCACAAGTTTCAAAATTACAAATTAATATATATGATGTTTTTGGACGTAAATTTTTAGAAAAGACAGAGGTATTAAAAAATTATAATTTTAATTTAGATTCTAAATTTTTCAACGATTTACCCCAAGGCATATACTATCTTGAAATTTTATTTAACGGAGAAAAAATTATTAAAAAAATTATTAAATCCTAATAAAAAAGATTGATTAGATCTCTAATCTTCTATTGAAGAAATAGCAGCAGTAAGATCTCCAAAATATTGAAGATAAATAAATTTGCCATCATTATCAAAATCATAAGACTGGTAAATTGGAAGTGTAACAGTTTTTTCATTTTCAGTATTTTTTACTGAGAAATTACAATAAAATCTGACTGAACCATCG